>ERZ836760.1395-NODE-1395-length-26342-cov-3.281090_pt1 | contig 26342 bp, 23 predicted proteins | sample MGYA00519941_ERZ836760 | MGnify/ENA primary metagenome ERZ836760 (study PRJEB31850, sample SAMEA3708807) | human gut metagenome | biome: human gut; feature: human-associated habitat; material: faeces | place: China | collected 2014 ... | reverse complement strand
AGCTCGAACGTCGCGGTGTCGGACTGAGGCTCGCTGAACACGGTGGGAACGCACTGGGCGAATAGCTCGTCGCTTGCGCCTTCCACATCGTAGCGATTCACCAAACGCACGCTCTCAAGCCCCTCGACGCCCAAAATGCTGCGCAGCTCATGCGCAAGCTGCTGGGCTTCCACGTCAAAACCGGGCTTCTTTTCTACGTAGACACGAGAAACCATGGGGTCCCCTTACTTTTTGGAATCTTGCGCAGGCTTCGCATCCTGCTCGGTGGCCTTCGTCTCCTCGGCCTTCTTCAGCCTGAAGCCGCTGCCGAACAGCCCGCGCTTCTTCGGAGCCTCTTCGGCAACCTCCGGCGTTTCAGCCTCCTGCTGCTTCGCGGCGCGCTGAGCAGCCTTGGCCTTCTTTTCCTGCGCGCGCATCTCCTTGGACTTCTTGCTCATCATCTCTTCTTGATAGGCACGGCGAACCTTGCGGATCTTCGAGAAGTCCACGTACAGCGCGCCGATGATGCAGGCGTACGCCAAGCCCAACGAAATGTACGTCCCCACTTCCGGCAGGAAGGAACGGCCAACCCACGAAAGGGCCGTCAAGGCGATCGCGCCGATCAAAAGCCCCCACCAGATCTTGCGCAGCCTCTTGTACTGGGGCGTAGGCGGATTGTAGTACTGGCGATCGATCTGCGACTGCTTTGCGCGAGCGGCCTTTTGCTCGGCCTTCTTCTGCTGCTTGGTCTTCTGAGTGGGCTGCACGCGCACCGAAGCCGCGGCCTTGGACTTGGGCTTCGCGGACGCAGCGCTCTTGCGCGTTTGTCCCTGATGCTCGTCAGTTCATGGGATTGCGTTGGGTCATGAGTTTGTTGCTCCTTGTTGGTTACTTGCGATTCGGCGAAGCGGGCGCGGCTAGTACGCGAACGCGCGGCCCGTGATCTTCTCGTAGGCTTGGATGTACTTTTGGCTGGTCTTCTCGATAACGTCCTGAGGAAGACGCGGCGGGTTGCCCGTCTTATCCCAGTTCGCGGTCAGCCAATCGCGCACGAACTGCTTGTCGAAGCTAGGCTGATCCTTGCCTTCGGCGTATTCGTCGCCCGGCCAGAAGCGGGACGAGTCGGGCGTCAGCACTTCGTCCGCCAAGATGATCCTGCCGTCCAGGCGGCCAAACTCGAACTTGGTGTCGGCAATCACGATGCCCTGCTTCTCGGCATGGTCGCGCGCCGTGGTGTACACCTTCAAAGACAGATCGCGCAGCTGCGTCGCGTCGTCTTCGCCAATGATCTCGACCAAGCGATCGAAGCTGATGTTCTCGTCATGGTCGCCGATCTCGGCCTTCGTGGACGGCGTGAAGATGGGCTGGGGAAGCTTCGACGAATTCACCAGGCCCTCGGGCAAGTCGATGCCGCACACGGTGCCCTGCTTCTGGTACTCTTTGAGGCCGCTGCCGGCCAGATAGCCGCGCACGATGCACTCGGAAGGGAACATCTCGGCCTTCTTGACCAGCATAAAGCGTCCGCGCAGGTAGTCGGCGTAGGGCTTGAACTGCTCGGGAAGATCCTCGACGTCGGCGGAAATCAGGTGGTTTTCCACCACGCCGTCCAAAAGCTCGAACCAAAAGCACGACAGCTGCGTGAGCACCGCGCCTTTGTGCGGAATTTCGTCTTCCAGGATGTAGTCGAACGCAGAAATACGATCCGTCGCCACCAGCAGCAGCTTGTCGCCCAGATCGTACAGATCGCGCACTTTACCCTGCGCATCGGGCTTGATGTCAATCCCCGTCATGCCGGTCCTTTCATTGCTCTCTCAACAACGCAGCGCGAGCCGGATAGCTCGCGCGCGATAGTTCCCTCAACCTACGTTATTATCGTCTATTTCAATGGCTATTTCTGGTCTTTACGGGACTTTCCACGTGATTTTTGCGCTTTTTGGCCCTTTTGCTGCCCCTCGTCCTTATACAGCGGAATATGAATGGTGAAGCACGCTCCCCTGCCCTTGGCGCCCTCCACCTGAACCCATCCGTGATGGCGATCCACGATCTCTTTCACCACGGACAGGCCAATGCCCAAACCGCCGCTTTCGCGCGTGCGCCCGGCGTCTGCTCGCCAGAACCGAGAGAACACCATTTTGGCCTCCTCGGGCGACAGGCCGATGCCCGTGTCCTCCACTTGAATAGCCGCCATGATCTCGCCGCGCCTCACGCGTACGGAGATATGACCGCCTTCGGGCGTATAGCGCACCGCGTTCGAAATGAGGTTGGCGGTTGCCTGGCGAATCATGTCGGCATCGCCGAGCACGCACACGTTGCGCTCCATTTCGTAGGACAGCGTAAGCCCCGAGTCGGACACGAACGCTTCGTGCGTGGACACGATGCCGTTGATCAACTCGCCCACGTCCACGATTTCTTTCTTCATGGGAGTGGAACGGCTCTCCAAGCGAGACAGGCGCAGAATGGCATCGACCAGGCGAGATAGGCGCTGAACCTCAGAGTTCACCGTTTCCAGGCGCTCCTCGTCGGCAGCGAACACGCCGTCCACCATAGCCTCGACCGTCGACTGGATGGCCATGAGCGGCGTGCGCAGCTCATGGGCAACATCGGTGGTCAGGCGGCGCTCCAATTCGCGGTCGCGCTCGATGGAATCGGCCATGGCGTCGAACGTCTCACCCAACCGCGCGATCTCGTCCTCGCCGTGCAAATCGGTTCGGGCGGACAGGTCGCCTTCCTTGATAGCTTTTGCCGTACTGGTCATGCGGTTGATAGGGCCAACCAGCGTGCGTGCGAACAAAAAACCGATGCACGAAGCCAGCACGATGGCCAGCACCGCGGCAAACACCATCGCCTGGTAGGAATTGTTGCGGAACTCCTCATCAGCCTGGGTTACCAAAGCCTCCGATCCGTACACCCATACGCGCACGGACCCGATGGCAACACCATCAACGACGATATTCGCGTGCTCCATGCCGTTGGAATTCATGCCCGGCGCAAGCGACGGCCCCCCATCAAGCGAAGGCCCGTCCTTCGGAGCGGGGGCACCAGAATCCCCCATCTTGATCCGGGCGGAGTTGTAGACTTCCGCTTGCCCGATGTTGTCAACCACCACAATGCCCACGCCGCTGCTCAAGCTTTGAGCGTATTCGGCAATAGCCTGCACATCCCGGCTGTAAAGCGTGCCGACCTCGCGGTACGATTCCTCGATTTTGTGAGCGGTGTTTTCGGCTAGAGACTTCATGTTGTCCTGGGAATACGTCTGGAAATGCTGCTCCCAAACAAAGGAAAGCACGCCAATGGCGACAAGCGCCGTCATTACGGCGATAAACGCAAAGGCGGCGGTGACGCGCGTCGTGTAGGTCAGGTTCTCCCACGAAAGGATCTTCTGCCCGCGCTTCCTGCCGGCCCCGGTATGGGGCACGACAACAGGTCCAGTTGTGCCGGAATCAGCTTCGACCGTCACACGCTCTGCCGATCTATCGGAAGAAACGGACGTTCCGGTCGAAGCTCGTTCGTTGATTGCGTCGCTCACGATGCGCTGCAGGCTACTGGGAGACCTTCGTGGGGTCTTCAAAGCGATAGCCCACGCCATGCACCGTGTGCAGCCACTTCGGGCTACGCGGGTTGTCGCCGATCTTCGCGCGAAGGTTCTTCACGTGCGAATCGATGGTGCGCTCGTAGCCCTCGAAGTCGTAACCGAGGACCTTCTCGACCAATTCCATGCGCGAATACACGCGACCCGGATAACGGGACAGCGTTGTGAGCAACTTGAACTCGCTCGCGGTCAGGTCGATTTCCTCATTGTTGACAAGCACTTTGTGGCCCGAAACGTCAATGGTAAGCTCGCCGAACTCCAAAACCTCGCGCTGAGGCTCCGAATCGGCATGCACGCGACGCAGAAGCGCGCGAGCGCGGGCAACCAGTTCGCGCGGGCTGAACGGCTTTACCAGATAGTCGTCAGCGCCCAGCTCCAGACCGATGATGCGGTCTTCAACTTCGCCCTTGGCCGTCAGCATGATAATGGGCACATCGGAATTGTCGCGGATGGCGCGGCAGACGCGCTCGCCCGGAACGCGAGGCAGCATCAGGTCAAGAATAACCAGATCGAAATGGTGCTTTGAAAATTCTTCGAGGGCTTCCTGGCCGTCGCCGACTGCCGTTACCCAGTAATTCTCGCGCTCGAGATACGCGGTCACCGCATCGCGGATGGCCTTTTCATCTTCAACCAGCAAGATGCGTCGTGTTTCGTTGCTCATGGATCACTCCTCAAGCTCGGTGGCTACCACCGCCGTGGCCCGCTTCCTCTAAAGCGACCAGGTGAAAACGCGGTGGTCGTGTTTGCGTTTATTGTAGCAATTACGCAAGAGGGCACTTGAACCTGTACAGGAAATGACACAATAAACACCATGGTAACCCGCAGATCAACACACGCTAATCACGCCAAACCCAGCACGGCTTCGAAACGACGCGCGAACAGGCGCGCCGCCTCGGAGAGCGCACCGCTTTACGCGGGCGGCAAGGCCAATGCGCGCGGCGGGCATGTAGGCAACGTCGCAGGATTCGGCACCGGAAGCGGAGGCAGCAGCCGCGGAGCAGCCCCGAGCGTCGGCAACGTTGCCGGGTACGGAACCGGCAGCACCAACGTCAGATCCGGCGGGGCTCATCGACGCACGACCTCTCCCGGCACAAGCCACGCAACTCCCCGCGCAACCACCGGCGGCAATACGAGCGGCCCGCGCATCCCCACGCCAAGCGGCGGAGAAATCCTGCTGACAAGACGGCACTTCCTGTTCGGCGCACTGGGAATCGGCGCGTTGGCCGCGGTCGGCGGCGGAGCTGCCGTGGTCGCGCAGCAGATGGAGAAAGACCCCGACGCCGACCTGACCGTGCTCAAAGTCCCCGCTAGCGCCGTCACCTCATCGGACTCGCTCGCGAACGTGGACGATTACCGCACGCGCATGAGCCTGACCGGCAGTTTCGAGCTGCCCTACGGAACGCTCGTGTGGGCGAACGACGAGCACGTAGCCGCTTGCCTGCTTCCCGCCGAAAGCGCCAAGCCGCTCACGCACGTTGCCCTGCTGGCCTTGGGATCAGGCGTCTCCACCACGGGTCTGGAGGGAGCCGTGGGCCTTGACGAGGGCTTCGAGATCTACGATGTACGCGCAACGTCTTCGGGACTGGTTTGGACCGAGGCGGACATCCTCGACGGCATCTGGCGCATTTACACAGCGCGCTCTGCCGGCACCAGCATAGGCGAGCCCGTGCTGGTTGAAGAAGGCAACGCCGACTACGAGACGCCGTCCATCGCCGCAGTTGGAAATCGTGCGTTCTGGCAAGTGCTTCCCAAGCCGAAAGGCGCAAAGAAGGCGGAAAGCTCCTTGCTCAAGCGTGCGACCATGGGAGCATCCGACACCGAGGTGGTATACACCTCGCGCGGACGCATGGCAACGCCACCCTATGCGTCGAACGACTCTGTGATAATCACCCCCCGCACCGTCCATTCACTATCAATTGACCTGCATCGATGCAAATTCCGGCAACGTGAAAGACTCGTTAGCCCTTCCCGTTTCGATGAAGCCGCTAGAGGCAGGGTACGGCAAAACCGGATTCACGTTCTCGTTCGATGCCGGGTACGACTACGGCGACGGCATCTCCAAAGTAGGAACGTACACCCCAACCGCCGCCGCAACGAACGCCGACTACAGCAACGCGCCGTGGTTCTGGTTCGGCCGCGCGCCGTCCGCCCCGCCAGCATGGTGCGGCAAGTACTTCATGGTGAAGTCCACGACCGCCGTATGCGGAGTTGATTTTGCGACCAACGAGTACTTCGCGTTCGACGTGGAGAGCGGAGCCGACGACTACGGCGAGTATCTTGCCTCCACCGGATCGCACGACACCGTAGTCACGTTCGCCAACATCGACCACGTTCCGCTTGGCGGCGAACCCGTGAAGTGCTGCCGCGTGCGCGTGTGGACGCCGACGGCGTAAGCCGGGAACAAGCTGCAAGCGATTCCCAGATCGGTTCCGAAGCCGAAGGTCGGCGCACCGTCGAATGCGATTCAGGGTTTGCCGCTTGCGGCGGGCGGCTTGCAGCTCGCAACTTGAGGCTCGCGGCCCGCATTTTGGCACGAATCGACGGGCTTGCGCTCCCCTCGGTGCGTCGCCTTCAGACGTCGGGAAAACGCCAGAGCTCTGACCTGCGCTGTTTGTTCATGCGCGCAAAAAGGGTCCGTTTTATACGCTAGCTCGAGAACGCAGACCGGGAATGCGGCAGAAATCTCGTATGAAGAGGCCGTTCAAGCGTTGCGCCATGTCCTCAACCGCCAAACGCTTATATTCAAACTCCGGCCGGCAGCCCATGAACCACGAAGGCCCTCCGTACGTGAAGGGCCTTCGTTACCATGCGATCTTGCGTCCCGGCGATCAGCTAGAACTCCAGCTCCTGAAGACGATCGAACACGATGTCTTTACGGGTAAGGAAGTCCCACGGATCGAAGATCTCGTCGAGCGTTTCCTTCGACAACTTGGCTTCGGGATCGGCCTCGAGGTTCTCGCGGTACGTGGGGCCGTCCACCGCATTCTGGATGTCTTCCCACACCTTCATGGCGTTGCGCTGCACGATCACGTACGCATCCTCGCGGCTGATCCCCGTGTCCACCAGCGCAAGCAGCACTTTCGAGCTGAAGATGAGACCCTTGGTGCGCCACAGGTTGTGCTCCATCTTGGCGGGGTAGGTCTGCAAGCCATCCAGCATCCACTGCATCTTGCCGAACATGTAGTCAAGCGCCGTGAAGCTGTCGGCCAGCACCACGCGCTCGGCACCGGAGTGGCTGATGTCGCGCTCATACCACAGGGCCACGTCGTCGAAAGCCACCTGCGCGTTGGACTTCACCACGCGCGCCAGGCCGCAGACGCGTTCGGCCGTGATGGGATTGCGCTTGTGAGGCATGGCGGAAGAGCCCTTCTGGCCCTTCGTGAACGGCTCTTCGGCCTCGATCACGTCGGACTGCTGCAGCAAGCGCACCTGCATGGCAATGCTTTCGAGCGTAGACGCCGTCACGGCAAGGCCAGCCATGACCTGCGCATGACGATCGCGTGCGAGCACCTGCGTGGACAGCGGATCGGGCGTGAGGCCCAGCTTTTCGCACACGTACTGCTCCACGTACGGATCGATGCTGGAATACGTTCCTACCGCACCGCTGATCGCGCCCGTTGCCGCCACGTTGCGCGCCTCTTCCATGCGCGTTTGCGCGCGCTTGAGCGCCCAAGCCCAGCTACCGAACTTCATGCCAAACGTCATAGGCTCGGCGTGAATGCCGTGCGTGCGACCGACACACAGCGTGTTCTGGAACTCGAACGCACGACGCTTGCACGTTTCTCCCAGTTGCTTGATGTCCTCAAGAATGATGTCGATAGCCTGCGTGACCTGGTACGATAAAGCGGTATCTCCCAAGTCGGACGAAGTCATGCCGTAGTGCACCCAACGGCTGGGAGGTTCCTGGCCCTCCGGCACGTCAGCGTCAATGTACTCGGCCATGTTCGTGGTGAAGGCGATAACGTCGTGGTTCGTCACTTTCTCGATCTCGTCGATGCGCTCCACGGTGAAATCGGCATGCGCGCGAATCCACGCAGCCTCCTCCTTCGTGATGCCCGCTTGGCCCAGCTCTGCTTGGGCTTCGCACGCCAGCACCTCGATCTCCTTCCAGATTTCGAACTTGTTCTGCAACTCCCAGATGGCCCCCATTGCGGGGCGCGTGTAGCGGTTGATCACGCCGGTCCCTTTCACCCAATCGTACCTGATGGCAATAGGATACCGCAAACATGCGGCCAAGCGACGGTTTCCACGGAAAGCGCCGAGGCCGCAGACGAACGCGGCGGCGCGGTGGGCCGGACGGAAGAAGCATCCTTGACTTCTTCCGTCAAATCAGTACTCTATTTCCTAGTAAGTTTCTAGTTTTTAGGGGGACGTCATGGAGCAAGCAGAACGAAATCGAAACATGCGAGGCCGCGTACGCTCGGTCAACGTCTCCAAACGAAAAGGCACGCGCAAAACGCCTTGCACCTCCCCTATTGCCGTCATCGAGCATCAGGGCGTGGCGGGCGACGTGCACGCCGGCGATTGGCACCGACAGGTTTCGCTTCTAGCCTGGGAGTCCATCGAGAAGGCTCGTGCCATGGACCTTGACGTGGCAGAAGGCGATTTCGCCGAAAACGTTACCACCGAAGGTATCGATCTGCTTTCTTTGCCCTTGGGCACACATGTGCGCATCGGCGATGACGTGCTTCTGGAGCTTTCCCAAATCGGGAAAGTCTGTCACACGAAATGCGCCATCTATCACCTAGCCGGCGACTGCATTTTCCCGCGCGAAGGAATTTTCTTCGTTGCGCTTTCCGACGGCCAAATCAAGGAAGGCGACGCCGTTGAAGTGGTTTCTCTAGGCGACGGAACGTGCGGCTACACGCCGCCCGAAGCCCTTGAAGAGCTGCGTGCGGCACAAGGATAGTCGACCGGGGATCAATCCATCAGCAACGCATCGTAGAGCATTCTTGGAGCCGCAAGGGCCAACTTTTCAGCAGCCTCCTGAGGTGAGGGCATGGTTCCCATGCGGTACCATTCAGTGAGTATCTCTGTTTCAGTTTTCACCCATCTATCGAGGCAAAACATAAGTTCATCGCTAATCTCCATATGACGGTAATCTTGCAGGGTTTCGAGCAACGCGCACTTTCTGTAATGAGGCATGATGCTGCGCTCGCTCGGGCAGTTAAGCGTGTATTGCGTCGCTACTTTAAAAAAATCGCTTTCAAGCGACAGCAGGGTCAAGTGATGGAAATACCCCGTTTCCCAGTCTATCGTACGACCGACCTCTATAAGATAGAACTTGTGAACATGCGTCGGCCACCACCAATGCAAGCTGTACTTACTGTCGAAATGCCGATAGAACATCTGTCGGGATATACCTGCGCGTTCGCAAAGATCCGTCACTTTAACCTGATCGAGAGATCTATCGACTGCGTGCATGATGCGCAATTTCATCTGCACATCCTCGTCATCAAAAAGCCCTTTCGGCTCCCAAGAATCCGCCTTCATAGCCCCCTCCGTCCGCATCCCCATACGGCCCCTCCAGTATACACTCACGATGAGCGCCAGCATACAACCCAGCTCCGTCGCGAAACGGAGCTGGGAAATCAACAGGCTATTTCAAACCTACATCGAAGCTCGTTAAGAGCGAGGCGGATTCAACCCGGCTGATTCGGCGGCTTCGCGAAGATCCTTCCAAACCGACAGGTGATCGATCTCAAGCGCCTTGCACACGGTATCGCACATGCCGCATTCTATACATTCCCACAAGCCGTTTTGCACAGCCTCCACCACACGGTCCCCTTGATCGTACGGATCGTAAAATCGATTTGCGATAGCAATCATGCCCGTCGGTCCAATATAGGATTTAAGTCCTTTCTGTTCCACAACAGGGCAAGCTGCCGTGCACACGCCGCAACGAGCGCAATACTCAAGCGGTTCGAGCTTCTTGGGCAAAGATGCGTCGACCGGAGCCTTCACCTCTTCGACCGTAAGATCGAAAGCACGCTGGCGCGCAAGAATTCGACTCACCCTGTCGGTAATCTTAGTCTTGTCCACGATCAAATCGCGCACTACCGGGAAATGCTTAAGAGGGGTAACCTCGTTTTTATCTGAATCTTCCACCGGCGTCACGCAAGCGAGGCAAGGAACCCCGTTGAGCGTCATAGCACACCGCCCGCACACGCGTCCACGACAGCTGTAGTCGAAAGCAATGGGCTCTATCGTATCGTTAACTTGAACCAACGCCTCGAGCAAAGTCATATGCTCGGTATGCGTGATTTCGTATTCCTCAAAATGAGGAGCGGGATCCACCGAAGGATTGTACTTTTGAATCTTGATTTTCATAACTTACCTCCTCGTAAGCGCGCAAACAGCAGCAGCTAGTCCAATTCGACAACGGGAACGGTTTCGAGCTGCATTTTGCCGTCCACGTTTTTAGCGACGATGTTGCACGTCCACTTTGCCGGGTCTTCTTGCGGGAATTCAGGTCGATAGCTATGTCCACGGCTTTCTTCGCGCATAAGAGCTGCTTTCGAGCTAGCTTCGGCAATGTCGAGCAGGTTGTAAGCTTCGATAGCGGCCTTCCAGTCGGTGTTGTAGTTCAGAGAGGCGTCTCCGAGCTGCATTTTGGGCAGTTCTTCCGCACGGATGCGCTCGAGCTCCGCCACGGCCTCTTTCATTGCCGCGGTTTCCCGCGTAGGCTGACATGCTTGATAGCAGGCGCGTTGAATCATGCGCGTAATTTCCTGGGGGCGCTTGCCACCGGATCGGCGCGTACGCATTTCGTGCAACCGCCCGACTTCCTCTTCAACCGAAGCGAAGGTAAACGACTGCGGCTTGTTCTTGCCCGGTCCTTCGGCGTATTCAATCGCCTTCATCATCGCATAGGATCCGTCTCGGTATGCGACATTGACCGAAGTGCCCCCTTGAGCACCCGAGACGCCGCCGCCGCGGGCGCAGAACAACCCCGGCATGCCCTCGACCATCAGGCTCTCGTCCACACGCGGATTTCCACCGTGCTCGTACGTTTCAAGCGCGCATTCGAGCTTGGAAGAGGATACGTCTATGCCGAACACCTCTTTCCACAAGGTAACGTTGCGACGGTAGACTTCCCCCATAGCCGCGAAAGCCTCAGGGCTCGAGAAATCCACGTACACGCCGCCGTTGGGCGACCCTCCGCCATCGTGGATAGCCTTGGCAATCGTTCGCGTGAACGTGATGCGGTCGAGCGTCGAGTAGTCCATCCCTCTGAAGAAGTAGTTGTCGTTCGCATCGCAAATGTACTCGCAGCATAGGTTGTCGGCGCCGATACCGCCTACGAACGTAGCTGCAAGACCGGTCGGATACATGCTGATGAGATCGAACTGGAAGAACTCCGAATCCTGCAAGGCCGCGCCTCGTCGATAAGCTGCGGCATCGACATCGCCCGTATTGTCCGGTGAGTTGATGGAAGTGGCCGCTACTGTATTCCACCCATACACCCACGAGCTTGCGCCTGTGCAGGAAATCGTCGACTTGGCTCGAAACGCGCGCACCGTCCCGGTAGGAATATGCAATCCGATAGCGCCTATGCACGCGCCGTCTTCAATAATGACATCAGTAATCATAGTTTGATCGAAGATACGAGCACCTGATCGCTCTACCGAGTCGGTAAAGTAACGAGGAAAGCCATTGAAGGTTCCGAAAAGCGGGTACCCGGGCATGTCGAGGCCGGGGACGAACGCGCCCGTCTCGTCTCGCATAAACAGATTGTTCCCTTCCTGCGCATAACGCAAGAGAAGATTGCGATCCTCGACGGAAAATGCCTCGTGAGTCGCCTTGGCGATCTTCTTGTTCGTAAGCTCGTTCAGGACGAAGTCTTCGGACTTGTCCCATGGCGTATCGGTCTGGATGAAGTTCACCCAATTGCACCAATTGTATCCGCATGCTCCCCCGAAATGGAAAGGTGCTTTCTCCACCACCACGACGTCTTGTCCCTGCTTGTAAGCCTGAAGCGCCGCATGAGAGCCGGCAAGGCCGCCGCCGATGATAAGGATGTCCGTATCATAGAGCTCATACAGCACTTGCTCGCCGTCGACGGGTCCTTGCGCGCCCTGCTTGCCACCTTCCCCCGAAGAAGAGCACCCGCTCATAACCCCTGAAAGCACCATCGTGCCAAAGGCTACAGCACTGCCTCCGAGAAACGTGCGCCTCGATATACCCGCTTCGCCAAACGACCCGTTACCGCAACCGTCTTTCATACGATCCCCTCCTTGTTGCGTCCCATTCTCAGCGGAGCAGCGTCCGCTCGATGCACCCATTGTCACAGGTGCTCTGGGAAACTTTCAAAGAACGGAACTGGATAACCGTATGAGAAACGCAACAAAAAGCGAAGTTGTCCGCGCAAGGACAACAACTTCGTTTTCTGCTCGGCCTTTCCGACGCATAACGAAGGAGCTTTTTCAAAAAGCTACAACGCTTTGAACAAAGCTCGCACTTCGTCGAGAACCTCGTTGTCAACCACGACGATGGCCTTGTCGCCCGGATAGAGCACGGTTTCCTCGTTGACCACTTCCACGTTGTCGTCGTCTTGAGGAGAGACGGCGGCAACCAGGCTGTTTTCGGGCATGGGCAGCGACGACACCAGAATACCCGCCTCGTTGGAGTGATGGCGCATGCGCGGCACCACGATCTCGGTCAGCATGACGTTGCCGTGCGTAAGCGACGACGCAACGCTCACGCTGCCAAGCAGCGTCTCCTCTTCGATGAGGTTCGCAATGAGCGTGGTGGACGACACGCATTCGATGCCCACCTCTTTGAAAATGCGAAGGTTCTTCGGGCTGTTCACGCGGGCAATGCAGCGCGGCACGTTGAACACGCGCTGCGCGATCTCGCACGACACCAGATTGTCGTCGTCTTGGCCTGTAGTGGCCACGAACACGTCAGCGCGGCGAATGCCCGCATCTTCCTGATACTTCGAATCGCAGCCGTCGCCGTGGATGACCAGGTACCGGCCCTGCAGCGCCACCGACAACCTGTCGGCCGTCGAAAGCGTCTCCTCTATAATGGCCACGTCGTTGCCGCTTTGCAGCAGCACGGTGGCCAGGTACTCGCCAATTTTGCCGCCTCCCGCGATCACGATGTACATGAAGCTTCCTTTCCCGACAGCCCTGCAAGCCGCCCGCATTCATTGCAGGCCAACGCTGCACCTTAATCTTGAATATACTTCGAAAACGACTCGATCAGCTCATGGCGCACGCACGCCAGCACCGAATCTCCGTTATACAGAATGGAATCGCGCGTGGGAATGGAACTGGCCGATCCGTCTCCGCGCTCGAACGCCACAATGCGGATGTCGTGATCGCGCTCCAGCTCGGACACGCGAATGGTGCGCTTATCCGACCAGCTCAGGTCAAGCGAAAAGCGCAGCACTTCGAACTCCCCGAACGTGTCCAGGTGCGCACCGTGCCCCGACACCACCTTGCTAAACACGTCCTCGGCCACAAGCGACGTGCCGCACACGTAGTCAATGCCCAACTGCATGTACGCGCGTTCGTGGTCGGGATTGTACAGACGCGCGATAACGTGAGGCACGCCGAACAAACGGCTGCCCACCTCGGCGCACATAAGATTCGTGTTGTCGAACTGAGTAACCGCCGCCACAACGTCGCAATCCTCCACGCCGGCCTTTATCAGCGTCTCTTCGTCGAAGCCAACCCCTTGCACGGTGGAACCGTTGAAGTTGCGGCCCAGGTTCGCAAATGCATCGGCATTGCGATCGATCACGCACACGTTGCTGCCGTTGTCCGACAGCATGTTTGCCAGCTGAGAACCGACGCGGCCACAGCCTACGACGATCACGTTGCTCATACCAGTCCTTTCGTCTGCGCCCAAGGCGCACTTTCCTGCAAGCACCCAGCATACTGCAATAACAAGATAACGGAACGAAACGGTAGCGAAGAGGTGAAGCGGCAAGCGAAACGGAAGGGCGAGCACAGCGCCTCGATCGTTGCCTCGCTTCGCGCACGGGGCGGGCTCGCGAGCCCGCAACAAGCGAAACGCCGCCTTTCCGGCGGCGCTTCGATTAGATCATCTTCATTTGCGTAAGCGTTTTATTGAACCAGTCCATGTAAGTAGGAGGACAATACTTCTGCGCGTTCGCTACGGTGATGGAATACCCGTAGTTGCTAGCCAAACCCGCAACGTGCGCGTTGATGGACTCTTCCCAACTGCTCCACGCAACCGAGGACATCCACCCCCAAGCGTTGTAGGGCTTGAAGCACGCAGAGCCCTTCGAGCTTTCGGTATTGGAGATAGCGGGTGACCAGCGAGGATCAACGCCATGGACCCAAGCAGCTTCCGCGAACGTGGCACCGTGCCCAAACAAGGGAGAACCGGCCAGATACGCGTCGATGCGGCCGCTCCATTCGGCCACGAACGCCTCGTGGCCCACCGACCAGTCAACGTCGGAAAGGGAAGCCAGCGCATCTGCGGCACCCTCGCGAGCGGCGCGAGCCTGCTGCTCGGCCTTCGCAGCCTCTGCGGCGGCAATGCGAGCCGCCTCTTCCTTCCGAGCGGCCTCTTCGGCGGCAAGGCGAGCCGCCTCCTCTTCCGCCTCTATGGCAGCGATGCCCTGGGATATATCGCGCGAAGCCGTGCTGGTAAGCACCGTGGACTCGCGAGCGTCAGAATCGGCGGCCTCCGACGAAAAGCCGTAGTCCGTCGCAGACGCAGCCGTGCTTACCGAATCAATCCCGAACGAATCTATATCATGAGAAGCGGCGCTACCCGCGGAGGCGAAGCCGAAGCCAATGCACCCAGCCAGCACGCACGATGCGCAGCCAACCGCAGCGATTTTGGCAGCTATGTTCGACTTCCGTTGTTTAGTGCGTTTCACCGTCAAAACTTCAATAACCTTTCGTTACACAGCGCACGACCCCTTACCGCTTAGGCGGTTGACAGCGTAGTAGATTGTAAGAGGGATTGCTGCCTGGAGGGCGATATGCTGTTGTGGTACAAGACATTTTAGCGGACAAGGGGGCTATAGGGCAAAAAAGTGTGGAGACACCCTACATCATTTGTTCGCTTGACAAAAATTTGCTTTGCAAAACCGCAGGTCGCAATGCGTTCGATTGAAAAATCGAACAAGCGAACGAAATGTGCAGATGCGGGCGAACGGTAAGTGCTCCGCTAGCTAAAGCCGAATAGACCACTCTAGAACGTCTCCGTTGAGCAAATCGAATTCGCGTTCCTTCAACAGCATCTGAATATGGTATTCGCGCCCGTACGGAGCCATGAACACGATCTCGGTCGTAGGGCCGGGTATGGAATACCACAGCACCCCCACCGTGCAGAACGCCGCGAAGCAAGCGCCCGCAAGCAAATTCATCATGGAAGATTTAAGCGTTGCCGAAAACACCGCGAACGCAAGCGTCATGAGCAGCAGGGGCCACAGGTAAACCAGCATGGGAACGATGGATTCCCAAGCAACGATGCCCAAACTCATGGTCAACGCCATCGAGCCTATGCAAAAGCACGCAAGCCCCTCCACGAACTTGCGCATGCGGCGCCCGGGGGTTCCCGGAACAACCATGCCCACAATTCCCAAGATGACAAAGAAGAGCGGTGCGTACTGCCACCACGCGATATCGCGAACGAACGTCACCGCCATCGCGACGATGCCGGTAAACAGCAAAAACGAGCCCAGCCACAAAGCGGCTCGAACGCCTGCTTCAGACGCCTCCTTCGGAGGATCGACGGGATGGTGGACCACCGGTTGCGGGACCCGCTTCAACGGCGCGGCCGCAGGAGGCTCGGGAGGCACGTGCGCAGCGCCCGTATACGATGGCGCCGAATAGCGCCAACCCGCTGCCTGGGCCGGCGTGTTCGACCGCGACGGACCCTGCCCGGTCGAACCGTATCGACTGCCGAAGTCCACCGTTCCGTACGTGTCGGAATGAACCGATTGGGGTTTTACTTCAAGCGGTTTTACTATTTTAGGAGCCTTGGGAACCACGATCCACATCGCAAGATACGCCAAGCCAAGCAAGCCCCCGGAAGCGAGCGTAAATGCAGCTGCCAAGATGCGAACAACAAGCGGGTCCACGGAAAAATAGTCGGCTACGCCGGCGCAAACACCCGCTATAAGCGCATCGCGCGAACGATACAGCTGCCTTCCTTGCGTCACGCTTCCTCCCGGCCTAGTTCCTCACATGAGCATTCAGAGGAATCGGGCTGGGCTTTCAGGCGTTCAGCGCGCACCGACAAGATGCGGCGACGGCGCATGGACAAGATCTTGAATCGGTAGCCGTCGTGATCGAACTCATCGCCGGTTTGAGGAACGGAGTCGAGCATGTTCATCAACCAACCGGCAATGGTCTCGTAGTCTGCGGACTCCTCGACCGGCCACCCCAACTCTTCGGCATCTTCTACCGGGAAACGCCCGTCGACCACCCAGGTGTCGCCACTCGCTTGCTCCACGAACGGATTCTCTCGGTCCGACTCGTCAATGATCTCGCCGACGATCTCCTCCACGATGTCCTCTACGGTAATTAAACCATCCGTTCCACCGTACTCGTCCACGACAATGGCCATCTGTTGCCTGTTCGTTTGCATTTCCGCAAGCAGCGGGTAGATGTCTTTCGTCTCTGGAACGAACAGCGCTTCATACGCATAAGAAGAGGCCGGATCAGCGCCCTTGGAATCCATGAACGGACCCATGAGGTCCTTGTAATGAACGATGCCCACGATGTGATCGATGTCCTCGTGATACACGGGAAGGCGCGAGTACCCCGTGCCGTGCATGCGTTCGAGAGCCTGCTGCACCGTTTCCGTATCCTCGACCAGAATCATGTCCACGCGCGGCTGCATGATCTCATGCACGCTCATGTCCCCCAGATTCAGAATGTCGTGGATCATGCGCTTCTCGTCTTCAAGCAGCTCGTCGTTGTCCGTGACCATGTACTTGATCTCTTCTTCGGACACGGTTTGACGCTCGTCGGCGTTCTTGACGCGCAGCAGCTTGGACAATCCGTTAGCAGAAGCCGACGTGAGCGTGACCAGCGGCGAAGCGATCTTGGCGAACACCATAAGCGGGCCCGCCACCGCTTTGCTCATGCCCTCCGCATCGGCAAGGGCAATGCGCTTCGGGACAAGTTCGCCCACCACGATGCTGAGGTACGACACCACCAGCGTGATGACCACGGGAGCCAAGCCGGGCGCAATAGCCGTAAGCCACGCCACGTTGAAGCTGGCAAACCACGAAGCCAAAGGCTCGGACAGGTTCGTGGCAGCGGCGGCCGAGGCGAAAAAGCCGACCAGCGTGATGGCCACTTGGATGGTTGCCAAAAACTGGCTGGAATCGCTGGCCAAGCTGTACGCGCGTTCCGCTCGTTTGTCGCCTGCTTCCGCTTCATGCTGCAGCAGCACCAACTTGGCGTTCACCAACGCCATTTCGGACATAGAAAAGTATCCGTTGACCAGCACGAGCAAGAATGTGACGATAATGCTTATCCAGATATCCATGCTGCTTCCTGTTTACATGACGTACAGCGCAATAGCCAAAAACTGCAAAACGCTGCCGGCAAGAACCCATAGATGAAAAATCGAATGCATGTAGGGAATCTTCTTCAGGACGTAGAAGATGCACCCGATGGAATAGCACACGCCGCCGCCCACGAGCAGCCACAGGCCTTGCGCGGGGATAGCCGAAACCAGCACCGGCAAAAACCACACGACGCACCAGCCCATGAGCAAATACAGCAGCGCCGAAATCCAACGGGGACGAAACACCCAGAACGCTTCGCACGCCACGCCGGCCAACCCGACCGCCCACACGAACAAGCACAGCCACATGCCACCGTGATCTGCAAGAGAGATCAGGCAAAACGGCGTGTAAGAACCCGCAATAAACAGGTAGATGCAACTGTGGTCGAGAATCTTGAACACTTTCTTCGCACGATCGACCGCAATGGCGTGGTAGAGCGTGGACATGGTGTATTCAAGCAGCATGGTCAGGGTGTACACAAGGGCGGCGAACAGATACACGCCGCCGCCGTCATCGAGCGCGCGCACCACCAAGATGGGGATTGCGGCGATGGCCAGCAAAGCGCCGATGCCATGCGTGATGGAGTTGGCGATTTCCTCGCCAAGCGTGTACTCCCGCACGTTGCGAGCCTTGTTCACCGCGCTAGCCGACGTGTTCGAAACCTTGTGGCGGTCGCGGCGCATGCTGGCGAAATTATCGGGCTTGAACTGCGAAGGCGTCCAACCGGGAGCCGGAGGCTTCGCGGAAGAGTCCCCCGGGGCATCGGGCCGCGCGTCGGCAGTGCCGGACTCCGTGCTTCGGGGGCTTTGTTTGTCAGATGTCGCTTGGGTATCCATAGCTCTACTGTATCACATTTCCATGGGGCTTGATCCATTCGAGCCAATCTTGCGCATCCTCGACGCGCGCATCGATCAAGCGAATGGTAGTCCCTCCGATGCCCGCCGCCGTGCGGGCGTTAACCGTAGCGGTGCCGGCTCGACGCTGGAAGGGGTTCGTCTTCGTATAGCCGAACTGGATCTTCTTGCGAGGGAAGCTGATGGTCTCGCGCGCCAAACCGCCGTTGCTCACCTGCATGAACCGATCGTTGTACGCGAATCCCGAGCCGCGGAACCACAAGATAGACCCCGCAACGTCGAACGCGAACAGCGCCACGCACAGCGCATAGCCCGCCCACGCACCCGCGTTGACGAATCCGAGGGACGCAGCCTGCGCCGGATCCGCCGGATTTGCGGCGATGTTGACGGCGATATGTCCGGCAGCAATAACAACAGCCAGCCAGAAGCCCGTGCCCTGCAACAGACAGCGTCGGATGAGCGCGCGCCTGAGCGCAACGGGAGCAACGGGCGTGGTCTCAACCGGCACGTCGGCAAACTCGGGGGCGATGCCGGCCAAGATCTCCGGCACGCGGTTGAGCTTCACGAACGGGTGGATGACGACGCCCTGCGGGGCAAGCCCCTGCTGCTGCTCGTCCGAGCCTTCCGCAGCCGCGTCGATCTTGCCCAACGATATCTCGCAATAGCCGATAAGCCGACGAATGAAGCTCTGCTTCACCATGATCGACTGCACGCGGTCGACGTCAACGCCCTGGAACTGATGCTGCAGCAGACCGCGCTCAACCTCGATGCGGCTACCGCGACGGCACGCACGGAACCCGCCGTACGAAAGGCAAGCACCAACCGCCGATATGGCCCAGATCACAACGGACCCTACGAAGAACGCAGCAACGCCCAGTGCGATCAAGTTGCCCCCGAACAAATGCGTGCCCAGCGTGACCGCTTGATCGACCATCGGCTCCGCCGCACCGGAAAACAAGGAGGCAAGCTGGCTGACAGCGCCGAAGGCGCCCAGAACAACCACCCAAAACGCCGTGTGGTTCGACAGGCCCGTGAAAACAAGCTCTTTGTTGGACAGGCCGTATTCGTAGCTGACAGCGCCGGTATCGACGTGCTGCCCACCGAACACGCCGCGCACGTCCTGCCAGATCTCGGCAGGAGCATCCAGCACGTTGGACGCAGGCCGATCCGCAGCAACTCCCGTCGCACCGGGAACAAGCACGCCGGTTGCCGCCGCAACGGCTTGGGCGGCAGCCTCGGGAGCCGCCCCGTTCTGCACGGCAACCGCGAACTGCTTGCGCGCAAACAGCTCTCTGCGCAATTCCTCGGCGCGCGTTTTCTGCACGTAGGGAACCTGAACCGCCTTGTTGGCCGCGCCGCCGGCCGTATCGATGCTCACCGTGCACACGCCGAAAACGCGCTGCATAAGGGTGGCTCGCTGATCGACGGACTGTATGCGCTGGTAAGGAACGTGGACGCGCTTCTTGTTGAAGATGCCCGAATACAGGTTGAATTCCTCGGCCCCCAGTTCGTAATACAGATGCTTGTACGACCACCACTGGATAAGCCCTATCAAACCCACCAGAAGAACGAAGCCGACAACGCTCGCGCCCAGGACGAACAGCACCAAGGGAACGCTGCCCGGACCAAACGCCTGCCCGTCGGCAAGCACTCCGATAATGGACGAGAACGAAGTGAACGCCATGACTACGAGCAGCGTGACGGCCACCTGGATGCTGTTCAACCAGATATAGCTATGGTGCACATGATGGCGTTGGGGCTCATCGGCCTGGGGCTGGGGTTGCGTCGGTTCGGACGGAATCGTTTGCTGCTGGAAGTCGGACATCACACGTCCTCCTGCGCCAAGCGAGCCAGCTCGGCGGCTTTGTCGCGCAGCTGCTCGGCCGTATCGGCGTCAAGGCCGGGAATCTCGTGTTCCCCCGCAGCCGTAGCAACGGTGACGCTCGCCAAGCCAAACGCGCGCAGGATGGGTCCTTGACGCGTATCGGTGTTCTGCACGCGAATGAACGGAATAATGTAGCGCTTGCGCCAGACGATGCCCTTCGCAATGTCCAGATAGTCATCCGACAGCTCGTAGCGCCAGCGCATGAAGCGAATGGGCGGCAAGACGATCAGGCACAGGATAAGCGACGCCGCGTACACGGCGGCGATAGCCGCCAAAACGACGAAGATCCAAGGAGACGCATCCGTCACCGCCGCTATCGCAAACGGCACGAAGCAGCACAGGAACACGACGGTAAGCCACACTGCGTCGTTTATCCGCCACACCGACTTGATTTTCGGATTGAGTTGATTGACCGGCAATTCTTTCATGGAGGTCCTTTTGCTCGTTATAGCTCTAACACTGGAATCCATCATACCAGAGCGGTCAAAAGGCTCCGACGCTATATCCCACCCTGTAACGAGGTTTTTGCACAAGGCACCAAGGTGCGTCCGCGAAATGCAGCGCCGACAGGACCGGCAGCGCTGCCGGCGCCGCCAATGCTGCGTCTTATTGTAAACTTTACCTCGACCAGCTATGATGCGCCTGGGGAATCTCTCTACGCGATCTTCGTTCGGAACGCTGCATCGCGCTGCTCCCTCCGCGTTCCTCGCCGAACGCGGGCGCATCGGGAAAGGAACTTCATGGAGAATCACGCCGTCGCACGTCGCTTCGCCTCTCGGCAAGCCGGAACCGCAGGCTTCACGCTGGCGGAATTGCTGGTAGTCGTAGCCATCGTGCTCGTGCTGGTGGCCATTGCCGTGCCCGTGTTCACCGGCGCGACCCAAAGCGCCGAGGAAGCCGTTGCGCCGCCAACCGACGATCGCTGAAAGTCATGGTGGCCGACAACTACCTGCTGACGGACGAAACGCCCACTCAAAGCATGCTGGACGGATACGTCGCCCAGCTCAAGGAGGGCAACGGCAACCACGATCTGTGCCCCGCGGGAGGATCTTGCAGCCTGGCGCTGGGGAAGGAACCCGGAAACATGGTGGTCAAATGCTCCAAGCATGGGCTGAGCTCCGAAGACGCCATGGTCAATTGGCTGGGCGGTCAAACATGGACCGGAAAGACGGATGATGAGTATCGACAAAACTACGCAAAAGCAGCCGGCATAACGGAATGGCCTTCGGTGCAGTCGACGGACGACAAAAAGACGTACTACCTGCAGTTCAAAAGCTACGACAATTCCGCCGCCCACGTGTTCCTGTACGCGGGCCCCGAAAAGCGCATAAGCGAAGGGGATCGATGGAAAGCCAAGTACATCTGCGACAACAACGGGCTGGTGGGCGAAAAGGGCCAATGGTACGAACTGCCCGCAGAAGAGAGCATCGCAATGTCTGGAAACGGAGCCGAGAATGCGCTGAGGAATCTTCTGCAAAAAGAGGGCATCAGGAAAGTCACTCTGGAAAACGAAAAGTTCGTAGCGGTTTCGCAGTAAGGTATACTCGGACACGAACGACGGCCGCAAGCGAAAGAGGAAGCGCATGAACTACGAGGAACTGCAAAACGAGATCAAAGCAGCCATGAAAGCAAAGGACAAGCCCCGCCTGTCGATCCTGCGCCAAGTGCACGGCGAGATCAAGAACATCGAGGTGAACGAACGCCGCGAGATCACGGACGCCGATGTGGACGCCATGCTCAAGCGCCTGATCAAGCAGACGAAGGAAACGCTCGACGGATCCATCAAAGCAGGAAACGACCAAGAGCGCACCGACACGCTGACCGCTCAGGTCGCCGTGCTGGAGAGCTATCTGCCCAAGCAGGTGGCAGGCGACGAGCTGGCCTCTTTGATCGACGAGGTGCTTGCAGAAACGGGCGCATCGTCGAAAAAGGATATGGGGCGCATCATGGGCGCCCTCACGGGAAAGACCGGCGGCAACTTCGACAAGGCAGCGGCCGCCCAAATGCTGGGCCAGAAGCTGTCCTAGCGCGCAACCATCGAGCGCCGCGGTTCGTACTGAAACGAACCGCGGCGCTTCTCATGTTCTAGTAGTACAGTCCCAGCAAACGCTTGAGCTCGATGTTCCAGGCATCCTGGTCGACCTTCCACACATCGCCCTGTTGAACAAGCGATATCCCGGAGTAACTGGTCGTAGTGCCCGTTGACTTCGCCATGGAGGAAGCGTAGATCTCGCCAAGCTTGGCCTTCATGGCAGCCTCGTCCAAGCCGTCCAGCTGGCCCGAATCGAGCGCCGCCTGGGCGTCGGCCACGAACGCGTTAGCGAAAGCGGTCGCATCGCGCACGGTCACGTTCGCGTAAACGGTTCCGGTTCCGTCACCGTTGTCGTACGCGCCGTCAAGGCTGTAATCGAAATCGGTCAGCATCCATTCAGCAAACGTTTGAGGATCAAGCCCCAGATCAGCCAGCCCGTAATGAGCCGCAGACGCAAAGCTTTTGTCCACGCTGGCCGCAATCTGCTGAATCAACGCAGCATCCTTGTTCTTGAGCCTATCGTATTCAGCCGCGGCAACGGTCTCCATATCGGCCTCGTTCGCGCGGGCGTCCCCCGTCGACAGCGAGGAAAGGTACTCGGTGCTGGTCGATCCCGCCATCAGGTAAGCCATGGTGCCGAAGCTGAACAGAACCAGATAGAGAACAAGCGAAAGCACCGCCAGCACGATTCCGATGATGCCGCAGGCCTTTCCTCCCGTAGCCTTGCCGTCTTTCCCGGACTCCCTGACCGCCTTGCCAGCCAAAACAATGGCCGCCACGCCAAGCGCCACGCCAACCAAGGGCATCCAAGCGAACAGGATAGCAAGAATGCCGCATGCAAGCGCACCTACCGCTTTGCCGTTCGAGGGCGCATGAACAGGCTGCTGATCAGGAGCCGGCGGCGCAACAGGTTGATTGCCTTCGGGGTTTGGCGGCATGACGGGCTGTTGGGGCTGGTTGGGATTGTTCTCGGTACTCATACTAGTCCTCACGTATTCGGTGTCGTTAAACCCAAGGGGCTGGTTAGGCATTATACCGACGGCACCGCCGATGCAATAGATTCAGGCCGAAGGTTCGCGCCATGCTTTACCGATCGATTCAGTTCTCAAACAAGCAAGAGCGGGGCCGCATGCAACGGCCCCGCTCCAAGAACACCCTGGTCAACATGCCCGCTTGCGGGCGCTTGCCTAGTAGTGTGCCAGATCCTCTTCGGTCACCCGGCCACGGAACGTGCGGTAGATGATAACGTGGTACGCCAGCACCAGCGGCAAGCCAACGCACGTGATTCCGGTCATCCACATAAGCGAAAGCTCGGAAGACGCCGCGCTCATCGCCGTGATGGCGGGACCCACGCTGCCGGCCGACGCAACCACCAGGTTCGGGAACATGGAAGCAGCCAGCAATCCCACCAGCATCGCCGCCGAAACGGACTGGGCAAGAAACGCGCCCAGGTCGCAGTTCTTCTTGAGCGCGAAGAAGATCGACGCGCCGATGCCGCCCAGAACCAAAATCGCGAACACCCAGCGCAGCGCGCCGAGAGCGGGATCCATGGCCGGCTGGATGATGAAGTGGCCGTACACCGACACCGCCGCGAACAGAACCAGCGCAACCACCTGCAACGGCAGGCGCAGCTTCGCCGCGCGAGCCTGAAGGTCGCTTGGCTTGGGAGCCTTCAGCGACAGCCACGTAGCGCCCTGCGCCAAGAACATGGCCAAGCCCAAAAGACCGCACAGGAGCGTGAACGGCGTGATCAGGCCCAGCAGCGGAATACCCGCGTAATCGCCGTTGGCGTCCATGGGGATGCCAGCGTAGATGTTGCCCACGGCCACGCCCAAAAGCAGCGCGGGAAGCAGCGAACCTACCGTGAAGCAGCCGTCCCACACCTTCCCCCACTGGGGGTCATGGCCGCGATACTCAAGGGAAACCGCGCGCACGATCAAACCGAACAGCACCAGCATGACCGCAAGGTAGAATCCGGAGAACGTGGTGGCGTACGCCGCAGGGAACGCCGCGAACAGCGCGCCGCCCGCCGTGAGCAGCCACACCTCGTTGCCGTCCCACACCGGCCCGATGCTGCGACGCACGATAGCCTTATCGCGATCGCTCTTCGCAACGAACGGATACAGCACGCCGGCGCCCAAGTCGAATCCGTCGAGCACGAAATAACCAGCGATGAGCACGAAGATCAGCAGGAACCACAGCCCCTGGAAGAACGTGATTTCCATGACTACTCACCTTCCTTCTTCAACGCAGGCTCGACAACGGGGCCTTCCTTGATGAAGCGGCCCAGGACACGCGCCCACGCCACCATCAAGAACGTGTAGACCACCAGGAACAGCACCATGGTAATGAGCAGTTCGACGCTGGAAACCGACTGGGAGATGCCCTCGTTCGTCAGCAGGCTCACGCCATCCGGGCCCGTTGCGGACGGATAGACCACCCAGGGCTGACGCCCGACCTCAGCCGTGAACCAACCGGCCTGGATGGCCAGCATCGGGAACACCGGGGAAATGAGGATCAAGCGCTGGAGCCACTTCATGTTCTTGATCTTACCGCCGCGCAGCGTGAAGAACAGCGCCAGGAAAACCGTGATGGCGATCAGGCCGAACAGGGCCACCATCAAGTGGTACGTCTGGAACACGAAGTTCACGGGAGCGGTCGACGGGTCGAAGTCACCGTACTTCTCGGACTTGGCAAGATCGTTGAGGCCCTGGAACTCGGTGTCCCACGTGCCCGTTGCCAAGAAGCTGGTGCCGCCCGGAATGTAGAACGGGGTAAGGACTTCCTGCTTCTCTTCGTCGACCCATCCGAACAAGTACAATGCGGGAGCCTCGGACTCGTACATGCCCTCCATCATGGCAAGCTTGGTGGGCTGTTCCTCGGAAACGACCACGGCCGAAGAATGGGCCGTGCCCAGCATCACAACGGTAGTGACAATGCCTACCACTGCGCCAATTTTCATGGTCTTCATGGCGAAGTCGGCATGCTTGCCCTTGAGCAGGTACCATGCGGCAACGGCCATCGCCACGAACGCGCCCACGATAAGCAGCGCGACCACCGTGTGCGAATAGCGCGCCATGAGCGACGGGTTGAAAGCCGCGGCGAAGAAGTCCGTGATGACGGCCTTGGAACCGTCCGCAGCAAGCTCGGCTCCGGCAGGCGTCTGCATCCACGAGTTGGCGATGAGAATCCACAGGGCGCTCAGGCACGACCCGAACCACACGAGCCATGCCGACACCAGGTAGAACTTACGCGACACGCGATTGCGCCCGAACAGCAGCACGCCCAGGAACACCGACTCCAAGAAGAACGCGAACAAAGCCTCTGCCGCCAGCGGAGCGCCGAAGATGTCGCCCACGAAGCGCGAGTAATCCGCCCAGTTCGTTCCGAACGAGAACTCCATCGTGATGCCCGTAGCCACGCCGACTACGAACGTCGCGGTGAAGATCTTGACCCAGAACTTGGTAGCCGCCGCATCCGCCTGATTGCCGGAGCGGTAGTACCGTGTTTCGTTGATGGCAAGGATAAGTCCCAACCCGATGGTCAGCGGCACGAAAATGAAGTGGTAGGCCGCCGTGCAAGCGAACTGCAAACGCGCCAGAAACGCTGGATCGGTGAAGATATCCATCGCACACCCCCTTACTGTCTCGTCTTGCACCCTCGTGCCGAACGCCCTCTGAAACCATCCGACACCCTAATTGTTACAATATTAACATCATTTACGGAGAAGCGCCAGTACGTTTGCACGGGAATACCGCGCCGACGCCTTGTTTCGAGGGCGAAACAGCTTTGCAGCATCAATATACTCCCCTTTTCGTAAGATATTCGACCTCGTAAGGGAAGCGTAGAACTCGGAGGGGTGCGGGATGGGTGCGGGGATGGGTGCGGGTGCGGGGTGGGCGAGAAACTGAGCGCGGAGCACTCGACTTCCAGATGCTACCTGGGAGATACGGGCCTCCTGGTCAGCCTTGCGTTCTGGGATAAGAAGCACCAGGACAACGACCTATATCAGGCTATCCTCCTTGGCACGCTAAACGTGAATGAAGGGATGCTCACGGAAAACGCGGTCGCGCTCGACGGCACCGGCGCCGCACGCAAAGAGAGGGCCGCAACTCCAGGAGTTCGGCCCTCTCTTTTCTACGCAGTATTCGGACGGGTTACGAAATGTGTCCGAGGAAGTCTTTGGTACGGTCGGACTTCGGATGGTCGAACACCTCTTCCGGCGTTCCCTGCTCCACGATGAAGCCGCCGTCCATGAAGATGACGCGGTCGGCCACATCGCGCGCGAAGCCCATTTCGTGCGTGACCACGATCATGGTCATACCCGCTTTCGCCAGGCTTTTCATAACGCCCAGAACGTCGCGCACAAGCTCTGGATCAAGCGCGCTGGTAGCCTCGTCGAACAGCATGACATGGGGATCCATGGCCAACGCACGCGCAATAGCCACGCGCTGCTGCTGGCCGCCCGACAGCTCGGACGGCTTGTACTCCAC
>ERZ836760.1375-NODE-1375-length-26713-cov-3.042501_pt1 | contig 26713 bp, 27 predicted proteins | sample MGYA00519941_ERZ836760 | MGnify/ENA primary metagenome ERZ836760 (study PRJEB31850, sample SAMEA3708807) | human gut metagenome | biome: human gut; feature: human-associated habitat; material: faeces | place: China | collected 2014 ... | reverse complement strand
GGGCTACCATAGCCTGGGCGTTCTCTTCTATGGAGAGGTCGAGGGGTAGGAACAGCGCGTCGGGAGCTACGGCGCGAACCTCGGCAAGCGTTCTCTCGCCCTCGTCTTCAAGGCGGTCGACCAGCAAGAGCTTCGCGCCTTCTGCGGCTGCGCGCAGAGCGGTGGCACGTCCGATGCCACGCGCGGCTCCGGTTATGATCATGACTTTTCCGTCGAAACGGCCTTCGTACGCCTGCTTTGCCATGAGATGCCTCCTTCGAGAGCGGGTTGGCGCGCTTCGCGGAAAACGGCGCGAAGCGACACTTCCAGCGTACGCTTTCGGCGATTGGGTTTGAAGGGGTTTCCGCAAAAAGCGCCGCCCCATGCGTTTTCGGCTTGCGCGGTTGGCGTCTGTAGCGGTTTGCGATACGACTGCAGCGGTTTGCGTGATGCCTGCGGCGACTTGCGCGCTGTCGCTGCCAGCTTGCGCTCGCGAAATCGCGTTTGCTGGCAGGTTTTGACGGTTAGGGGTTGTTGTTTCGGGCTTGCGGAAGCAACCTAAGTGCCAAGCGTATTGACGCACCGCTTTGAACTGGGGAAACGAAAAGCGTGTCGATTAGTGCCGAGGCTGTGCGTCCGTGCAGCAACCTCAAACCGTCAAAACCTGCCAAGAATCGCAAGTTTTCGAGCGCAACCCCCCCTGCGGACACATGGGGCGCCGCAGCCGAGCGCAGCCCGCCCCACGGACGCATGGGGCGCCGCAGCCCGCCCCGCGCGCGGACGCACGCAACAACGCAGCCGAACCCCCCCCCGCATGGGGCGCTGCAGCCGAGCGCCCCCCTCCGCACGGGGCGCCGCAGCCCGCCCAACGTGCGTGCCCCCATCCCGCGCCCGCGCATTTACGCGCGGGATCGTCGTGCCGTGCGTTTTCGACGTGCTTTGCGGCGGCGGCAAACGACCGTGTTAAAATAACCAGTTGCTGTTGCGCCGCAGCCTTGCTCGCGCAGACGGCACATGCAGGCGCCCGCATCATCCGCGGAGCGCGCCGACCATCCGGCCGACGAGGCATCATGCGCCGCGCGGCCCCGAGAACAAAGGAAGCACCATGTCAAAGGGAACCTACTCGTTCACCACTCCGATCTACTACGTAAACGCAGCCCCGCATTTGGGCACGGCCTACGCTACCATCGCGCCGGACACCGTTGCGCGCTATCAGCGCATGAACGGCTACGACGTGGCGTTCGTGACGGGCATGGACGAGCATGGCCAGAAGGTGGCCGATACGGCGGCGGCCAAGGGCATGACCCCGCAGGATTGGTGCGACTCCATGGAGCCGGCGTTTCGCGATGCATGGGATATGCTGGATATCACGTACACCGATTTCGTGCGCACCACCGAGCCGCGCCATGCGCGTTCCGTCAAGAAGTTCTGGCAGGAGCTTTTCGACAAGGGCTGGTGCTACAAGGGCAGCTACGAGGGCTGGTACTGCGTGCACGAGGAAACGTACTACGCCGAGAGCGACCTTGAGAAGAACGAGGAAGGCGCGTTCGTCTGCCCCGATTGCAAGCGCCCCGTGCAGAAGGCGGGCGGCGAGGAGAACTGGTTCTTCAAGCTGTCCGAATTCCAGGAGCCGCTGCTCAAGTTCTACGAGGAGCATCCGGATTTCATCCGCCCCGAAACGCGCAGGAACGAGATCGTGTCGTTCGTGGCCGGCGGCCTGAAAGACCTGTCCATCAGCCGTTCCACGTTCGATTGGGGCGTGCCGCTGCCGTTTGACGAAAGCCACGTGGCGTACGTGTGGGCCGACGCGCTGATCGCGTACCTCACGGGCATCGGGTACGCCGACGACGAACGCTCCGACGAGTTCGAGCAGCGCTGGCCCATGCAGTACCATTTCGTGGGGAAGGACATCACGCGATTCCACTGCGTGATCTGGCCCGCCATGCTCATGGCCGCAGGACTGCCCATCACGCATACCGTGTTCGGGCACGGCTTCCTGCTGACCAAGGGCGAGAAGATGTCGAAGTCTCGCGGCAACGCCCTCAAGCCGGCCGATCTGGTAAAGGTGTTCGGTGTGGACGCGTACCGCTACTATTTCATGAGCGACGTCCAATTCGGCAGCGACGGCTCCATTTCCATGGAGCGCATGGTGCAGGTGTACAACGCCGATCTGGCGAACACGTGGGGCAACCTGTGCAGCCGCGTGTTCAACATGACGAAGAAGTACTTCGACTCGAAGGTTCCGGAGGCACCGGCGTTCGCTGCGGAAAACCCGCTGCGCGAGATCTCCGACGAGCTGTATGCCGAATACGACGCGTGCATGTCCCAGGTTGACTTCACCGGTGCGGCGGCTGCGGTGCAGAAGCTTGCCGGTCGCGTGAACCTGTACGTGGAGGAGTCCGCGCCGTGGAACCTGGCGAAGTCCGAAGAGACGGCTGACCAGCTGAAAGCCGTTATCTACAATGCGCTCGAGGCCATTCGCATCATCGCGCTGTACATGGCTCCGTTCATGCCGAACACGTCGGCCGAGGTGTTCCGTCGCTTGAGTTTGGGCGACATCACGGCCGTGACCGACATCGAAGCCGCTACGGCATGGGGCCAGCTTCCCGCCGGCAACCAGGTGGAGATCGGCGATCCGCTGTTCCCGCGCTTGGATATGGACTCTATCGATCTGAATATGGAATAAGCGCGTTTCGCCGGCCGCCGGGTCGGCGGAACCACCCGACGCTGCGGTACGTTCTCGCACGAAGATCACGCGCGGGAGCGTACCTCGCTGACCTGGGGAGAACCTGCAAGAAAGAAAGGGCCTGCCCATGACCGACGAACGACAAGAACCCGTTTTCGACGACCCGCTGTTTCGTCAGAAGCGCAAGCATGGAACGTACCGCGTGGTAGAAGCGCCGCAGCTGGAGGCCGAGGTGGCCGATACGCACGTGCATTTGCAGCTGTTGCCCGACCCGTCGCTTGCGATCGCGCGCTGCGCCGCGCACAAGGTGGGCTTCCTTTGCACGATCGTCGATGCGTTCGAGGACGGGTCGACCACGTTCGATCGTCTGAATTCGTGGCGCTTCGAAGCGGCTGCCGCTGCGAAGCGTTTCACGGGATGGACTTGAAGCGATCCGTTTCCGCGCGTGCCGCGGATTCGCATTGCAACGGGATGCCATCCCCATAACGCGCGGTACTACGACGACGGGTTGGAAGCCGATCTGCGCGCGCGACTGGCCGATCCTCGCGTGTGCGCCGTCGGCGAGATAGGGCTGGACTTCCATTACGATTTCTCGCCGCGCGAAGATCAGCGCCGTGCGTTTCGCCGTCAGGTTCGCCTGGCGAAAGAGGCGGGGCTTCCCGTTGTGCTGCACGTGCGCGAGGCTCACGACGAGGCGCTTGCCCTCATGCGCGAAGAGGGCTTCCCTGCGGCGGGGACGCTGCTCCACTGCTTCAATTTGGGGTGGGACGTGCTGGAGCCGTGGGTCGAAGAGGGGTGCTATGTGGCCTTTGGCGGGCCGCTCACGTTCAAGAACGCCGACGACGTGCGCGATGCCGCCTCTCGCGTTCCGGAGAATCGCCTGGTCACCGAAACGGACGCTCCGTACATGACGCCTGAGCCCATGCGCGGCATGACCTGCGGTCCCGAGCACGTCATCTTCACCGCAGAGCGCATGGCGCAGGTGCGCGGGTGCGAGCCGGGGCAAGACCGCGCGACGCTTCTTGAGCGCATGATGGAAAACGCGCGCGATCTGTTGGATCGCCCTGCAACGGCGTGGCAGAAGGCGGCGTCCGAAGCTCGAGCAGCCGGTTCCGCAGGTGCTGCCTTGTCGCGCGAAGGGTTGTGATGCACGTGAATCGCCTGATTATATGCGGGTCTCCGCGCGCGCGAGGTCGTAGCGCGGCCTTGTGCGAGGCGATTCGGTGGGCGTACGAGGATGCGTGCCCCGACGATCGCGTCGACGTGGTCATGCTGTCCGACGTGCATATCGCGCCGTGCACGGGGTGCGATGTGTGCAGGCGAAACGTGCCCGGGCGCGACGAGCTGTACTGCATCATCGCCGACGACATGGTGCGCGTTCGCCGGCTGCTCAACGAGTGCGATCAGCTTGTCGTGGTGACGCCGGTGTACTTTGCCGGGGTCCCCGCGCAGTTCAAGGCGTTTCTCGATCGGCTGCAACCTTACTTTTGGACGAATCGCCGTCAAGAGCGGAAGCGCCCCGCTGACCTGCACGTGATGGGGGAGGGCGGCGATCCGCACGGATTCGGCCCGCTTGTGGGCACCGTGCGATCGGCTTTGGCCGTGGCGGGGCTTCGGCTGGATACGGTGCATGATTGGGTGGGCCTTATTCCGCCTGATGGCAGCGTGCCCGAAGGTACTGACGTTTTGACGGGCGGGCGCGTGCACCCCGCTTCGGCTTACACGTGCTCGGGCCCCGATGGCGTCCATCCGCGTGCGGTCGAGCCGCGCGCCGAAACTGCGACAGGAGATTCGCTATGACCAAGCTTTCGCCTTTGGCGAGCGTGGCTGAAACGCGTGCGGTTCTGGAAGCGCACGGCTTGACGACCAAGTACTCGCTTGGCCAGAACTTCCTCATCAACGACGCTATCCTGCAAAAGATCGTCGCGCTGTCCCAGGTGTCCGAAAGCGACGACGTGTTGGAGGTGGGCCCCGGAATCGGGACGCTTACCATCGCTTTGCTGAAGCATGCGGGGCGCGTCGCGTCGGTCGAGCGCGATGCGGATCTGCCTGCCGTGCTGGCGGAAACGCTTGCGCCCTGGGCGGACCGCTTTACGCTGATCAGCAAGGATGCGCTTGATTTGCGCACCGAGGACTTGCCGTTTTCCCCGACCAAGCTGGTAGCGAATCTTCCGTATGCGGTTGCCGCCACCGTGGTGCTCGATTACTTCGAGGGCTTTGCGTCGCTGGAAAGCGCCACCGTTATGGTGCAGAAGGAAGTCGCCGACCGCATGGCGGCGCAGCCCGGCACCAAAACGTACGGCGCGTACACCGTCAAGCTGCGCCTGTACGCGGAGCCGGCGGGTCGTTTTGCGGTGGGGCCGGGCAACTTCTTCCCGCCTCCGCGCGTGGAAAGCGCGGTCCTGCGGCTCGATCGTCGTCCCGTGTTCGACGAGGCCGGCGATCCGCTTGACGCCGCCGCCCTCAAGGCTGCTGCCGTGATGGCGGACGCATCGTTCGCGACGCGCCGCAAGACCATAGCGAATTCGTGCAAGACGTATTTCGGCGGGCGCGGTGCCGAGGGGGCGCGCGTGATCGAGCGCCTGCCCGAACTGCTTGATCATGCCGGCATCGACCCCAAGCGTCGTGGAGAAACCCTTGACCTGCCCGAGTTCATTAAGCTGGGAGCTGCTTTGCAGCAAATCGTTTAGGGGCGAAGCGGGGAGGCGGAGCCCGTGAGCCAGGGGAGACGCCTCGCCGGCGCAGCGCTCTTGCCTTGTTGCGGGCGGGCCAACGACCCGCCCATTTCTCGCGTCTTAGGCTGCGTTCTTGAAAGCTTGCAGCAGCTTTTTCCTGAGCGCCTTGCCTTTTCCGCATTTGGGGTTTGCGAGCGGACATGACTTTTTGCAACAAGGGCATGTCCGCCCCTCAATCGGACTTCCGCTTTTTTTCGCGGAAGCCTTCTTGCTTTTCTCGACGGCCTTCGCGGACTTTTTCTTCTTGGCGGCTTTCTTCTCCTGATCGCGTTTCTTTCCCATGGTGCTTCCTGCTCGTCCTCGTCCTTATATGATGCCAATAAAGTAGCATATAAGGACGAAGCTTGTGAACGAGCAAAACGAAAGCGACATAGTTTACCTAAGAAAACATTGCGTAGAGCACGCGAGCGATTCTGCATGAAAAAGGTTGTAAGGGGCTGAAAACATGCGAATTAAGGGGGATTCGTGCAGATTTCCCTCTGTATTGACTGTAATGGTATAATTTTAATTTGTTATCTCTGTATATAGCATAAGCGAGAAAGAGTGAGCATGGATTTAGCGAAACAAGCCAAAATCGTCGACTCCATTCATGATACGTTACATGACTTCGTCGGTCAACGCCTAAAAGTGCGCGCCAACATGGGCCGCTCCAAGATTGTTGAGAGCGAAGGCGTGCTCATGCAGGTGCACCCTCAGTTGTTCATCCTGGAGGTCGATCGCAAGCGCGGGCGCACCGCTCGTCAGTCCTACCAGTACGTTGACGTTCTAACCGGCATGGTTGAGCTTTCCCAGAACGGCGAGCCGCTGTTCGAGCCCTTCGTGCCCGAGGCCGAAGGCGCCGTTTCCGAGGTTAGCCCCGCTGAGGGAGAGAAAGTACTTTCCTAGCCTTTTGGCATACTTATAGAGAAGGCGGGCACCGTGCGAACGGGCCCGCCTTTCGTTTCGAGTCGCTTGACGCTTGGCCTACGCTTCGATCACGTTGCCTTCGGCGTTGACGAAGTACGCGGCAAGGATGGCGGGATGCTTGCGAGCGAAAGCGCATCCGCGCTCTATGCCCAGCGCCAGCAGCGTGGTCGAGTATCCTTCGGCGTCAATCGATCGGCGCGCGAGCACGGTTGCGCCCGCTGCGTCGGTTTGGACGGGGTACCCTGTTTCCGGGTTCAGGATATGATGGTACAGCGCGCCGTTCCGGGTGAAGCACCGCTCGTACACGCCGCTTGTTACTGCGGAAGCTTCCCTGATCGCAACAGCTCCTACCAGTGCATGCTTGTCGCGTGGGTCTTGCAACCCGATGCGCCAAGGGCTTCCGTCCGGCTTTTGCCCGTGCGCAACCACGTTGCCGCCTAAATTCACGATGAACGATTCAAGGCCGTGCGATGCTAGGAGTTCCGCCAGGCGATCGGCTATCCATCCCTTGGCTATTCCGCCTACGTCCACTGCCGCTTGCGGGTCGTCGAGCCGTGCTTCCCAGCCGCCGTCCGTTTGCTCCACGTGCACGCCGCGCCAATTCACATGGGAAAGGGCTTCCTCCAAGGCTATTTGATCAGGTATGACGCCCTTGTGGAAGTTCCAGAGGCGCACTGCAGCCCCCATGGTGATGTCGAACCGCCCTTCGCTGTCCGCGCAGTAGCGCAAAGCTTCGTTCAGAAGCTGGGCAGTATCGGCTCCAATGGGCGTCGACGCCCCCTCGGCAGCGTTGAGGCGCGCTATGTCCGAATGGGGAAGCGTGCGCGACAGCGATCGCTCGAACGAGCGGCAGGCAGCGCGCGCGTCTTCGAACGCGGTGCGGCATCGATCGGGGTCGGCGTAGGCTTGCAACGTGACGACGGTGTTGAACGCATAGAACCGATGCGTCATCATTCCGGTGTCGCTGGGGCCGTGCGTTTCGTGCTCGTGCTCGAGCGGTATCGCGTCGCGCTTGGGCGCGCCTGTTTCGAAAGTATCCATGCGCACAGTATACGGCAAAGCCCTTCACCGGGACGTTCGCTTCCTGCGGCAAGGAGCTTCCCGGACTTTTTGCAGACTGCTGCCTGATAGGAACAGCAAGCGGAACTTTCTTGTGCGGTTGCGACTGCGACTCGCCTTGGAGCTAGTCTTGCGGCTCTGAGGTGGAAACGTTCTGGCGGGCAATGCTGGATTGCTCGCTGATGGCGCGCACCACGTCGTCTCTCAGCGAGGGCACGTCGTCGGTCGAGTCCGCGGTGTCGAAAAGCGACGCGATGGCTTGCGAGAGTTCGATGATGCGGAGGTTCAGCTCGCGATCTGAAGATGTTCCCATGATCGTTTCCTTCCTTCTTTCGCTTGGCTTGTCGTCAATGATGCTCGGGCATGGCTTGCGGTTTTCTTCTTAGGCGCGTGACGATGCCAAGCAGGTAGCGCTCTACTTGGAGCATCGCTTTGTTGGCATTGCCGCTTGCGTGCACGAAGCAAAGTGGGATGGAGATAAGATCTTCGGGTGCAAGGGGCAGCGCAACGGCGTTCGGATAGAGTTCTTGCAAGGCTGGATCGTCGATGACGAACACCGCACCGTGCTCTTTGTCGAGAAAGCGCCGATGGGCCTCAACGAACGGTTCGAGCATAGTGTAGCTTGGCTCGACGTTCTTCGCGCGAAGGTGGTCGGCTATGACGCCTTGGCAGTACCTGATGTCTTCTGGGGCCGCTAAAGGGGTTTTCCGAAGGTCCTCAAGGTGAATCGCGCTTCTTGATGCAAGCGGATGGTTTTGCGACACCATCAGGGACGGCTGAACGGAATGCAGCTTTATGCAAGTGATGTTCGGCTTGGTCACGCGGCCGAGGATGATGGCGCCGTCGATGAGTCCTTCTTCGACGGCGGACAATCCCGTGCTGCCCGCGTTGAACGACAAAGACAGCTTTATCTGGGGGTACGACGCGTTGAACGCCGAAAAGTCTTGGACGTGCAGCACGTTCCCTCGGCAGGGCGAGCACGCCACGGACACCGCTGCCCGGCCTTCTTTCGATTGCCCGGCTGCGTGGTCTTTCGCAAGCGATTCCAGGTCCGCCAAGCAGCAGAGCACTTCCGATGCGCGTATGCAGAACAGGCGGCCGAACTCGGTGGGCTCGACGGCACGTCCCGTCTTTTCGCAAAGACATACGTGGAGTTCGCGCTCTAGGTCGCCAACGGCTTTGGAGATTGCTTGCGGCGTCACGAAAAGCTTCTTTGCAGCCATGGAGAAACTGCCGTATCGCACGGTGGTTACGAAGTATTCCAGCTGACTGATGTTCATGGACGTCGTTCTTTCGAAGGGTTGGCCTCTCTGGTTCGCTCAGGTATAAATTTATCATAAAACATTAAATTGCTGTGTAGTTTTGCGAGTAAATGGATTGAATAAAGCCCCAGATGATAGCCGTAATTTCAATACGTAATCCCTGGATTACATATTGAAGCTAACTATCATATATCAATTGTTTTGCTTGCAACATTTGATTGATCGTTGGTACGTTTTGTTCTTTTGGGGCAAGGGGGCCGCCACCATAATGCTTGACGTAAGCGATTCGACTGCGACGAGGAGCGTGTATGAAATTCGCCGAGGGTGTTGTTTCGTTCGAGTTTGCGGGAGTGACGCTTGTGGGGTGTCTTTCGACGGGGTACGTGATTGGCCTGGACGAGGCGGGCGCGGGCGTTTGCGCGCGCATGTTCAAGGAAAACGTGCCGGTGGAAGACGTTTCCGCTGTCGATCCTCTGCTGCTTGAGCACTTGGTCAAGGGAGGGTTCTTCCAGGAGGCCGTTACGTCCGAGCGCGTGCTTTCCGCCTATCTTCACGTTACGCAGCGCTGCAATTTGACGTGCGCTGGGTGCTATTCCTTGGATGATCAGCGCAATGCGCTTGACGACGCTCCTCTTGCTGATGTTTTGCGCGGCGTGGACGAGCTGGCTGCCGCCGGCACATCGAGGTTGGTTGTTTCGGGCGGCGAACCGTTTTTGCGCGACGATCTTCCCGCTATTGTCGAGCATGCGAAGCGAACATGCGGCATGGCGTCGGTGACGGTGCTTTCCAACGGAACGTGCATGTCCCGTGCCGCTTTGGAGCGCATGGCGCCTTTTGTCGACTGCGTGTCCGTATCGTTCGATGGATGTTCTGAGGGCTCGCGGGCGTACATTCGTGGAAAGCAGCGTTTTTCCGAGCTGGTCGAAGCGGTGCGCATGGTGCGCGAAGCGGGCATCGCCGCGCATATTATCCCGACGGTTCATGCGCGCAACGTGGACGATCTTGTCGATTACGTGAGGCTGTCCAAGGATTTGGGAGCAACGCTCAACTTCAGCCTGCTTACCTGCGAGCCATCCGACGAGGTTTTGGGAGGTTTGCTGCCGGGGGATGAAGAACTGCGCATGCTGGGCCGCTCTTTGCTGACGCTCGGAGAAGGCAAGCCGATTCCCGCCATGGACGCGCCGGTGGGGATGAGCCTGTCGGTTCGTCGAAACTGTGGGGCTGGCTACAATACGCTGAGTATTGCCGCCGATGGGACGATATACCCTTGCCACATGCTGCATCGTGGCGAATATGCGATGGGCAATGCGTTTTCCGGATCGGTGGCCGAGGCGCTCAGGTCAAACGTGTCGCGGATGTTCCGCATGCTCGACGCGGCGGAGTTCGAGGACTGCGGAGCGTGCCGTTACGTGCGAATCTGCGGGGGTGGCTGTCGGGCCCGCTCGCTGTTCGAATCGGGCGATTTGGAATCGAAGGATTCCTATTGCCTGATGACCCAGGCGTTTTACGATGCCTTGGGTCGAGCCATGTCCGAGTCCATTCAGGGAAGGAGGTAGGCCCATGCTGTTCTATAGCGATGTCGATCCGAAAGCGATCTGCTATCCTATTGGTATTAACGGTTCTTGCTTTGCAATAGGCATTTAGATCGGTTGGCGGGGAGGATTCTCCCCGCCTTCTAAGTTGCCGCGATCGCGATGTGCGGTCGGTGCAGAGCTTGCGCCGTCGTGATTTGTTTTCGGAAGGGGATGTGGGCATGTTCGGCGGTGAGCCTCTATCAGTGGAAGAGTCTTTGGCCAAGACGGGCAGGGTGTGCAAGACGATCAGCTTGCTCATGAAGGTTGTTTTCGTGTTGCTTTGCGCGTGGTGGCTGGCTTCTGCGAGCGTGATGGCTTTCTCGCTGATCGTTCCGGGCTTTTACGATTACGCGGTCACCCTCCCGTTTTTTCTGGTGTATATTGCCTCTTCGGCGGCGATGGCCACGGTTTGCGTGACGCTTATCAAGGTGTTTTCGGACGCATCGAAGGGCCGGTCTCCTTTTACCATGCTTCAGGTTCGCCGTCTGAGGGTTGTGTCGGCGTTCTTCCTGGTATACGCCGTGCTTGAGGTTGTGCTTACCAGCGTTGTCCCGTTCATGGCAGGCGGCGTTGACGAAGGCTTTGTTCCCACGTTGAACCTCTTTCCCTTTGTTGCTTCGGCGGTCATCTTCGCTTTTTCGTTTGTGTTCAAATACGGCGTACTTCTTCAGGAATTCTCGGACGAAACCATATAGGTGGATACATGCCAGTTGTCCTTACACTTAATAGCGTTATGGCGGACCGGGGCATTTCGCTGAACGATCTGGCGGATAAGGTCGGCATTACTAACGTGAACTTGTCTCGCATCAAGACGGGCAAGGTGAAGGCCATGCGGTTTTCGACGTTGGGGATGTTGTGCGAGGTGCTGCAGTGCCAACCTGGCGATATCCTTTCGTATATGTCGGACGAAGAGTATCGGGTCGAGTTCGGCGTCGATCCCTCCGATGATGGGTACGCTGAGCCTTGACGGATTCGGTCCTGGGCCCCGTTCGTGTACATTTTGCAGAGTGCCGCAAAATGCCATTTGACAAATGGGCCCGATACGGGCAAAATGTTGCCTCGCGCGATAAGCGCACATGCCGTGGGGATGTAGCTCAGCTGGGAGAGCATCACGTTCGCAACGTGGGGGTCGTGGGTTCGAATCCCATCATCTCCACCACGGAATCTTAATCGGGGCGAGGCTATAGGCTTCGCCCCGATTTTCGTATGGAGTGCTTTGTAGGCGACATTGAATCTTGGTAGATTGCTTTTAGCTGGACTGGTCGAAAGGCCCGGGTTCGTTCTGCGGCGGGGGAGATCTTTCGCCATCTTTATGCTTTCCGAAGGTTTTTGCATGTCCGAGTTATCAAATTAGTAATCATTTTGTTATTGCAGCTTGATTTTCATTTTTTGCCAATCCATTCTATTAGCAATCTATACTTTGATCGATACAGGGTATCGACGTGTAGCTTATTATGATGATGGGAATTGGTGGTTGTACAAAGGTGGCCTTATGAAACTCGAACCTTTCTATTGCGACATGCATATCCATACGTACTCAGATGCGAACAAGCGAGAAAATGCGACCTATGATGCCTCAATGCTCATAGAGAAAGTTCGTCTGAATGCCAAGGGTAAGAAAATAATGATTTCTCTTACCGATCATAATGTGATTAATGGGGAAGCTTATAAAGAGGTATTGTCGAAATGTGACTCTGACCTTGTTTTGATCGTCGGCGTCGAACTACATGTATCCTCTAACGGCTCTAGGCCTTACCATGCCCATGCATACTTTGATGCCTCTCCATCTGATGAGGGATTTATAAATAGAATTAATCGCATCCTCGATTCGCTGTATCCCAATAAGCTTCCTGGGAAAGACGACCAGATTCCTACTTTGTCCCAGATCTTAAACGAGCTGCGTAAAGAAGAGTTCCTCTTCCTTCCTCATGGAGGACAATCTCACAGCACATTCGACAATGCGGTAGGCGAAGATGAACTGTGCGATGACCTAATAATGAGAAGCGTTTATTACAACACCTTCGACGGCTTTACGGCTCGCTCTAGCTCGAACGTCGAAAATACGGTAACCTATTTCGAAAAAATCGGAATCGCGCAGTTCACAAACCTTTTGACAGGATCTGACAACTACACTCCATCGGAATATCCGACTCCCAAAGCTGCGAAAGCTGACGCTTTTACACCAACATGGATTTATGCCGATCCGAGCTTTAATGGCCTGAGATTGGCATTGTCTGAGGAGTCTCGCCTGCGGTACGGTAATGTGCCTCCGGACATATACTCGACCCTTGTACCGTCGATCGAAAGGGCGCAACTCAAAAGCAAAAACATTGATTTAGACATATCTCTTTCCGCAGGCCTTAACGTTGTAATTGGTGGCTCATCTACGGGTAAAACTCTTCTTCTGGAAGCGATTGCTAGAACCACGAACGCCATCACGGATGAAGATAGGCACGAATGTTACGATAAGTTTGGGGTTGACGATATCGTACTTGATCGTAACGACAGCACAATCCCATATTATATTAATCAGAGTTATATTTCTAAAGTCGTAGACAAATCTGTTGACCATGAAACCATCGAGAGTATTCAGATACTAAAAGATGTGTTCCCTCAGGATCAGGATGCCTCGGATGGACTTGATGCCGATTTCGAGACGGTCAGAGCATTGGTGTCGAAATTGTTTGCCGCAGCAGAAAAGGTGCAGAATGCGGAATTAGCGCTCGGGCGACTTCGAACGCCCGAAGACCTTATTCTGAGCCAATCGCTAGACAGCAATCCTATAACCCTTATGCGGCTTGAACATGAACTTGAAGAGAAGCTTTCTTGGAAACCGCAAGTTGAGACGAAGTTAGAAAACGCGCTGTCCGAGGCGGAAGCCTTATTCGAGACTAATCCTTTACTTGAGTCTTTCAAGCGCGAGGCGGATTTGGTGAGGATTGCCATAGCCGAAGGCAAAAGGATCACCAAACTCAGTAGCGAAGTAAATTCTGTATTGAAAGATTTCGAGGAGCTATACTCCGCTACCGGGGAGTCAATGAAGCAGTCTGATAAACAGAAGAAAGATGACTTCAAATCTGTATTGAAGTCAATAACCGAACTGCGCGATGGACTAATTGATTTTGATTCCACGAAGGCTCGGCTGGTTAAACTGAATTTTCAAGCGACGCCGCGCACTGAGGAGCTTGCCGGTCATCACTTGAGTGTAATCTATTCATTCAGGATGTCTCCAGACGTTCTTCTCGCGGCGATCAACAGTGTGTTGAATAGCGATCACCGTTTCGACCGTTTTGAGGACGTTGCTGCAGAGAATTTGACAATTCGTAAGACCGACGGCAGAAAAAAGATAAAATCTATGTCCTCCTTTTCGAATGCCGTTACCGCAGCGCTTGAAAAAGAGAAAAAACGCACGTTCAGTATTATTACGGCAAATGGCGTAGACTGGGCCTTGTTGAGCGAGGGAAGAAAGACGGCGGTACTTCTCGACTTGATATTGAGCTTCAAAGGAAACACTGCGCCTTTGCTTATCGACCAGCCTGAAGACAACCTCGCATCCGATTACATTAACGGTGGACTATCGGGCGCGATCCGCGGAAGCAAAGCTACGAGGCAGACGATTGTGGTGACACATAACGCGACCATTCCAATGATGGCAGATGCTCAAACCGTTGTGCTTTGTCGTAGTGAAGGTGGCAAATTGATCGTTAGGTCGGCACCCCTGGAGGGAGTCATCGAAGGGAAGCGCGCATTGGATTGGATTGCGGATATCACTGATGGAGGAAAGCAATCTGTCCAGAAAAGGTTTAGGAAATACAACTTTAGAAAATTTGGTGATTAAAATGACTGTTAAACTTGATTTTTCTCGTTCGACTGATGGAAACTCTAGCGTAAAAATGACTTTAGGAGAGAACGAGCCGAAGGACTTCGAATACATCGCCTTCGTGAAGTATCTTTTCCATAATCAAGACGAACAACTCTTTATTTCGACGGACGATACCTATCTGCCCGAGCAAAAGCAGCAGCTTCAGAATATGGTTGGCAAAATCGAAGAAAAGGTAAAGGGTTTGACTCCTTCCACGACTGAAAACGGGGTAATTTAAGAATAGATTTTTTAGGATTCGGAGCTATTTTTTTAACCGTGAGTACATAGGCGCCGCGTTAGTCATATGCAGACTATGTTGCAGCCTTGCAAGCAGAAGGGCGCATCACCATTTTAGTTACTAAAGTAATTGTGATGGTATACGTACCTTTTGGGAGAGCATCACGTTCGCAACGTGGGGGTCGTGGGTTCGAACCCCTTCATCTCCACCACGGAATTTTGATCGGGGCGAGCCCAATGGCTTCGCCCCGATTTTTTCTCTTTCCGCATAGTGGGGAATCGTCGGCTTTCGGCTTAATTAAGGATTCCCGCCTTTAAGCTTTTTTCAGTCGGTCCAGGATGTCTTCCACCATTTTGGCATCTTGGATTTTCGTTATAGCGAAGCACTTCCTGCCGGCGTCCTTGAGCGATGCCCCGATGTGATATCCGATTGAATCGTCGATAATCAAGAATCGGTCGTGGAAGGCCCGAGTGTGGTGCACTTTCAATGCGGGATACTGAAAGTTGAACGTGTCGATGTCGGTTTGCGTCAACCTTGTATTGGGCAACGTATGGATGGTCACAGTCGCCCCCGTCGCTTTCTTAGCCAAGATGTTGAGCGTCGAAACGTCGACATAGCTGTCTATGAGCACGATCTTGTACTGGGCTTTCTGAATGAGTTCGACCAGAAGACTGAAAGCATCGAATAACTGACCATCGAAGAAAGCTTTCTGGGTTGTCTCAGGCGCGCTATCTATACAGGCAAAAACCTGGTCGAGCTTTTTGTCGGTCTCCTTCTGATATTCAAGCTGCCTCAGTTCTACTTGTCCGATACGTTCGAAAAGAGCCGCATTGTTTGCGAGGAATCGACGGGTCTCCACAAAGGCGTCCATGATGCGAATGCTCGTCTCGACTGCGATGTCGCTACGGAGAACTGCAGAAAGCATCGCGATCCCTTGTTCGGTGAACACATATGGAAGATAGCGCCTTCCTCCTCTTCCGTTTGAGGTCACAGTTTGTGACCTCAAACGTTCGTACTCTTCTGAGGTAAGCCGGAATCGGAATCTCTCGGGAAAGCGGTTTTCGTTACGCCTCACTGCTTGATTGAAAACCTTGGTTTCCACGTCATACAGCATTGCCAGATCACTATCTAGCATGACCTGCTGGTTTCGCATAACGTAGATGAGGCTCTTGACATCGATGGGGTCGAATGAAGTCAAAGCGATATCGTTGGTCGCTTTAGTTCCGCTGCTCATCTCAACGCCGTCGTTTTCCAAGGCCGTTCTTTTCAGAAGCCGGTAAAACGAGTATGCCTAAAAACAACAGCGCAATCAAGAGTGCCTCGAGCCCCTTCTTGTTCGAGGGATATGGTGGGTCGTTTTCAAGTCAAAGAACGAATTACCAATTAAGTTACTGAATTTTGATGATGCACGTACCTTCCGGGAGAGCATCACGTTCGCAACGTGGGGGTCGCGGGTTCGAATCCCATCATCTCCACCACGGAAACTTGATCGGGGCGAGGCCAACGGCTTCGCCCCGATTTTCGTACGGAGCACCTTTTGTCCGAAAGGCCCAGTTGCTGGAATGTCGCCCAAAATAAACAAGCTAAGGACTCGGCGCTGCTTTAGCAGCAAATCAAGTGCGAGTGCATACTCACCCGCAGCATAACCACGTCGCATGCGGCTCGACCGATACGACGCCCGTCGCCTTAGCTTCTCTTCTGCTCGTACATCCTGGAATCAGCCAGTTGAAGGACTTCTTCGAAGCTCGATCCTTCGGTCGGGAAGGTGGCGTAGCCGAAACTCAAGGCAATCGGCAATTCAGTCTGCCCGATGTCGACGCGTTCGCTGTTCAGGCTTTCCAGCTTGGAGCAGAACGCGCGAATCCCGTTTTCACCGGACACGCCTCGAAGCACGATCGCAAGCTCGTCTCCGCCTAGTCGGATAGCCAGATCGTCGCTGCGTATCATCGACTGTATCCTGTCGGCAACGCTGATCAGCAACCTGTCGCCGGCATCGTGGCCGTAGGTGTCGTTGATATCCTTGAAGTTGTCGAGGTCCAAGTAGAAAATCGTGTACGAATCGGAACCCTTGGTCGCCGAAGCCTCGAATTGCTTGAGCATGCTCCTGTTTCCCAGCCCGGTCAGGTTGTCGACGCATGCCTCGTTGCGCACGCGCTCAAGCTCGTCTTCCTTTTTCCTCAAGTACCTGAATCGCATGATGGACATGATCAGGCCCGATAGGAACACGGTCAAAACGATGGCGCCTTCCAAGCTGTCCGGACGCTTTTCGATGTCAAGCTGCCAAAATCCGTTCGCCAGGGGAATCTTGACGGACACGGCGCCGCGCCCCGTATAGTTGCTGCTGGCCTCCATGAGCGTCTTTTCTCCTCCATTGACCGTGGCGCTCAACTCGTACTCGCATCCCAGCATGTCGACCGTTTCCAGGTCGATGGTTTCAAGCACGCTCCGAGTGTCCATCACAAGAGACACCATGCCCCAGAACTCTTCCGTTCCGTTTTCGTCCGGCAGAAACACTGCCTTTCTCAAAATCAACCCCGACCCCCCTTGGGTAAGCTCGTAGGGTCCGGATAGCACGGGCTCGCGGGTTTCCAGAGCGATCTCCGCTTCTTTTTTGCGCTCGGGCATTTCGAAAATGTTGTCTCCGATAGCGCTTTCGTTCCTTTCGCGAGGGAATACGTGCTCGACGATGCCATGGGGGAGAAACGAGATATTGCGCACTTCTGGCTGACGGGCTATGGGGTCGAGCAGGATTTCCAGTTCGTCGTCGGAAAGCGTATCGTAGCCGGATTCCACTACGGCTTCCGCAAGCTCGATCCCCAGGTAGGCTTGGCCAAGGGTACTCTCTATGCGGCCGCTGCCAAATTGCAGGAACGTTCCCAGGTCGCCCTGGTCCCTGTTTAGGAATCCGAGGGACAAGATAAGCACGACCAAGATGTCGATGGCCAGCATGGCAACCAGCGAAGCTGTCGAGTTTCTGATTCCTGCACGCATGGGGCTCCTATAGTTGAAGCAAGGCCCGCTCGGGCGCAAACTCCTTAGACATGAGAAAGATATGCGCGTCACTCATAAGTCCATGATACCGCATAAACGGGTTGCGACATTGAGGATCGAAACCGCATCGGCATGAGGCTGACGCAGCATGTAAGGGTTTTCCCCTAATGCGCAGGGTGAAATCCCCGCAGTTGATCTTGGTATGCTCGCTTTATGTTGAGAAAGCTTGTATATTTTGTGGAGGAGAGATCGTCAGTCAAAGGGAGGAGATTTGTATGACTAAGGTCAAGAAGAACAAACTCGCTCTCTGGACCGCATCGCTATGCGCGTTTGGTATGGTCATGGGGCTGGTTGCATGTGCGCCCCAGGCTGCTACCGACGGCAAAGCGGACCAGAAAGAAGAGAGCAAGACGCAGAAGGTGGAAATGCCCGCTGCAGACGAGTTCGGCGTTGTCGTTGCTGATTCGTGGAAGGACATCTATCCCGATCAGTACAAGACGTACAAGGAAAACGATGCCAATTCGCCGGATTCCGGCAAGCATAACTATCTGGAGCTGTACCCGGCTCTGAACACCATGTACAAAGGTTATGCGTTCGCATTGGGCTACGACGAGGCTTCCAGCCACGTGTATTCGCTGAAGAGCGTGAAGGAGACTCCTCGTACCATCAAGAAAGAGCAGCTTGCCGGCTGTATCACGTGCAAGACGCCGCAGTTCACCGCCATGGTGAACGAAAAGGGCGAGGGCGTCTACAAGGAGAAGTTCAACGACATGATCGGTCAGTTCACCGAGCCGATCAGCTGCTACAACTGCCACGAGAACGATCCGTCTCAGATCAAGTTGACGCATTCGTACTGGGTTGACTCGCTGGGCAACGCCGCCAACGACGACAAGGCTGCCCCGCTGGGCGCCCAGGCGTGCGGCCAGTGCCACAACGAGTACTACTTCGATGGCGAGACCAAGGCCACCACGAACCCGTACACGGGCCTCGAGCAGATGACCCCCGACGCTATTCTGGCGTACTACGACGAGCGCAACTTCAAAGATTGGGAGCATGCTGACACGCTGGCCCCCATGCTGAAGGTGCAGCATCCTGAGTTCGAGACCATCTACGGCGGCAAGCAGACCACGATGGCCAAGAACGGCTACAGCTGCGGCGATTGCCACATGGGCACCGTCGAGGGCGAGAACGGCGAGTACACGTCTCACAACTGGACCAGCCCGCTCGAGAACAAGCAGCTGCTCGAGAACGACTGCAACAGCTGCCACAAGGATCTCAAGAAGCAGGTTGCCGATTGGCAGGCTGAAGAAGAAACTCGCGTGACGGCTATCAGCGAGAAGATCGAGGCTCTGACCAAGGGCATCGCCGAGAAGTACGCTGACGAGATCGCCGCCATGAAGGCTGCCAAGGAAGCAGGCACCGAGGTTCCCGCCGCTTCCGAGGAACTGGCCTCCTTGCAGAAGATTCAGCGCAACGCTCAGTTCTACTGGGATTTCGTGATGGTCGAAAACAGCGAGGGCGCCCATAACCCCACGCTGACGTTCGAAACGCTTGACAAGGCCGAGAAAGCTGTCGACGAGGGGCTTGCGAAACTCGCATAACGCGACAGGGACGTTCTCTCCAACGTTTCTGAGGGCAGGGGAAGGGGGCGCATGCTTCCTTCCCCTGTTCCAGGGGAGCCGGATTTCGGTCGTGCGGGGTTACGCGAGGTTATGCAAAAAATTGAGCGAAAAAAGCCGAATCACACGAAAAATGGGGGCAATCCGGGCTAATTCCCCCCAAATGGGTGATAGGTTTTTTCCCGGTTGACCGGTAGTATGCATGTGGTAAAGTTCTTGTGTTTCCGTTTGGCATCGAAACGATGCTTCCCTAAACGGACGCAGACGGGATGCAAGAGACGAGTATGTTTGAAAGGGGGTTAAAGAGTATGAGCGAAGAGGAAACCAAAGTGGAAGCCGCCACCGAGGCAACTGAGGCTGATAACTCCACGACCAAGGAAGCCGCTCCTAAGAAAAAGGGAAAGAAGTGGCCGATCGTTGTGGGTGTCGTCGCGGTTGTTTTGATTGCAGCCGGTGCCGGCTTCTGGGTTTGGCATGAGCAGCCGAGCTTCTGCAACGCCATTTGCCATACGCCGATGGATCAGTACAACGCTACGTACGACCAGGAGCCGAACACGGCAGGCGTTGACAAGTGGGGCAACGAAGTGAAGAACACCAGTTCTATGCTGTGCGTGTCGCACAAGATGCCGACCGATCAGGGCGGCGCTGGCGCAACGTGCATGAGCTGCCACATTCCGACTATGTCGGAGCAGATGTCCGAAGGCATCAACTGGGTTACCGGCAACTACGTGTATCCGCTTGAGGAGCGCACGGGCGCCGATCTGGTTGAGGCTCGCGGTCTTGAGGCTGACCAGTTCTGCCTGAACGAGAGCTGCCACAACCTGACGCGCGACGATCTGGTGAAGGCTACGAGCGGCATGGAGTTCAACCCGCACGTGCCGCAGCATGGCGAGATCGAGTGCACCGAGTGCCATAAGGCACACCGTGCGTCGGTGATGTACTGCACGTCGTGCCACAGCGAGGCCGAGGTGCCCGAGGGCTGGCTGACGGTCGCTGAGGCGAAGAAGCTCCAGACGGCGTAAAGCTTTGCTTCGTACGCTCGCGTTTCGAGCGAACAATTGAATAGCACGAGGGAGCCCGCCTTAAGCGCAATGCGCTTGGACGGGCTCCTTTTGTCAAAGGTCCGAAGAACGAAATGGCTGGTCGCGGCACGTGCGAAGTACGCTTCGCATCGCGAGCGCACACGCCGTGGACGGTTCGCATGGCAAGCTCTTGGATTTTGCCATGGCGCTCTTCGGAACTTTGAGACATTGCAGAAAACAGTACGGGAAACAGCATGAGGAGGCGAGCGTGAACGCGAAAACGAAACGTCGTATGGTCGTGGTGACGGGGATTATCGTTATGGTGCTGGTCGTGGTCTTGGCCGTGGTCGGGGGATCGAGCTCTGCCAAGAGCGTTTCGATTGCAGAAGCTGCAACCGGGGGATACGCTGACCAGAAGATCCAGGTGAGCGGCAACGTGGTGGAGAATTCTTTCGAAACGAAGGACAACGTGCTGACGTTTGCCATTTACGATCCTGAAGGCGACAAGTCCCAGCAGGTCAAAGTGCGCTTCGAGGGCGGCGTTTCGGCTACGTTCGGCAATGACGTGACGGCGATCTGCACGGGCAAGATGACCGAAGAAGGCGTTCTGAACGCGTCCGAGCTGGTTACGAAGTGCCCGTCGAAGTACGAGAACTCGGCCGACGCGCTTACGGTCGCCCAGTTGGTGGGCTACGGCGACGAGGTGCTTGACAAGCCGGTCAAGGTGGCTGGCTCGGTGAAGGCCGGCACGCTGGTCGCGGCCGGGTCGGGCGACCGCTTCGTGCTTGTCGACGCGGAAAGCGGGGAAGAGCTGCCGGTTCTGTTCGACGGCGCCATCTCCGACGAGATCAAGGACGGCACCCAGCTGGTGCTGACGGGCTCCATCAACGCTGGCGGCAAGTTCGCCGCGACCGAGGTGGCTTTGCAGGGCTAGCGGAAACGCGAATCTTAAGACGATAGGCGGCGGCTTCGGCCGCCGCTTCGGAAGGAAACTACATGGCAACTATTGGTGTGATCGGGCTTCTGGTCGCTTTTGCGGGCGTGGCGGTGTCCGTCGTGTGCCTGCTTGCGGGCGCGCTGCTTGCGCGTAAGCGCTCAGGCGGTATAGGCGAGACGCTGACCTGGGGCGGCCATATTGGCGTGATCCTGTCGGCGGTGGCGCTGACGTTCTGCTGCGGCATCCTGGTCTTCTGCTTCATGACGGGCGACATGAGCATCGAATACGTTTTGCGCCAGCACAGCGACGCTTCGGGCGAGCTGGCCTGGCTGTACAAACTGTCCGGCTTGTGGGCCGGTCGCGAGGGCTCTCTTCTGTTCTGGGCGTGGCTCATCGCCGCGTTCAATGCGGTGGTGGCCGTGCGCAATTTGAAAAGCCCGCGCAAGCTGGACTCCATGGCCTTGCTGGTCAGCCAGCTGGTGTTGGCCGCGTTCGTGGGCGTGCTGCTGCTTTCCGAAAGCAACATGCCGTTCACGGCCACGCCGCTCAAGTACTTCAATTCTGACGGCACGCTGACCAGCTCGGCTTCCATGCTGGGTATGAACACGCTGCTGGAGCACTGGGCTATGGCCATTCACCCGCCCACGCTGTTCATCGGCTACGCAGGTTTGACCATCCCGTTCGCGTACGCCATTGCCGCGCTCATCGTGAACGACTCCTCTAAAGAGTGGGTGGTCCGTTCGCAGCGCTACACCCTGTTCTCGTGGTTCTTCCTGGGCGTGGGCATCGGCCTGGGAGCGGTTTGGGCGTACGTCGTGCTGGGTTGGGGCGGCTACTGGGGCTGGGACCCCGTGGAGAACGCAAGCCTTTTGTCGTGGCTTGTGGGCGTGGCCCTCATCCACAGCTTCACCGTGTATCGTCAACGCGGCGCGTTCAAGCGCTGGAGCGTGATGTGCGCGTGCCTGACGTTCGCGTTCGTAATCGTGGGCACGTTCATCGCGCGCTCCGGCTTGGTTCAGTCGGTTCACGCGTTCGAGGGCGACCCGGTTTCGCTTGTGCTGTTTGGGGCGCTGATCGTGCTGTCCGTCGTGGCCGGTATCGTTGGGCTGGTCATCCGTTGGAAGAGCTTCGGTCCGGGCGCTTCGGGTTCCGACGATGTTGAGAACATGCTCTCGAAGGATGCGGCCTACTACTTCAACAACGTGATCATGGTGGTGTTCGCCACGTTGCTGGCGTACCTGACCATCGCTTCTGCGCTGCCGGGTTGGATGCCGTTTGGCGGCCAGGCTATTTCCGCTGGCACGTACAATGCCATCGCCCGTCCTTTGGGCATTGTCTACCTTGCCATTTTGGCTATTTGCCCTCTGCTTTCGTGGGGCAAGACCGACGGCAAGCAGTTCTGGAAGCGCGCGCGCGTGCCGGCCGTGTGCGCGCTCGTGCTGTTCGCCGTGCTCATGGTGTACTTCGTGACGTATCTGGTTCCCAGCTACAACGCGGTGATCGCGGCAGGCGGCATCAATGCCGAGGGCCTGATGGAAGAAGGTCCGGCGTGGTACTACAACGGCTTGGCGGCCGTGGGTCTGCTGGTGGCCAGCTTGCTGTTCTTCAACTCGCTGTTCATGCTGGGCCGCGCGGTTCGCGGCTACCAAAAGGGGCATGGCGGCAATCCGGTGTCGGCTGCCTTCGGCATGCTGGTGAATCGCGCTTCCACGTTCGGCGGTTTCGTCGCGCACTTCGGCATGGCGGTCATCCTGGTGGGCTTGATCGGCTCGTCCATGTACGTGACGGAGAAGGTTGCCTACGTCGGCTACGACGAGGCCACCGATACCGCTTCCGAGGACTTCGTCGTCAAGGACTACACGCTCAAGTACACCGGCAACGAAATCGTGCCGCAGGACAACAAGGACGACATCCTGTACACGGTGCACTTCGATGCGTACAAGGACGGCCAGTTCGTCGGCTCGGTTGATCCGACCGTGCAGTTCGTGCAGTCCACTCAGCAGCAGAAGCTGGTGGCCAGCGTTATTTCGTTCCCGACCGAGGACTTGTTCGTGGTGTATCGCGGCGTGAACGAAAACGGCGACTTCTCGATGGACGTGCGCGTGAACCCGCTGATCTCCCAGGTTTGGATCGGCTTCTTCCTGCTGATGGCAGGCGTGTTGATTGCCACGGCAGGCAAGCGCGGCGCCAGCCGCAAGCTGACGGGTGCGGATGCTGCTGCGTCGATGGAAGATTCGAAGAGCGAGGGCTGCGAACCTGCATCTGCGAAAGCGGAGGCGTAATCGTCATGACCGATGCGCAAGCGGCTATCAAGACCAAGAAGCTCTCCAAGGTGTTCGGCAACCGTCGCGCGGTGGACAACGTGTCCATCGAAGTTCCCCAAGGCGCGTTCCTGTCCATCTTCGGGCCGAACGGTGCGGGCAAGACGACGTTTCTGCGCGTGCTGTCCACGCTTGCCCGCGCGTCGTCGGGATCGGCTACGCTCATGGGCATCGACATCAAGGAGGAACCCGACAAAGCGCGCGACCACATCGGGCTCATTTCGCACAACTCCATGTTGTACCCGGATTTGACGGCCGAGCAGAACCTGCTTATCTACGCGCGTCTCTACGGGGTGGAAAACCCCGAGGCGCGCGTCCTCGAACTGCTGGAGTCGGTTGAGCTGAAACATCGCCGCTTGGACGTCGTGCGCACGTTCTCGCGCGGCATGACGCAGCGCTTGAGCATTGCGCGCGCTCTGATTCACGATCCTGACGTGGTGTTTCTGGACGAGCCGTACTCGGGATTGGACCCGCATGCCGTGGAGATATTCGATGAGCTGATCGAGCAGCAGCGCGAGGGCCGCACCTTCGTCATGGTCAGCCATGATCTGCAGAAGGGCTTCGCCATGTGCACGCACGCGCTGGTGCTGGCGAAGGGCAAGGTGGTCGCGTTCGATCAGAAGGACGCGCTGGACTTCGACGAGTTTTCCGGCTTGTACCGCCAGACCGTCGGCATGGGGGTGGCGTAACATGTCCGTGGTTTTGAAGAAGCCCTCGACGTTCCAGCAGTACAAGACGCTTTTGCGCAAGGACTTGGAGCAGGAGTTTCGCACCAAGGAGATGCTCACGTCCATGGGCATCTACGCACTGTTGGTGCTTATCGTGTACGGCGCGGCGCTCGGCCAGACCACGAGCGCTTTGGACGTGCTCCAGATCAGCGGCGGCCTTCTGTGGGCGCTGATCGTGTTCACGTCGCTGCTGGGTTTGAACCGTTCGTTTTCGCACGAGAAGGAGCAGGGCTGCATGGAGGGCATTTTGCTGGTGCCCTTGGATCGATCGGTCATCTTTCTGGCGAAGGCTACGTCGAACCTTTTGTTTTTGCTGGTGGTAGAGGTTTTGGCCGTGCCGCTGTTCTACTTCTTCTTCCTGACAACGGTTTCGCCGTCGGAGCATTTTTGGCTGCTCGTAGTGCCGTTGCTGGTGGGAACCGTGGGCATGGCGGGCATTGGCACGCTTTTGTCCACCATCACCATCAACACGCGCGGCAAGGACGTCATGCTGGCGGTGCTGTTCGTGCCGCTCATCTTCCCGCTGCTGTACGCGTGCGCGTCGGCCACGACGGCCGTGATCGTGGGGGCCGAGGGGTATATGGACGTGTTTTCGCTGTCGCTTATGCTGGCGGGTGGCTACGATGTGATCATGCTGCTGCTGAGCTGGGTGCTGTACGATTTCGTTATCAGCGCGTAGGCGCTTCGCCGGCCTGATGGTCGCTGAAGCCGCTCAACGCTGCAAGGTGTTGGGCGCTCGACAAAAGGAGGGTTTATGACTGACGAGAAAAAGCCGCTCAAGCTGCCGGAGGCGGGGCAGTGGCCTGACCGGGTGGCGCCATGGGCGTTGCTGGCAGGGGCCGTGCTGACCACGGTCGGCTTCCTTATGGCGTTTCTTTACGCGGGGCCGGTGAACGGCGCCGCCGTGAACGGCGTGGAGCTGATCGGCGGCCAAATGGTGTCGTCGAAGCTGCTGCTGTCCCAGAAGATCTTCTATTTCCACATGCCGGTCGCCCTGGTTTCGTTCGGCGCGCTGGCGTTTGCAGGCTACTACTGCGTTCGGTTCCTCATGACGAAGAACCAGCGTTTCGACACGTGCGCGAAGGTGTGTATGGAAATTGCGCTTTTGTTCGTGACGTGCACCATGATCACGGGCGATTTGTGGACGCGCTTCGAGTGGGGCGTGTGGTGGACGTGGGATCCGCGCTTGACCACGTACCTTATCCTGATGCTGATCATCATTGCGTACTTCGTGCTGCGCAACGCCATCGACGAGCCGGAGCGACGTGCCACGTACTCGTCGGTTCTGGGCATCATCGCATGCGTGGACGTGCCCATCTGCTACATGGTGACGCGCCTTATTCCCTCGAGCATCCATCCCGTGGTGCTTCGCGAGGGCGGCATGTCGCCGGATATGGGCATGACGGTGGGCGTGGTCATGCTGGGCATGATCATGGTGGGATTCGCCTTGTACCGCTTGCGCTTTCGTCAGGTTCGCTTGGCGCAGCGCGTGGAGGCCGTCAAGGAGCAGCTGGAAGACTAACGCGCTCGGCTGCCGCGTCTGCACGATAGGCGATGCGGCAGCGGGGAATTGCGCGAACATGACGAACGAGTCGTTGAGAAGGAGCATCCATGAATCCGGTTCTTGTTGAAATCTACAGCACCATCATTCCGTCGGCCCCGTATATCATCGCGGCGTATGCCCTGATGTGGGCTGCAATTCTGGTATACGTGTTCATTATCGTGCGCGGTCTGAAGAAGACCGAAGCGCACATGGCCGTGCTCGAGGAGGCTCTGGCCGAGAAGACCGCGGCGAAATAGCGGGACGTTCGACGCATCTTGCGTCCGTGCTACAATAGCGAAACGAATGAGACGAAGCGCCGCTCTTGCGGCGCTTCGCGTATGAAATGCGACTCAAGAAAGGTCCCGAAGCCATGAAAGCTCTGATTCCCGCCGCCGGTTTGGGCACGCGCTTCCTTCCTGCCACGAAGGCGCAGCCGAAGGAAATGCTGCTGGTTGTTGATCGTCCGGCCATCCAGTACGTTGTCGAAGAGGGCCTTGCATCCGCCGCCGACGAGGTGGTCATCATCAACAGCCGCGAGAAGCAGGCTATCGAAGATCACTTCAGCCCGAACCCGGAGCTGGTTGCCACGCTGCGCGCCCGCGGCAAGGATGCGTACGCCGACGTGGTGGAGCAGGTGGGCAACTACAACGTGAGCTACGTGTACCAGGACGAGGCGCTGGGCCTGGGGCATGCGGTGCGCTGCGCCCACGAGAAGACCGGCAACGAGCCGTTCTACGTGCTGCTGGGCGATGTGCTGGTGCCGGACAACAAGATGCTGCCGCGCATGCAGGAGGTGTCCGACGCTCACGGCGGAGCCAGCGTGATCGCGGTCATGCCGGTGCCCGATGACCAGGTGAGCCGCTTCGGCGTGATCGCGGGAGCTCCCGTGGCCGACGACGTGTGGAAGATCGACGCGCTGGTGGAGAAGCCGGCGCTTGAAGACGCGCCGTCGAACTTGGCGGTGTTCGGCCGCTACTTGCTGTCCGCGCGGGTGATGGAGCTTTTGGCCGACGTGGAGCCGGTGGGCGGCGAGATCCAGCTGACCGACGCGCTCGACGCCGTGCTGCGCGAAGAGGAGATGTACGCGCTGGTCATCGACCCGGCCGACGGGTTCGACACCGGTACCGTGGAAAGCTGGCTGGAAACGAACAACATTCTGTTCGAGCGAAAGAACGCGGGAAAGTAGGCGCTGGCGGGGCCGGGCAAGGGAGCAGGACTGGCAAGGCGGGAAACGAGGCTGATGCCCCGCCC
>ERZ836760.1373-NODE-1373-length-26729-cov-6.371335_pt1 | contig 26729 bp, 23 predicted proteins | sample MGYA00519941_ERZ836760 | MGnify/ENA primary metagenome ERZ836760 (study PRJEB31850, sample SAMEA3708807) | human gut metagenome | biome: human gut; feature: human-associated habitat; material: faeces | place: China | collected 2014 ... | reverse complement strand
AAGGCCTTTGAATAAGACAAAAGGCTGCCTCATCGCTAACTTTGCAACAGTGCCCTTTATCATGATCAAAAAAAATAGGCTCTAAGAATACTCTCAGAGCCCCCAAATTTAGCCAAAAGATTTCGAGAATCCTAGCTGTCCATAATTGACTAAAACATCATTCCAATCTATTCCTTTGGTATTCGCTGGAATGGCGTAAGGAACTGAAACGATATCAGCATGAATGCCATCAGAAAGCAATCGCTGTCGCAATTTTTTCGCAGCTTCTTGCCCGACACCGCTTCGATCCTTGTCCGCATAGATGTAAACGTGTTCAACCTCCGGCGGGATTTGCACGGAAATCAACCCATTCGCACTTATGCATGACCAACAGGGCAGCCCCGTTCCAACCACGACAGATAAGGCCGTTTCAATTCCTTCTGCTAAGGCCAAAACCTCTTTAGGCTCCCCAAAATGGATAGCACAACCGCTTATTGTCGAATCGCTCGGCTGCTTACAAAGTCGTTTAGGGACTTCTAAAGCCGCCTTAAATCCATCCTCAGTCAGCAATGTGCTGTGAACATTGATTAAGCGCCCCGCAATATCCCTAACCGCGGCAATCATTCCGGGAAATGTTTGCTCAGAGTCCGGGATTCGGCAAAAACGATTAAATCGGATATTGACCAATCTTTCTTCATCAATCAACGCAAGTCCACGGTGTTTTAAATAACGCATCAGTGGTTCCTGTGTTGCAGAATGAAGTCTAACTGGGCAAGCTGACTGCCATAAGCGTTCGATATATTGGTGATATCGTTCGTCAGCCTTATCCTTTTGCCAATTCCTTTTATCTTTAGCGATTGATATTTGCCAAGCACAACGTCCAGACGGGTATTCATTGGATCTTCTAAAGTTTTCCTTCGTCACTCGACGAATTTCAATGCACTGAGAAATCTTCACGCTCTTTTGCTTGCAGACTCTTTCAAGATCTGATCCTTTCAAAGTCACTTGAGAGGTGGAGATCTCGTCATAAAGTCGCAAAACAAAATCAGAAGAACTCCCAGACGCAATATCATGATGACCGACATAGAGGATAACTCCCCGCCAAATGTCGCTTGTTAATTGCTTGGGAACTTGCTGAGAAACACCTTTAGCTATCAAGCCTAATTCGCTAGCGACAGCTTCCAGTGATTCCCAAAATGTCCAACCATTAACCCACGACAAAGTGGCAAAACCATCACGAAAAGATCCGCAGGTGTTGCAGATGCACGCGCCATTTACCGAATAGTCAGGAAATAAACGAAACGCATCCTTTCCGCCATGAACTGGGCAAGGAATATGTTTGCCGGCATGTTCCTGAGCCTCCTTCAAGGCAGGCGCCAAACGGGAAAAAATCCTATCCCATTGACCATTGGCAACTTGTCGTACAACGGAAATGTCGATTCGATAAGCCATTCAAATCTCCTTGCCATTTCCGATGATTGCGTCCCCGAAGGGACACAACCCCTTCGGGATGGCTAACAAAAATTAAGAAAGAAATCTCTCAGACAACCCAAACAAGGCAGCCTTGAGTTCTTGGACATCAGAAATATGTTCGGAATTCGCCACAATCTTCTTTAGATCATTGGCTTCTCCGATTTGTATTCCTGCCACCGAAACGCCGCTCTCTTGGAGATCGTTAACCAACTCCAAGCAAGCGCCGCCATAAATAGCGCCGTCCGTAATCAGCAAGACGATTTTCTTGTTTTCCTTGCATGTGGCCAAAGCCATTCCTGCTGCGCTAAGAGCCTTTTCAATAGGTGTTCCTCCTTTACTGTTAATGGCTCCGACTTCAGCAGGTTTGATTTGTCGGACTGTTTTACCGTGTTGCAAAACCGAACAGACCGCATAATCACTTTGACCACAAGCCGCTCCAGGAAAAACCGTCATAGCCGGATTGACCCCTCGAATAGCCTCAAGCCCAATTAAAAGACCTAAAGCAGACCGAATGGCCAAATCTCCGCCCTCTTTTCCCATGCTGCCACTCATATCCAAAAGCACGTGAATGGCAGCATTAGGGGCCAGATTTTCGGTGTGTTTCTCAAATACCGATCGACTTCCGATGGCAAGCCTAGCTAAACGGTTGAATGAAAGTCGTCGCCCCCAATCTTGGTAGGCGACTCCACTTCTTCTTTTAGCCAGCACCAGACCTTGCAACGCCAAACGTAAGGCAACTGAATCAGCTTTCGCCCGTTTCAAACGCTCTGTTCCAAGGCGTTCCCGACCACCAAGCGGTCGAATCCGCCCAGAAACATCGACAAGCAATTGAAGACGAGGTTGTTTTTCAGGGACCTTGCGTATTGACTGAGAAATGTCTAACGGGTTCGAAACCGCTGAATTATTTTCAGCAAATAGCTCACTGAGGTTCTGAGATGTTTCTTGCTCTCGAGGTGTAGAACCAGATGTTTCATCTTGTTCTTGCCCCTTTGTTTGAAGACATTGCCCCTCTTGAGATTGTGTTTCTACTTGAGCTTTTTCTTTCTCAAGTAAAGACATCAACTTCCGACGGATAGCAATCACATCTGCAGTGCTTTGAGCCTCTCTAACAGACAGGGCCAACTGCATAATCGACTTTGTCAGTTTTTGACCAAAGTGTTTTTGCATTAGCTCGTGCAGTTTTTCACTCAACTCTTTCAACCACTCTCTACGAAGAATTCGTTCTTCCGCGCAAGTCAAAATAAATAAAGTCAATAAACTCCGTATTTCAAATTGCTTTTGAGAACAAAGTTTCCGTATCAAAGGTTCGTGAGCCTTTTTGAAAAAGCGTTCTGCTCCTGGATATATCCCGTTCATTGAGGCTTCTATTCGAACATCCTCTAAGGCGTTGTCAATAGCATGTTCAAGAACTGAGGCATGAGCCCCTACGGTCATGTCCGTGAATCGAATATGCCCACATTCATGACATAGGACGCCCAACATCCGCTCTTTCGCTTCTTCATCAATATCAGAAGGAAGAGGCATAAAGATCGTTTTACCGTCTGTTGCCGGGACTTTTGAGCCAAACTCGATGTGTACACCGCATAATCGGCCTAAAGCAGCTGCCACAATGGGTAAGCTTTTCTCAAAAACGTGAAGTTTTTTTCGATGTTTTCGCATAAACCACTCCTTTGGTGATCCCGCAAAAACACCACCTCGCCGCAAGGGCTCAATGGTGCCCTTGACGGGAAGTAGAAAAACAAACCACAAACGTGGCAGATTAAAAATAAAGACCGTCACCAACGTCAATTTCAGGAATTTCAATTCTCTTTTGTGAAGAGGAAATCCCTTCCGGTTGATCCACTAGTGATTTATCGTCTTGTTTTAAGTCTTGGGCCATTGGATTAACCGTTGACTCTTGACTTAACGGGAAGACAGTGTTCCGCTCATCCTGATTTTGTTGTAAAAACTCGTCCAAATCAGTCAAAACAGGATCTGTATGAGAGGGTTGCTCTGAATCCCCGAATTTCAGGTCTTCCTGAGCATCGTCTGAAGGACTAGATTGCAACTCCGTAACCGACAAATCAAAATGATCATCCTGTTTTGTCAAAAGATTTTCTCCTGACGCTAAATCAAGAGTCTTTTGTTCTAAATCAGATGAGGATTGATTCTCCGAATCAGAAAAAACAACCTGTCCACCACAGACGATTTCCTCTAATAGAGCCTCATCGCCCAACGTTTTTACAAGTGTGGCCAATTTCCAGAAAGGTTCACCGGAAAAGTAACCTTCATCTGGCATTTGAACTAACACTTCATCAATCTTTGCTATCAAAGGTTGAAGTCTGGCGTTGAGAAAAGAAAGTCCCTGCAAACGTTCTCGAATCTTCCAAACAGCATTAACCGTTTTTCGGTTGGCTCGCGTCTTCCCAAGAAATGATTCCTTGAAAAAGATCCTCGCCATCTTTGAAACGCTTGCAATCAGTTCTGAAGACAGACCGCCGGAAAGATTTCGCACCAAAGCCGGCGCTTTCTCAGAGCTAATCGGTTGCATGCGAAAACTTTCGTAATCTGCGTTAATGCGCTCGGCAACGGCATTTTCATCAAGCTTACCTTCAAGAATTTCATGGGAAAATTCCTGATGCTGATTAGCCCACTGTTGAACAAACGAGTCGTATTGAGTCAGAAACTGGCGTTTTTCTTCCTCATATTGATCGACCAATTCATCCAAGCGTTGAAAGACCTCCTGGCTTTTTTCCTGAGGAATGGCCCAACCAGAAAGATACCGAACTCCGCAGCCCTCCAAGAGAGCTTCCGCCCGATATTTAATCCGATCAAATACCCGCAGATGTCGAGTATCAATGATGGCTTTCAAACCCAATGAACGGGTCACCTCTTTTGGAGGCAACTTTCCATTCAAACCAACACTGAAATCGCCCTCATGCATCGCTCGAGTACCAGTCCATTGAGAAAAACGAGGAACAACAACCACAATCTTTCCCAGTAAAGACAAGTCAGTCACATTTTTGTTTGTCATTTCAAACTCCGTAAGAATAGGAGTTTGAAATCACCCCTTACGGGAGCTATTCAAACTCCCTTCTGGGGACAAAAATTAAAACCACATGGCTTCTGCGACATCAACGGCATCAATAGAGGCTTTCATATCAGCATCATTGAACCCTAAAGGCATTGGTGAATCCGTTAAACGCACCTGCCAACTTTTTGAAGGTTGATTCCGGTAGGCGTTTATCTCGTTCTCTCCTATCCCTTTTGTTGCAAGAAGCTTTTTATAGTCCACACTGCCCCGAGAACAACGCTGTGTAAGAGCGATTCCCGCAAAATCAGCGTATTTGAACGATCCCATCATTGAAATGAGATTGCCTCGATAATGTTTTTTAGCTGCATTAAGCTCATCTATTTGCCTTTGCAGCTCAACAATCTGTTGATCAATCAAACGATAATCAGCAGCGTTATGGCACCATCGAGAAATTTCATCTTCAGTTTTGGGCACGAAGATATCCCTTAGAGGATCTTTTGGAGGCTCTTTGTCAGCAACAAGGTACTTTTCCCAGAACTCTCGGCCTTTTTGCCGGAGTTGTTGAATCAATAACTCGTCCCTAACCAATTCAAATTCCAAAATATCATCCGCCACGGGATCAAAAAAGATGAGCCATCCGCGCTCGGCCCCTGAAACCATCAGTTGGTGCTGCAGTTGAATGCTGTACAACGCGCATGCCTCACTGCAGAGACCCTCGCTTCGCACAGACCGCAACGTCGCATCACTCGGACATTTGATTTCGACCGGCTCCAAAGCTGATGTCAATCCATCGAAAGAAGCTCGAAAAATCGGATCTTCATCAAATTCAGCGCAAGTAGGAAACAACACTTCAGAATGTTTCAACTCAAAAAGTTGCCGAACATGTTCTTCATGTTGAATCCCGAACTGAACTAAAGGATTGCCTGATAAATCTTCAGGGTCCGCTCGTCCGGTTTTCTCGCACCAAAGTCGCCAAGGAGTAATGTAAGGATTCTGTCCCAGAATCACCCCACTTTCCGTAGCCGTTATCCCTTGTAAACGCCATTGCCTCCAAGCCTCTGAGCGCTGCTCAAGTTCAAGCGTCCGCATAATGAGGTTCCTCATTCGTATTTACTTGAGGCACTTCTTGAGTACCGTGAGCTTCAGTTAAATCACCTGCTTTTTGAGGTAACGACGCCTTTAAAGCCTGGTAACGCCTGACAAGCTCGTTTTCTGCCCAGGCTTTATTGTCACCATCCAATTTGTCATTGATCCATTGCCTTGCTTTTTCCCAACCATTGGGTTGGTTTTGAGCAAAAGTAACGAGTTTGACAACCAAGGTTTCCAACTTTTCCTGGTTAACAGAAATTTTTTCCGGCTCAGAAGATTCAGTGCGTGCGCTCGTTTGACCGACTGCTTCCACATCAATGAAATCTTCTGCCGCTTCCTCACCTTCGTCATACAACCCTGTTAGGCTAAAAGCCAAACGGGCGCATTGAATAAAGGCTCGGCTACGGAGCATTCTGCGAGGCCATTTTCTCCATACAGGGCTCTTTTCATTAAAGCATTCCTGCATGAATTCCTGGATCACAACAGGCGTATCTACCCCTTTAAGTTGCATTGAACATTCAACATATTCAGGTAGCTCTCCAGGATAACCCGGCACTTTTACCGAAGAAGAGGAAAATGAAAAACGCATCCCATTGAAATCCTTTTGGGAGCGAACGATCTTGCACCAACCATCCAAACTAACGACCGGAACAATGTCTCCACTTTTGCCCCTAAAAGCAAAGATTTCACGATTAAAAGGGTTTAGTCCGAAGTTCTCACAGACCAACAGCAAAACCATGAGTTCCTCGTTGCTGGGAGCCGCGCCATCAGATTGTTTAAAAACCTGAGTCGTAAGGCATTTCAACAATTTATTGGAATCGACTCCGAAACGATCAGCTAACCTAGCAATAAGGCTATTTGTCTGCGCTTTCGCGCTGGAAAAATTACGACTATCCATGATTAATGTCTCCATAAAGGGTGAAAAGAAACCCGCCATAAAGACACTTCCCCCTCATAGGGAAAATAAATGTCCCTATGACGGGTAATTGGTAGTCCGCTGTTTCAGCGCGAACTGATTTCTTGTGACCATGTATCACCAAATACAGTTCTACATAGACTCACAATAGCTTCTGACTCTTCCGGTTCAGCTCGAATCAATAACGCTCGTTCCAATCCATACTCCAAAGAGTTAGGAGAGTTTCGAAAATCGTTAGCTATTTGGGCCCAACGCACGAGTGTGCGTGTCGAAAGAGTAAGAGATAAACGGCCTTCTGCAAAAAGCTGTCTGACTTCATTGGCAAGCCTAACCATCGCACCTAAAACAGGCTTCATAGTTGGCACAACCAAGCCCAACAACTCCTCTTCAATCTTTGGATCTTGATAATTCACTCTCAAATAGCGAAAGCGGTCCAAGAAAGCCAAATTTTGAAGCTGAACACCGACATATCGACCGGTTGCATCTCCATTTCCTGAAGAATTGGCTGTTGCGATCACTCTGAACATCGGATGTGGAGTAATCACTTCTGCCGCATTTTCGGTTAAAACCAACGGCCGCCCCTCCAGAATATCGTTTAGTCCAGCAAGTTCCCCTGCATCAGCCAAATCGATTTCATTGAGTATGAGCACATGACCGTATTTCATCGCCACCGCTAAAGGTCCGTATTGGAACCTCATTTGTGGCGCTTCTCCTGGTTTTTGTGAAGAAAAAGTGAAATGCCCGGTTAATTGGCTAAATTCAAATCGACTGTTCAGTGTCAATTGCTGAACGGGCCAATTCAAACGAGCACAAACCTCACATACGGAACTCGTTTTACCACTGCCTGTTGGGCCAGTAATAAACAAAGCATCGTTATTCGGCTTTCTAAGAAATCCTAAAAGATCCCTTAAAACCTCACGCCGAAAAATATAGTTTTCATGTCGTTGAGGAATAGCGGGATCTTCAGCATTAGAAAAGCCCAAAATCCGTATGGATTGAGGCATTTTTATGTGTCGACCTCCGTCATAAACGTTGGTGAACACATCCGCGCCGAAATATTGAAATTCCGGGGAAAGAAGAAGATTTTCATTCATTGCGAACTCCATAAAAAAGGGAGTTCGCCCCTCTCGGGAAGAAACTCCCCAAGACGGGTAAAAGAATAGGTAGTCAAGAATCAACCACCAAAGAGAAGCTGTTTTTATATGTCGCTCAGCGTGCGGCCTGTGTCACAGTCATCACAGAAGACTGTTCAATCATTTTTACGTGTTGATAGAAAGAATCACGGCAGTAGGCTGCATTTCTGCAATACAAGATAACTAATTTTAGTTTCGATGTCATTATTGGAATTAGCAAAATCCTGCCAATTATGGGATTGCATTGACCTCATCCGAGAACTAGTCTTATCCCATCTAAATGCGAGAGATATAGTTATGACTGAAAAAAAAGGATCAAATACACAAAACACAGCTATCCGCCATAACGGCCGGCTTCACTCGGAAGATCTATCGCATGATGTTATCCCGGATATTGAAAGCCAAGTTCGGAAAAGCACCTCCGACTTCTCGAAGCCTGCGCTTATTAAAAAAATAACCCTTAATACAAACCAAGCGCAGCAAGTCTTTGAGCACTGTTATATTCGCGTTGACTACTCTCTTTATGTCGCGACAAAAGTCGCACGAAACCAATTCCGCGTAGCTGACGCTAAAAAGGCTGAAAAAATCTTAGGAGAGCTCTTTGAAAAGTTTTCATCAGAGCTTTCACAAACTGTCAAAGAGATGAATAAATTGCTGGAAAGCAAAGTTCCAAAGGAAAACCAAAATATCGTTTTCGATCATAAGCGAGAGTTTGAAGTTCCAATCAGAACCGGTTTTTCGATGAGATTGATTAATTTGACTCAGATGCTTGACACTTTGATTGCTTTGACAGAAAAATTAGAGATCAACAACGTCCTAACACTTGATGATAGTGATGAGACAATCAAATCCTGGGTTTATCGTTATCGTCAATTTTGCAAAGCTATCAATCGCATTCGGTTAAATAGTTCGAAAGCTCCCCAACCTCCGAAAAGTTTAATCTAACTGCTGGAATGGATATTTTCTGGAACGGCCCTTTTAGGGCCGCTCCTATTTGAAAAATTAGAATGTGTATCTGAAACCTACGTTAAAGCGCCAATTTTCATCCAAACTGCCACCCGACGTGCGTTCAAACTCAGCGTACCCATTGGCCCTGTCAGTGAAGGCAAATGAACCCCCAACTCCGTACTCAACCCAGGTATCACCGAAATCATCAGATAGATTGACAGAAGTTCCTGTTATCATGGACGTAAACTTAGAATCCATGTCTCCAATAAAATCGTGGAGAACAGAAGCTTTGACGTACGCATGCATACGATCTTCTACCCCTGAATAGCCAGCACGGAATCCAATGCGCCCAATAAGTGAGCTAAAGTTATCCTGTTCGATTTTTACGCCATTAGTAGACTCAAAATCATCTCCGGAAAGATAACCGTAAGTTAACGCTACTTGAGGCTCGACAAAAATAGAATCACTGAGACTAAATTTATGTCCGCCCTCAACAGAGATACTCATACCGTTGTTATCATAGCTACCCGACATGTCTCGGATATCGAAATCAACAGATAAGCGAGAGTATTTAGCCATAACATCCAGATACGAGCCATTTTCTAACACATAAGTGGCGTACGCTCCAATTGAATAGTTATCGCTTTCACCGTCTCCTTGATGAAGATCGAGATCTCCGTCTGAATAAGAGAAAGCCGCACCCACTCTCCAGTTACCAATTGCGGTATCTGCTCCAACCTGAATGGAAGTACTCTGTGATTGAGAATGGCGATGCCCGTATTCTTGCTCGGATCCATAAATGCGAGCCCAGGCTCCCGTGGCTGCACTGTTGTCACGAATTTCTCCCATCCGTTCGTGATAGTCGTCCAATTCATGGCGCCAGCTCAGTACTGAAAGGGAGGCCGCATCGAAATAATTAGCCAACTTAAGATTTTCAGCTCGCGAAACTACCCAATTACCAGAGCCATCACGTTCAGCCGACAGAACTCCATAAATGCGACCTTCATCAGCTAAAACTCCATCTGCCGCGACATTGCCATTTTTATCAATGATGACCGCAGAATAGTCATTGACCAATTCTTTTGGATCAACATAACCATCATTGATATCCCCTGTAGTACTGACAACAGCACGCCCCGCTTCTTGTTTATTCTCGATAACTACACTACCTGCTATTGGATGTTCAGTTGCAAATTGTGTGTCGCCACCACTAAGCGTTGAGATATTGATTTGATCTGTTTCTGTCATCTTTTCAAGAACAACCGTACCTCCATTGCCATCAGAGGACAATGTTGAAACAGTGCTGGAACCGTTAGGTGTCCATGTTCCTCCAGAAAGATTTAGAAGAACAGCGCCGCTATCTTCTTGGCGAGAATTACCGATAAATGAAGAACCAGTACCCAAAGTAACATCAATTTGGCCATATGTTGAAACCAAATCACCCAAAATGGTCAGGGTGTTATCTTTATCGGACGATAAAACAACTTTTCCTGGTGTTAACTGACCACCACCCGAGATTTCAGATTCTCGAACCGCAATTCCTCCCGAGGCATCAATTGTTCCCCCATGCAGTGCAGAAATTGTGCTGCCGATTGCACGGATGGTTGCTGTAACATTTGTTCCATTTGCCAGACTCACATCTCCAGAGATAGAGGCATCTAATCGATCATTGAATATAACCGTTGAATCTCTGGCTATTACTGCGGCAATTTCAGAGGGTTTGTTTGCATCTGTTGCCGTATTAGATGCTGAAATTATTGCCGGCCCCTCAATGGTTACAGTGCTATTGTCTCTAGCCATAAGGCCATAACTTTCACGCTTATTGGTTGCTTGAGAAGTAACATGAACTTCTAAACTATCCTTGATTGTTAGCTCACTTCTCGCAGCCCAAATGCCGACAGCATCATTGTTCCCCGCATTAGCAATGATATTTACGGGTCCTGCAATAGTAACTGGAGTTGACTTTCCAGTTCCCTCGTCAATACTTATACCGTAAGCCTTGTCACTGCCATTCGCTTCAATATTTAGACTATTTAAATTAATACTAATTTGGTCTTCATTGTCTCCATTAAAGTCAATACCATAGGCATCACCATCTGTTGCAGTAACAACAATTCCTGTATGTCCCTCAACACTAAAATCTAGGGGAGTTGTTATGACTTCTTGAGTATCGGCATCTACAGTACTAAAAGTGTTAAGTAAAAAGACTCCACGCGCATCACCTTTTGTAGCCGTTACATTTTTTATATTTAAACTCTTAAGAGATGCGTTACCGTCGTTATAAAAGCCGTAAGCGTCGTTACCACCGCTAACGGATATTTCAACATCTCCATAAATCTGGTCAGTTTGGCCAATATTGCCGTATCCGTCTCCATTCAGAGATAAAATGCCATAGGCCGTGCTACCAGCGATTACTTGAACAATGGTTTGTCCTGACACATTAAAACGGTTGTTTTGTTCATTAGTGGCATTTGAATCCTGAAGATAAAGTCCCATAGCCACATTGTCTTCTGAATTTACAGTTATAGACAAGCTGTCTAGGGAGGAATTACCATCGCTTAGAACACCCTGAAGGTAACCTGGGGAGGAAACGTTAACTGTCGTTTTTCCTAAATCAATAGTGCCGTGGACATTCCAAATACCGGTTGAAAAACCACTACTGGATGGATTAATAAGATCGACATTCGTATCCCCGGCTATTAACGATGCATTTGATAAATAAATCCCGCTTCCACTTGAATTTTGATTATCTATATCAATAGAGTCGTATTGCGTTGTCCCTGAAGTTATTTGCAACTCAGAACCAACAAATGGATCCGCTAGTGTAATGGGGGGGGGGGCTAGGAGCAGGGATATCGCCATAGATATGGCCGACAACTTGAGTACTTTCTTAGAAGGTAGATTTTTCATATGTCACAGCCAACCCTCTTACTTCACGAACGGATTCGAGAGCTGGTTCAGTTTATGAATGTTAGATAGACCACTGGAACAAGTCGTTTCAGGAATTTATTCCAGAATGTCAGGCCAATGTAAGTTCGTCAAACTGGCGCAGGACAAATGAAAAATCGAAAAGAGGCGCGCCGAGGATATGACGCAACTTTACTTTTAGTGTACGGGTAAATGAAACTGACGGCAATCATCCCAATGCAGTCGTTAACCCTTAGGAAGAACCGCCCATTTAAAAAGTGGCTTTCATCTTTTTCATCAAGATAAAAGCCTATTCCCTAACTCTTAAAGCTCTTTCTGCAAATACTTTACAAACATACCACAAAAAAGAAACAGCAATCCAATCACCAAAGGTATTAGGTACCGGGGAAGCGCTATTGGCGAAAAAAACATCACTACCATTAACAAAGCTAATAAATTGAACGATCCTCTCAATAGCCTCATCTTGAATGGAGACGTGAAGTAAAAATTCCCCTTGTTAAATTGACGGGCTTGCCATCCCTTAACAAAGGAAATCGCAGCGACAGGCAGAAAAACAAAGCTCCAAAAAAGTGCTGTACATACTCTGAGTAAAAGTATAAAAAGCAACAACTTACAAACATCAGACCGTTCCCACATCCAACCTGTAACTTTTCGATCAAGCTCATTTTGATAAACATGAGATGGATCAAGACCGAAAATTTGCTGAACCCACATGTCAAGATTTAAAGTCCCGTAAATTTCATTAGTTACATCCGCCGGCCATTGACCGAGACAAGCATTAGCATCTTTCCATTCAACCTGAAGGACTTGATCAACCATACCAATAGGAACCAATGCCAAACCAAAAATACAACTAGCCACTACCAACAAGCTCGTTATTACTGACAACGATGATGCGGATTGTTTCTGTGATTGTTGTTTACTCGTCATCACAAATCCTCCTGATACTCAGATTTATCTTTCACTAAGATCGGAACTCGTCCTTTAATGACATGCCCACCAACAAAAACGCCGAAAAATTCACAATTCGGTAAATGACTTAATAGTGGGGCAGGAATTAAATCAGTTTTTTGCTCATCGAGACGTTCGCTAATAGACCCCTGGTCAGCTATCAAATGAGAAGCCGAGGTTGAAACACTATGTGACTGCGTTGTTGTATATACGGATGACTGTAAGGTCCGCTGAGTCAAGAACCTTTGGGTGTCAATGTCATTACACCTCAACGCGATAAAGTTATTCAGGTTGGCTAGGATCCTCAACGCCTCATCACGGTTTCTTGCTTTGGCTACAAAGTCTGAAATTGTCTGTGAAGCTAAACAAATAGAAAATTTTGCTCCGCGCGATTTATTGAGCATCTGAGTAAACGGCTCACAGGTTAACTCGGCTGCCTCATCCACAAAAAGCGCCACTGGTTTGGAAGAGCTTTCAAAATCGTACCGAGCACCAGCGGTCGCTGCCAAATCAGATAAAAACATGGCTCCTAACGTTTTTGCCATTCCTGAATCAGTTAAGGCATCTAAACCTACATAAAGCACTGCATTTTTATCGATTAGCTTTCTAGAATCAAAAAAAGTGCTCTGTGAAGCGCTATTTTCAGAAGGTGAAAGTTTTTTACCCAAGCTCCCATGACTTAACGAACTCAACAGCAACCAAATACTCTGATTCGTTTTCAAAAAAGATTCTTCATCCCTTTCAGCTAGAGCCAAGACACTTTCAATTTCGGGACTATCAATCTTCTTGGCACGATACATTTCCTTGAGAGCTAAATATTTTCCTTGAAGTGTCTTCTTATCAGCAATTGCATCTTCAACAGTTTTTTGCTCGTATTTTTGAGGTAAAACAGCCGATAGAACCTGAAACGCTAGCTCATCGCGGTTAGCAAAGTAATAATGCAAAAGCGAAAAGGTGGGTTTCTTTCCAAGGATTTGCAAACCTTCGCAAATCGTTCTTAGAGTTCCTCGCCCCATGTCAATAAACACTTGGCTTTCGGTTCCTTGTCCTGGCAATGTATCCGTGATTCTGGAAGATAACTCATCTATCCGACTGTAATTAGCCAACAAATTGATGTTTATAGATTGTTCTGGATGCGCCAAATGGAAAAATAAAAAGTCACTGTCTCGACCGCATTTCGAGCAAGCCAGTTTCATAGATTTAACTAGCCCTCGATCCCCTTTAGGATCCAGTACAATGACTACCTTTCCCTCTTTTATTGCTTGGACTATTTGAATTTCCAAAAATCTTGACTTGCCTGAACCTGTTGTCCCAAATACGGCCATATGCCCCTCTAAATCTTTATCAGAAAGACACATAGGCTTTTCCTCTCCCAAAGCGTGAATCCAAAGATACCCTGGTACCTGCAATATTTGCCTGTCGATCGTGCACAAATAACGTGCTGTCGCTATTGGATGACGAATTGCCTCTTGTATGTGACTTCGAAGATAAGTCGATTTTCGAGCGCGCGCTAAACACCGGTGATAAGTTTCCCGCCATTCTCGCTTGGAGATATCATCTACACCCTGACAATGTCTAACACCCCATATAAAGCCATCACCTATCCAACGAAGATTCTTCCGACCTCCTCGCTGATCACTATTGAACAGTTCATCAAATGTGATGAATCTTCGGCCACTTCTTAATAACTTCGCCTCAAACCGGAATTGCTTCTGTGCATTTCTCCAGTCAACAGCTCCCATTAGCATCAATGTTGCAGCCATGGCACTTAACGGAATTGCCATAGATGGTTGAAGAAAAGCCCCCAAGCCATACCCACAGCCGACAAACAAATCGGCACTCGCCAAGAAACCAGAATAATTAATTCCAAAATCATCGATTACCACTTTCTTTTTCATTACCGAGACTCCCCAGATTAAATTTCAAACAATGTCTATTTGGGTCGAAATCAATGTTAGGGAGGTCTCGTTTCATGCGGAATACCATTTTCTGCAAGTTCGTGCCAATTCCGTGATTAGCTAAAAACTCCTCAACTTTGTGAGAAGAAATACTCCTTGTTCGCTCGTCTAAAATCACCAAATTTTCAATAAAAAATCCCGAACCGGATTGCACCTGTTTCAGAAGAGTAAAAAGGAATCTTTCTATTAATTTTTTTAATTCTTCTGGATTGGGAGTGCCTTCACAAACCTCGTTAAATTCGGCTTTTGTCAGAAGCAAAGCGTTGTGTTCAGACCCTATTTTTATATTTGATTTGCTTTGATGACGGTTTGCTGATTCCCTAACTAAAAAGTCATGCTGAGGAGCAACAAGACGAACCTTCAAATCCAAGGAAGCTCTCGTATAACCCTCATCCTTTTTTACATCTTTTAACACTTCAGCATTTAACGGTTGGACGTTAGTTAATACACTCGACAAACAAACGAGAATAAGTTCATTTAATTTCACACAGTTATTCAAGGAACCTAGTTCTGGGGCTCTCAATGTTTGACCCTCATCTGCGGTCTGATTTTCTCCCAATAACCCACCCTCGGTCATTATTCTCAATAAACCTTGTGTGGTACCAGGGACGAAGGGAACATTTAACTGACATGCGGCTTGATGAATTTCTTTGGCAGCGAGTTCTGTCAAGCGAAGATACAGACCAGAGGATGTGAGAAAAATCCTTGAATCTTGGGTGTTTATCGTCCACTTTCCGGTCACTAGAAGATGTCTTAATGTCGAGATAAAAGGCATTAATAATGGTGAAGAGGCATTAGTAGAATCCCTTCCCAGGCCCCTTCTGGCTTTCATGTCTTTTTCGATGGAAAATCGCTCCGCTCGTCTAAGTACCTCAAGAAAAATACCTTTATCCGACACAATTGCTTCTTCCATAGCATCCAAAACAGACGATCCAGAGATTTCCGTAAGGTATTTAAATAATTCCCTAGAAAAAATCGCTGAATATATCAGTCTCAACGCCCGTAGCTGGTGTTTTTTATGCTCTCGATCCTGATTCCACACCACATAAACCTTTCTTACCTGTGTTCTTGTACTCCATGAAATTAAACTTTCAGTTGACGGGTTCCAAATTTCTCCATTCTCAGACTGCACCTGCATGTCAAACACTTTGCCAATATCATGTAAAAGGACTGTAATAACAACGGCTAAAATCCATCGTTTCCTGTTGTGGTAAGACTTTTCCGGGGTAGTGTCGTTATCAAAGACCCGGTTTTCTGCATAACTGACTGCTGTTTGAGCGCACTGTAGTGAATGAACGAATAATCCCCCAGCTCCGGAGTGGTGGTGATACTCGGATGCCGGTAGCAAATTCACATAACTAATCAATCCCCACAAAACCGGCATTAATAATTTATCTAACTCGTCTTCTGCAAACGGTAAAGAAGAGATAAGAGTGCGTAATTCTTCTGCATAACGTTTACAAAAAAAATCCGCTGAACGCAGATAAATCGCCGTACTCCCTAACTGAGGATAGCTTTCAGTTAAAAGCGCTTTGTCTGCATGAGCCGGAATATCTCGACAGCGGAGACACTGAGAATGGTCTTGTGTGTTGACCGTTGTGCCTTGGAACTTTCTGCGAATAAAAATATCTCTGAAAAACATTGATTTTTATACCCTCTTATCCTGCAAAAGCTTATTTAACAGACCAAGAAAGCGGTTGACATGACTAACTGCCTTGGATATTCTGCGTAAATTCACCAGCTTAGGTTCCATGATTAAAGCTGCCGTTCGAGCCCATTGAGGTTCATTTTCAAACTCATTCATTGATACAGACAAAGTCTTTTTGTTTATAGGGATATGTTTGGATACCAACACAACCTTCATCTTTTCTTTAATCTTTGTTCTCTTCCTTCGAACATACGCATAGTAAGTTCTTGGCGCTTTTGGCTTGTTTTGCTGTTTAGATAAAACAAGGGGATAGGCATGTCTTAACGTACGTTCCCAATAAAAACTCGGTGTTCCATACCGCTTATCTAATCGAACTCGTGGAGCAATGGTTGTTTCTTCTGAATTAAAACGATTCTCTCGTGCCGTTTCGTGATAAGCATCCGTTTCAATTAACCCTTCAACTAACAGAGCATATCGGATCGTCTCGATAGATTTTTGTATTTTCCGAACTTCAGAAATAATGCTCGACCGCGTATCTTGAATAGTTAAATGCCTTCGAGCCGATAGCTGACCCTTTTGCGACAAAAGTTTCCAATCTAAATCAGTCACTTTCTGCCCCTCCGAGTACATTATTCTTTGCGGAGAGCTTCTTTGCCTCTCCGCATAGTATCGATTGCGGCTTCACCAATTGAGGTAAGAAATCTTTCTGTTTTTTCTCTAACCATGCAATGGAATCACCTTCTAAACCGCAGAAATTGCCAACACCAAAAACATTAACGGCTAGTAAACAGGCCACACAAAATATTTCAATAACTTCTGAGACGGTGCAACTTCGTCCTACAGCGCGAATCGTGATGCATTGGCTGATTTGGACTATCAAACTGTTAAGGCTTTTTTCAGGTGAAAAACACGCCATCCTTTCCTTCTCAGTGTTTTTAAGAAGTGAGCGACTTAAGTTATAAGCGTCAGAAGTCTTGAGATGAAATAACTCCAGAAAACGCTGGACAGTTGGTTGCCTAAGCTTGGCCTGTTGGAAAAATCTCAATGTCTGACGAACAATTTCATTTTCGAGAGAAACAGCCTCTATCGTTGGTTTATTAAACCTAGAAGGACGGAAGTAAAACATTTTGGTCAAAAGCAACTGACGCCTTAAGTTTTTATCCTTAGAGCTTGATTCGATTAAATCAGCCAATGCAAGCTGGACAGGATCCCTGTGCTGACCTCGAAATTCGAGGTCCGTTCCAATAACAACAAATTTCGTCAAAAAATGACGCAGGTACTGCTCAATAGTTAATCGATCAACGCTATTGGACGACATAACCCTGGCGGTTTCAACATCAATTCCCAAACATGCTGCAGCAATAGTGGGGGCTTTTTTGCTGAGAGATAAAGCAAAATTGAGATACTTTCTCGTGAACGCTGAGAGAGTATCATTCGCGCAACTCAAATCACTGGACAAAATTTCTACTTTTGAACACCATTTCAAAGCATCAGCAAGCTTATAGATGCCAGCCTCTCTCGCTTGATCCGTGAGTGGATAAACAGCTTCAATTACAAATGGACAAACACCAAGTTTTACTGAATTACAAACTTCATCCGCTTGAATCCTATAGAGAGCCAAAGTATTAGGATCAAGGGGCAAAAGATATTGTCTTGCACTATCTTCTGGCATTGAGTCTTTATTTAACAAAACCTTCCACAACTCATGTTCTGCCATGGATGTGTCGTGAAGCGCTGCCCTAAGATTGGTCACAGAAAAACCATTCATTCCAACGCCCCCCGTTCGAATATAGTCACCCTATACTCTGTCCTATTTGAAACACGCTTAAGAATTAATCCCTTAATGGGGTAATCTGCTATCAGACCTAATAATCTTCCGAGCTTGACACGGTTAATTTGACCTTGTTCTACCAACTCCAAATCAATTAGAGAATCACGAAGTTCAACACTTAGACTGTCCGTGCACAAATTTTTGACTGTGAATATTCCATCGCCATATTTCTGAGAGAGATTTTTAAGTAAGCGGTACCGTTTCCAAACCGTTTCATCTCCATATTTCAACTGCACAAACAGGCGTGTAGCAGGATCCTGGAACCCAAGCCAAATTAAAGGTTTGCGACAACGCTCCGTCCATTCCTCGAAACCGGCAAGCGAGCGACAGGAAATTAACTCGCCTGATTGAAGGAAAGCTGCTGTAATTGATACAGCTTTCATCACAATTTCCGGACGATGTTGTTCGGCATATTTCACAATATCGGTATAAAACCTTCGTTGCTCCGGATGTTCATCCGCTGCTAACTGTATGGTGAGAACACGTCTTAATAAATCACCCTCAGGGCGAATGAAATTACCGCTAGCCAGGAAAGTTACTCGAGTAGAAACTTGCTTCATCGTGTTCGAGTGAAGCTGACGATGTTCAAAGAGCGGTTGCGTTAGACAGGTGCAAAGCGCCGGATAGTCCGGCAATCTATCTATGACATTGTCAAAAATAACTACTCCATTGTTATTTTGCAGTTGCGACAGCAAAGTCTTTCCCATTTCAATCTGTGAGGTTGGCATTGAAGCTTCTGCAAAAGGTAATGGCGTAGCAATCTGTCCAATCAATCGACATAAAACGCTCTTTCCGCTAGACATGGAGTTGGCAGCAACTAAAAATAAAGGCGCCCTTTGAATAACTGATCTGTTGGCTGCTGTCAGGAATGCTGACAGGGCTGCGGATCTATCTATATCCTCTTGGAAAGGGAAATCACGCAAAATTTCTTCATTCAAAAAATTTAGCGCTTCAAGTGCATCCTCTTTGGTTAAACGCTCTGACCACACGAAGGGCAAATAATTTTTCGGATCAAAAACAGCAAGAATTTTCAGATTAGCGTTAAATCCCGGCTTCATTGACAAAAAACCATTAGACAAAACATAGGGAGAACGGGCAATACCTAATATCTCTTTGACTCCCCGATGGGAGGCCGAGTTAACCACAGTTTTAACCAGCAAGTTCGGCGGCTGAGTCGCTGTATATGATTTTTGCCGAGCATCATACTTAACCCATTGACATTCTCGACTTAGAAATAAAACCAAATCAGATTCGCCCAGTGCAATGATTGCGCCTTCCTCATTAATCCAATAGAGTGTTTTCCCAACACGAAAAACATAGGCTGAGGAAGCCAATAAATCATTTACTGCTTCCGCCAGTTCATGGACAGGAACGTCTGTTACGTATATCCGTGTCACGTTCCTAGCCATAAAGCGTTTCAAGCCTAGGCTATTCAGAAATTGACCCAAAGAACCAGCGCACCGAGAACACTTGTAAGTGCCATATTCATTTGAAACGGTTGGTTTGGTGTAAACAGCCTCAACTGATGACTCATCGCTCTGGCAAAGCGGACAGGCCAACACAACCTTTTGAAGGTCCTCCTTAAATGAGACCCCCTTTGCCTTTAATTGAGCAACGACTGCACAATCCCTGCCAGTGTGATGAACAAACCAATGGTTCTTACTCATCTCTAACCCCTCATGCGCTCAACCATGAAATCCGCTACAAGAGCTTTGAGTTCGTCTTTTGTAGCTTTTCTTTTCAAGGCTCTCTCATAACGATCTATTTCATCGACCGGCCAAAAAGAAGCGCGACCGTGTTTAACCGGCGGGGGGAACCAACCTTCGCGGATATGCTTATAGATCGTCTTGTTGGCTATGCCTAGTCGATGTTCCAACTGTCGCATCCGATAATTAACATCTTCCATCTTGGGAACCTTTTCAAATTGAAATCATTGGCAAACAGCTTGCGTGCCACTAGTGTCATGATCCCAATTTGGCGCCAAAGTTGGTTAATTAAAGGGCTAGATATATTTCATAAATGAAGTCAAAACGAATTTATTCTTCATTTATTAACTAATTAAGCTGTAATGAGTCAATTACAAAACCCAAACAAAGATGAAAAATAGAATTTGCAGAGGTTTGATTTCTTTGAGTTGATGGGGTTGTAGGGGTAATTTTTAAGAAATTAAAAAATTGTCAATTCATGCTTTTTCTGTTGTATTTGTATTTTAGAATGCTCCCTCTAATCTGATTTAACTGCGCTCTTGTAAGATACCAAACTCTTACCGTGGTACCAACGTCCAAAGCATGAGTTACGTGCAGTTCAGCTATCATGATTGTAAATGAAGTAGATTCGCTGACAGGGACTGCATCGCGACTTGCATCCTTCACCGCATCTGGTACAGCTCTTTTTATGTTGTTCATGAATTTCTCTTCTTGAATTCTGCTGGTTCAAAAACAAGGTACCATCGTGTGGTTACTGATATTCACACACTAAATCGTTTGTTAGACTAAGGGAGTCTACCGCTTCACGGAGGTCCTATTTTTTAAGTCTTAATCCTTTGTCAATGATGAGGTTATTATGTCTACAAAAAACATTGAACCAAAACTGAAAGTAATTAGTCATTATTTAGAACTAGGCACTAACGAAACCTTCGCAATTCCAGAGTATCAGAGAGCCTATTCTTGGGGAATATTGCAATGCGATAAACTTTGGCAGGACATTGAATCATTTATAGATTCTGGCGCAGAAGATCCTTATTTCTTTGGAACAATTATTGTTGATTGTTCCGATGATAAAAACGGGAAGCTGAATATTATTGATGGTCAACAACGCACAACAACTTTTTTATTACTTTTAAAAGCACTTCAACTGAGAATTTCCTATGTTCTTAAACATCTAGCAAAATCTGATGAAACTGAGGCGCTAGAAGAGGGATTAAGAGACAGTTATAACAAAATTTTAAAAATCCTTTATAGAGCAACCGCTGATGAACGAGTCGAAATAAAAAAGGATTGGGAGAAAGCAAAGGGGATAACTATCCTTGAAAATCATTCAATTAACGAGTTGTATAAAAAGGACATCACTACCATCATTGAGGCAAAAACATTTTTAGAAGCTGAGAATCAAGTAACCACATTAAAATGGAAAAAAAAGGATAATAAATATACAAATTTCTTCCGTAATTTTAAATTCTTCTATAACAAGCTCTCAGAGTACCAAGAATCCCAACTTAACCAATTTGCCAAAATTTTCTTAGACAGTTGTCAAATTATTGAAATTAAAAGTTGGCAAATTGAACAGGCGATTTCTATGTTTAATTCGTTGAATTCAACAGGGATGCCTCTTTCTGACGCTGATATTATTTCAGCTCAACTTTACGCAAATTCAGCGACCGACAAGGAAAGATTTTCAGAAACTTGGGCCAGGATTAACCGCTTAGCCAGTGATATGAATTCTCATAAGTTAATTAATATCGATGGAGTACTTCAAGAAGCGATGTATATTTTCAGATCAAAAAATAAGGAATATGGCAAAGGTGATGTCACGACCCCAGGCATCCGTAAATACTACATGATTGAACACCCAGAATTATTAAAAGAACCTATTAAATTGTGTGGTTGTTTTGAAAAGATATTGCAAATTTGGGACACAATCAAGGATTATCCTTTTGTCAAGTTAATGTTAAAGTTCAACGAAAATTCAAAGTTATTTCTTATTTCATATTTAAATCGATATGAACCCAAGGAAATTTCTCAAAAAACTGTTGAACCAATTGTGGAATGTCTTATAAGGCTGTTCGCTGTGAATGAATTAGTCGATGCTGGATATTCTTCTTCAAAATTTAAAACTTTCTTATTTGATGAAAATATTCATTTAACTGATCCACATTATCCAATTGAGCAGATTAAGAGGGACTTCGATTCCCATATTATTAAATCATGGGATTCGAATGTTTTAAAAGAGAACCTTCTTGATTATTCAAAAAACACTTTAGTTTTCTTAAATGAATACCTCTATGCTAAGTCAAAAGAGAGTACTTTCAATTTTGACGATAAGGTGAACATTGAACACATCATGCCTTCGAGTGGACATAATATTGGTCATATTCGTGAAGACGCCGGGATTGCTACTCAGGAAGAGTTTGATGTTTATGCCAACAAACTGGGTAACAAGATTCTTTTGGAAGAAAATATCAATAAATCAATTGGAAATAACTGGTTTAGAACTAAAAAAGGTCATCTAGTCAAAGATAAAGAGGGGTATGTGGGAAGTTCATTCTGTTTGGCTTTAGCACTTTCTCACTATCCAAAGGATCTTTGGCAAAAAGAGGATATTGATACTGCAACAGAAAAAGCCACTAACAGAATTCTTTCTTTCATTCTTGGAGAGTCATGAAATCGGAGCCTAGACATAAAAGGCTCAGCAGTTCTTTTTGCTTAAAAGCGTTGTTTATTGGGCTTTGAGGTAACTACGTAGTAGAAACAGCAAAGCCCATTTTTGTTTAATTTTTGAAGTTTCTTAATTATTTGTACCATGGTGCATATGCGGTAATAAATTCCAACAGAACGGATAAAATGAGACTATGCACCAATTTTTACATAATAAATTGTTATGCTAATGAATACGTTATGAATAGATTTAACCCTTGGCGTGTTAATAGACAAATTTTCCCTGTAGTGCCCTAGGTTATGTATGCTTTACAGGATAGTTTGGGTTCTATGATGGGTAAGATGATGGGTAAAAACTTTACAAGCCTTTAAATCTCCATTATTCAATGAATCTTTAAGTTCTAGCCCCCCAATTCAATGTCTCAGCAGTCGAAAGGCTTCTGAGATTTTTTGTTTCAATTAAAGCCGATCCAACTTTTCCATCAATAAAGCTTCTGCACGTTGTGTGTGCTTTGTCGATTGTGAAGAAATTTTTGTCAGCCAAATCCCATCCGCACAGAACCGCAAAAATTCCGCCTTTTCGGTACGATCAGTAGAGTCTGCACCCAAAAGAATTTCTGTTATTCGCTCCTGCCACCGTGCACTTAAATCAACCGATGTGAGGCTAAGCTTCAACAATGTCGTAAACTCATCACTTCCCCGAAGAGCTGTTTCCACATATACCTTGGTAAACAAATACTTTTTATTCGTAGCCTGTTTCAGTTTTTCTTCATAAGTTTTTTCAATGCTGTCAATGGCTATTTCTACAACCGCCTCAAGCAGCGCATTTTTATTAGGAAAATGGTGAATAACCGCTCCCGTTGAAATTCCCACCAAGTTGGCAATTTTGGCAAAACTCACCGAATCCTCACCGCCCTCACTCGTTAATTTTTCAGCTGTCTGCAAAATTAACTTTCTAACCTTTTCCGGTTCTTTAGGTCTCTTATGAGGGTTTAACTTTTCTGATTCTTTTAACACTTTTGACATCTTTGACCTCACGAATTAATGGGAAACTCCAAAAAACTGCAAAACCAGAACGCCGAGAACAATCAAAGAAATGCCTGCGATTGTCCCTAGTGACGGCACTTGACTAAAAAGCATCCAAGCTAACAAAACCGTCAAAACATTCCCCAACCCTGCCCAAATGGCGTACGCCACAGCTATCGGCATCACTGTTATCACTTTTGATAAAAACCAAAACGATAATCCATACAAAATTAAAGCTACCAAACCCCAACCGATATGTTGGAACCCTGAAGATTTTCCTAAACTCATTGTTCCGAACACTTCCGCACAAATTGGAATGATTAGAAGGAAAAACGGAGAAAAAGTAATTGTTGTCATTATTACCTCAAACAAACCGAACATTCGTTATGTTTAATATTACACTTTTACTTCTACCTGTGTAAAAGTCATTGTTTTGACCGGGCGACTGACCTTTTAAACAACAAAACTATCTTATTCATAAGAGGTAATAAACCGAGAGGCGAAAATATCAATGTCTCTCTGGGAGAGTTTCATACATTTAGCTACCCTTTCCCACTCTTTCATGGCAGTTATGACTTCTGACAGTATGGTGTCAACAGTTTCCTGCGAGAGAAAATAATCTTTGGCACTTTTTCGAAGAACATCAATACTGGAACTTGCTGAGTAGTCATTGATCAATAGACTTTGATACCGGTTAGTTGTTGGATTCAGATCATAGGCAGGAGATAAGGTCCAGCCCTTTTTCATCAATAAAAATCCGTGGTTTCTAAAGTGGTCATCTGTGTTTCCAATACAGATATTGAAAGCCACACGCCTAAAAAGTTCTTCCAAATTACGCTCAACTTCTACACAATTTTCAACGATCGTTCCCGCTATATCCAAATAGCCATGCCCTGTTGCCGCTCCATCCCCATCCTTCAATCCTAACAATGTCATCGAAGATGCAAAGTGCGTGCGTTTATTTCCATTTCGGTCAAAGCGTTTGATTAACAAAATATGGCTTTGTTCATTGATATCCAGAAGCTTAGTTTCAGCAGTTGTGATCCCTGCCTTTCGAGCCATTAAATAGGCAAATTGTTCCCATGCTTCAAGATCGTGATCATCGCTTCTTGACGGAAACTTGGCTATCCAAAGATCTCCATTTTCGTCTCTTACTGTTGCTTTGGGTCTGGCTCCGCCCAAAGATGAACCCGGCTTAAGTAGCTGCAGCAGCCATTTTTCTTCAGGCAGGCAGTTATTTAGTTCGCTATCTTCAATTGCTTGAGCCGATTGCATCAGCACTCTAATATCCGCAAGCGGAGGAACAGAAAGAATTCCTTCCTCATTCAAGAAAGGCCCATCAGGATCAGTTTTAAAACGGAACCCCCCAATTCTTGAATAGTCATCAACTCCGCTCAACAGATCAAAAGCCGTAAGAGTTTTAGGTGGCCGATTCTGTTTTTGGGCGTCAAGTTGCTCTCTCCGATTCATTAGGAGACGCCCCCAACGATCAGGCATTGCATCAGAAAAACAGCCGAACATATCCGCATCTCTTGGCACGTACTGCCGTCCAGAGAAGTTTTCTATGTCTGCGGAAAGCCTGATATTGGCGTGATCTTTTAACCATTGCTTATCAAATTCAAATGCGTACTTAGGCTCGCCTCGTAGTACCTCACGGTAGAGTTGGCCGAGAAATTGCGCAGTGTCTGATAGCGAGCAATCCAAATATACGTAGAGAGTTTGGGCTTGCGGTTTCATCTTGAAGCTCTTTTACGTTCTTTCAAATCTTGTAAATCTCTGCCGATCGGGTCATTTTTAGCAATCATCTCGATATCGTCTGCCAACTGCAGTGCAAACAAGATACGTAAATAAGTTCCCATGGATACTGTCGGGTCACCTTTTTCCACTTTCGCAGCCGTGATACGCGAACACTGCGCGCGCTCTGCAACAAGCTCCAGAGAAATATTTCTTCTCAGTCGAGCCAGACGAATTTGCTCGCCCACAGTCTTTAACTTTTCAGCCAATTTTTTGGGCAGAAGAATTGAACGAGTTGATTTTGACATTTATGAACAATAAAAAATACACAATTATCATTAATGTATATTTTATTTATCGTTTTCTTATTTTGCAATTAACCCATGCTACCTTGACTACTAATTGAAATTGACCTTGTCGCAAGATTAAGGAAAGATACTTTTGAATTTTGGTGAACTACTTTTTTCGATAGGTAATTTTTCGCTAGTGTCCAAAATGTGCCAAAAAATGAGGGGTAAAAAATGAACCCGCGTAAAAACGGGATGTCAAATTCCAACCCCCGCAGTCTCAGCAGTCGAAAGGCTTCTGAGATTTTTTGTTTTTAAGCTTAATTTTTAGATCATTCACTCAGAATTTATAACTAACTTTTTAAAGAATTCAGTACTTTTGCTTTGAGGGAATCACTCCTCTCACACCGCCCTTTGGATTATCAACATCACCCAAAAAACGAGGAATCAGATGCATATGAACATGAAAAACAGATTGTCCTGCAGCAGCATTAACATTCACACCTATGTTGTAGCCATCCGGATGAAAACGTTCTTCAACTTTGGTTTGCACCACTTTTAATAGAGCTTGCATCGCTGTGCACTCATCCATGCTCAAATCAAAGTAGCTCGCAACATGACGTTTGGGAATTATCAGCGCATGCCCAGGATTCACAGGAAAACCATCGTAAAACGCAATAGCGAGTTCATTCTCGGCAATGATCTCTTTATCTTTACCTAAGTTGCAAAAAATACATTGACTATCTTTCATCACATTTCCTTCTTCAGATTTAGTTCTTTTTGGTGCCAAGTTTCAAAACCCATATTGACAGCAATTTGCCGCATTGGAACAAAGGTATTGTTGTATAAATTTAAGAACTCCTGATCATTTAACGAAAGCAATGTTTGTGTGTCAATTCCCAAATCACAAAAGTCTTCAAGCGCCTTTACCTTTCCGCCAAAATCAACATATGTGTGTATGGCTTGTCTCTGAATTACAGCCATCTTAGGCAATAGTCTCAACTCAGGTAATCGATCGTTTTTACTACGATTAATATTTTTTTCAACAGGAATAAGATTCCAGAGTTGGTTATGAGCCACAAAACTCCAAGGAAGAAAATGATCAAGATCACAATCTTTCATCTCATGAAGGATCTCTCCTGTATAAAGACTCTCCACACCTTATTGCTTCTGCATCACATATGACCAAAATTTGCAGAACACACTGTCTTGCCGCGGCTTAACGTCATTCGACACGCTGGGGCATTTTCAAGAAACGCCCAAAGCGGTACCAGCTTGATGGTGGAAACAGACGGGATGACAACAAAAGAAATTACCGCAAGTTCCGTAAAGCCCCGTCATTAATGGCGGGGATATAAGGAACGCCAATGTCAATTGGCTATGTTGGGGCTATTTTGGGGCAAAATTGTTTTCAATTCCCGTAAAATCATGTCTCATGTTGT
>ERZ836760.1349-NODE-1349-length-27124-cov-100.000813_pt1 | contig 27124 bp, 25 predicted proteins | sample MGYA00519941_ERZ836760 | MGnify/ENA primary metagenome ERZ836760 (study PRJEB31850, sample SAMEA3708807) | human gut metagenome | biome: human gut; feature: human-associated habitat; material: faeces | place: China | collected 2014 ... | reverse complement strand
GGATAAACGCTGAAAGCATCTAAGCGTGAAGCCGACCCAAAGATAAGATATCCCATTGTTTCAAACAAGTAAGACCCCTTGAAGACTACAAGGTTGATAGGCACGATGTGTAAGTGGAGCGATCCATTCAGCAAGCGTGTACTAATAGGTCGAGGGCTTGACCACAATTCGCTTGAGACTCTGAGAGTCAACGAAAAAATGTAAGCAGTGATTATTCAGTTTTGAAGGCACGTCCTTCTAAGAAATACTGGACAAAGTACAACAAACATGTTATACTAGGCCAGTCAGATCGGTCGGTGTCGATGACGGTGAGGTTCCACCTGTTCCCATTCCGAACACAGAAGTTAAGCTCACTTGTGCCGAAGATAGTTCGTTGGAAACGGCGCGTGAAAATAGGTAGTCGCCGACTTGAACAGAAAGCTCTGAGATGAAAATCTCAGGGCTTTTTTGTTGCACAAAAATATGGAGCGGATTTTGGTCGAAATGATAACAGGACAGGACTTGACAAAAATACTACTATGCAATACAATATAGGTAATCTACTATGTATTACATAATAGGTAAAAGGAGGTATCCAGTGGAAAACAACACACAATTGCTTAAGGGCGTTTTGGAATTCTGTGTTCTGAAATTCATTAGCAGAGAGCCGACCTATGGCTATGAGATCGTGATGCATCTAAAACAGGTCGGGTTTTCTGACTTGAGTGAAAGTACACTCTATCCGCTGCTACTGCGGCTGGAACAGCAGGGAAAGGTCACGGTGGAACGCAGACCCTCCCCCAAGGGACCGAGCCGGAAATACTACGTTGTAACGGAAGAAGGGTGGCAGGCGCTTCTTGAATTCCGACAAGATTGGAGCCAGCTATGCCAGCTGGTGGAAAAAATTTTTAAGGAGGAGCCAGATGAATAAGTATTTTGCACTGCGAAAAGCGAACCGGATGCGTACCAGACTGCTGACAGAAAAAAGTCAGGAGCAGCTTAAGGAAGTGATCCGCTATCTTCGTCGGGTCAGCTGGGACTTCTGCGGGATTGAACTTGTGCGCAACGATCTGCTTGATATTTCCATCCAAGCCAATGCGAAAAATCAGGAACTGTTCGATTCGATTTCGGATGCAAAAACCTTCGTAGAGGAGGTCAAGCCAAGTTTGAAAACACTGAGAGCTGCGGATTACTTCTGGTTTCTTGCACCGCTGTATTTCTTCTTTGAGTGGGGCGTGGAAGGGCTGCTGCTTTACCCGGTAATTGGTGATTGGGCTTTTGAACTTTCTGTAGGCTATCTGATGCAGCTTGTTGTTGCAGTGACGGTTTTTTGCGCACTGTTCCGCCGGATGATGGAGCAGGTAGGCTTTCCGCCACGAGAGCATTGGCTGAAATATGCTACATGGCTGGTGCTTTATATCGTGACCCTGTATGGAACGGGCTGGTTCTTTACCCAGATCGCGGGTAAGATCGTACTGCTGCGGCTTCCGATCCTTAGCTATTCGATTTTTTGCCTGCTTCTGGGTGCAGGACTGTATGCAATACATTTTTGGAGATATGGAAAAGACCCGCGTCTGAGTGCTCGCATATAAAGTAAAAAGCGCCCCCGCTGCACTGTGCATAACGGTGCAGCGGGGGCGCATACTTTATTGGGTGGTGTACCGGTTACGATACGAGCTTCTGCTTAGCCCTTGCCTGCGCAGCCGAACAGCTCGATCTTCTCCTTGCACTTGGCCTCGATGGCCTTTGCGCCGGGAGCCAGCAGCTTGCGGGGGTCGAAGCCCTTGCCCCGCTGATCCTTGCCCTCTTCGATGTACTTGCGGGTGGCCTCAGCAAACACCAGCTGGCACTCGGTGTTGATGTTGATCTTGGAAACGCCCAGGCTGATTGCCTTTGCGATCATCTCGTCGGGGATGCCGGTGCCGCCGTGCAGAACCAGAGGAATGTTATTGGTGGCCTTGTGGATGCGATCCAGAGCCTCGAAGTCCAGACCCTTCCAGTTTGCCGGGTAGACACCATGGATGTTGCCGATGCCGGCAGCCAGGAAGTCAATGCCCAGAGCGGTGATCTTTGCGCACTCCTCGGGGTCTGCGATCTCGCCGGCACCCACAACGCCGTCCTCGACGCCGCCGATGGAACCGACCTCGGCCTCAATGCTCAGGCCCTTAGCGTGTGCCAGAGCCACCAGCTCCTTGGTCTTTTCCACATTCTCCTCGATGGAGTAGTGGCTGCCATCGAACATGATGGAAGAGAAGCCGGCCTCGATGCAGGCTTTGCAGCCCTCATAGGTGCCGTGATCCAGATGCAGGGCAACGGGAACGGTGATGCCCATGGAATCGACCATTGCGCTGACCATGGCAGCGACGGTCTTGAAACCGGTCATGTACTTGCCGGCACCCTCGGAAACACCCAGAATCACAGGGCTCTTCATTTCCTCGCAGGCGGTCAGAACGGACTTGGTCCACTCCAGATTGTTGATGTTGAACTGAGGCACACCGTAGTGGCCATCACGTGCTTTGATCAGCATTTCGGTTGCATTTACCAACATTATTCATTACCTCCACAAAATCATTGGGGTCTTGCTCGTTTCATATCCGCTTTGTGCACGGTTTAACGAACCTACAGAATTAGTATACCCCAAACAGCGGCCAAAATCAATCCAAACCGGTGTTTTTCCTGTAACAATGCGGGGATTCTGTTTCTGGCAGGGTGCAGGGGGTTACTGCCAGAAGCGCGTATATTCGATAGAATACAACAAATTTCCATATAATGTGCAACAAGCGGCCGAAAGACAGAAAGCTTGATGAAGGACGGATTTTCAACACAGATCCACATTCGTCAAAATGATATTGGGCAATTTGGCAAAAGCGGACAGGATGCAGTTCAAAAAATTGTCATATTTCCGACTTGTATTCTACAAATTGTACGCAGGAAATCAAAAAAGGTCGAACCAAAAAGTGGAAAACCTTGTGGAAAGTGTGGAATTCCACAGGCAAAACAGGCTTTAAAGCTGGACTTTTGAACTTTCTCCACAGGGTTTTCAACATGTGGAAAAATAATCGCTCTTCTACGGATTGTATACCGCGTTTTTGTGGAAAACTTTTTTCTCCGGCAAAACAGAGGGATATCTACCCAGCGGCCGGGTAAAGCTGATGCAGGGCGGCAGAACATTTCTGCAAAAAAGCGGAAACGGTCTCCGGCACCACGAACAGAAAAACTTTTGCAGGACGCGGATAAAAAACGGTAATTTGCTGGCAAACAAGTTCGGCTTATGCTATACTTCAAGATGAGTTATCATCTTCAGACTATACCGGTGCGCGGCCCAGAATGCGGCGCGCCTTTTGGAGGGTGTGCACAGCACCTTCCGGTGATACAACGGAAGGAGAAAATCATCATGGAAGAAAAGAACCAGCCGCGCCGTCCGCGCCGCAGCCCGGAAGAGCCGCAGCAGAAGAACGAGAGCCTTGTTTACGGCAAAAATCCGGTGACCGAACTGCTGAAAAGCGGTTCCGGAGTGGACACCGTGCTCATTGCTGAGGGCATGGCTCCGGCCGTGGCGGCTTACTATACCGCATTGGCAAAGGAAGCGGGTGCCACGGTGAAGCGGGTGCACCCAAACAAGCTGCGCCTGATGACCGGCACCGAGAGCCATCAGGGCGTGGCGGCATTTGCCAGCGAGATCGAATACGTGACGGTAGACGACCTGATGGCAGCAGCCAAGGCCAAGGGCGAAGCACCTTTTCTGGTGCTGAGCGATGGCATTGAAGACCCGCACAATCTGGGTGCCGTGATGCGCAGTGCTCTGCTGTGCGGTGCGCATGGCATCGTGATCCCAAAGCGCGGCGGCGCATCGGTCACGCCTACCGTCATCAAGTCCAGCGCAGGTGCCGCAGAACGCCTGCCGGTGGCTCGTGTGGCCAACATCGGCGAGACCATCCGCCGCCTGAAGGAGCAGGGTGTGTTCGTCTACTGCGCCGATATGGACGGCGTGTCTCTGCGCAGGAACAACCTGACCGGCCCCATTGCACTGGTGCTGGGCAGCGAGGGCAGCGGTGTTTCCCAGCTGGTGAAAAAGCTGTGCGACGGCGTGGTGCGGCTGGATATGGCAGCACCGGGCACCGGTGTGGACAGCTACAACGTGTCGGTGGCTGCGGGCATTATTCTGTACGAGATCCAGTCCCAGCGCGCAGCACAGCAGGCATGATCCGGCATTCGGGCCGGAACCTCAATTTGAATTACAGGAGGGACAAGAATGCCGAAAGATAGAAATAATGGCCGGGAAATGACCCCGGATGAAAAGTTCCGCTCCTTTTTCAGCACCACGGCGGTGGATATCCCGGAGGAGATGACCCGGAGGGACGAAAACCAGCCGGAGGAAAAGCCGCAGAAACGGTTTGGCCTGTTTGGCCGTGGTAAGGCAAAGCAGGAGACTGACGAAGCTGCAGCAGAGCAGCCGCAGGAAATGCCCACCGGTGAGGTGCGGCTGGGTGAGGATGCGCAGCCGGAACCGGAAGCGGATCTGGAACTGATGCTGAAGCCGGAGGCAGACCCGGAACAGGAACTGGCCCCGTGGCCTTTTCTGGAGAAGGAAGCAGAGGATGCACAGCCGGAAGCACCCGCCAAAAAGCCGGAGGGAAAATCTGCACCGCAAACGGCGGAACCCCCGGCGGCAGTGAAGCCGGAAACACCCCGGCAGAGCGCTGTCCCGGCGGCTAGACCCGCAGAGCAGCACAGCACGGCAAAGCCTCCCCGGCACCCCAAGAATGCGCCGGAGGTGCTGCTGCCGCAGGAAGAGCAGGAGCAGCAGGAGATGGCACAGCTCAAGGCGATGATCAACGGCCTGAGCGACCAGAAGCCGGAAAAGCCTGCACCGAGAGCCGAAGCAGCCCCGGCAGCAGAAACTGAACCGGCTGAGAGCAAAAAGAAACCGTCCGGTGCACCGCTGCCCGCGGCTGTGTTTGCAGCGGTAAAGGAGACGGCACCGGAGCTGCAGCCGGAACCTGTGCCGCAGCCGGAAAAAATGGAGCAGCCGGTGGCCGATTTCTTTGGCAAGGCGCAGAGCGAGGACGCACCGCAGGCACCTTTGGCCCCGGCAGAGGAGCCTGCCGCAAAAGAGGACACCATGAGCCTGCCGCTGCTGCCGCTGGACGGTGAAGAGCCGCAGCAGGCACCGGAGAAGGCACCCGCTGCGCCACAGCCGGAACTGAAAGCTGAGGCGGAGGACGCGGTGTCTCCGGAGGAACATGCCGAAACGGAGCTGACCGAGCCGGAGGCTACGGCGGATAAGCTGCACCGCATGAGTGCAGAGCTGACGCTGCGCTGCGTGCTGGGCGGCATTCTGGCTGTGGTGCTGCTGCATTTTGGTTTGGTGTCGGATGGGCTGCTGCCCGCCATGGCGGCGCTGGACCCGGATGCTGCCCCGGCGGCATTCTATGGTGCAAACCTGCTGCTGCTGGCAGCAAGCCTGTGCGTTGGCTTCCCGGTGCTGCGGGACGGCCTGACCGGCCTGCGCGGGCGTCCCTCGGCCGATACGATGCCGGCGCTGGCTGCAGTGGCAGCGCTGGTGCAGGCGGTCACAGCCATGCTGAACGCAAATGTTTACCGCGGCACCACCGGCATCTCGCTGCTCAGCGGCATGGCCGCGCTGGGGCTGTTCCTTGCGCTGCTGGGCAGCCGGGTGATGCTGGCTGCTGTCAAGGGCGGCTATGAGCTGGTGACCAATGGTGTGGAGTTCGAGAGTGCCTACCGCGCCAAGGATAAAGACCTGCTGCGCGCCCTTGCACGGGATCTGGAACAGAAGGACCCCTGGGTGCTGCTGAGCCGCCCGATGAAGGAAGCTGACGGCTTTGTGGAGCAGAGCTTGAGCGAGCGCGCAAGCGAGCGCCGTGCCCGCAAAGTTTCGTACATCCTGCTGGGCGTTGCCCTGCTCAGCGGTGTGCTGTTCCTGCTGGCAGGTGCCGGCTGGAACAAAGCTGCGGCTGCCATGGCAGCTGTGCTGTGCATGGGCGCACCGCTTTCTTCTACCCTGATCGCGGGCGTTGCCTCACTGCGGCTGCAGCGTGCGGCTGCGGCTGTGGGCGCAGTCGTGCCCGGTTGGCAGGCCATTGAGCAGCTGGGCGGCATTGATACGCTGCAGATCGATGCAGACGACCTGTTCACCGCCGACAGCGCACAGCTGGAGGATATCCGCATCTTCAAGGGCGGCCGCATCGACCGCGCCATCCTGTACGCGGCCAGCGTGCTGAACGAGAGCCACGGCACCCTGAAGGGGCTGTTCCGCCAGATCGTTGAGGAACGCACAGACATTCTGTTCCCGGTCAAGGATCTGGAGCAGCACCATGGGCTGGGCTTTTCTGCCTGGTGCGATAACAACCGCATCCTCATTGGTACCCGCCGCTATCTGGAGCAGGAGGGCGTGCCGCTGCCGGACGAGGAATACGAGATGCAGCACTCGAAGAACGGCGAGCTGCAAATTTTGTATCTGGCTGTGTCCGGCAATCTGCACGCTATGTTCGTGCTGAAATATGTGGGCGGGCGCAATGTGGCCCGCAGCCTTGCCGTGCTGCAAAAGGAGAACATCCGCCTGCTGGTCACATGCCAGGACCCCAGTCTGACTGCACACCACATTACCGAAGCATACCGCCTGCCGGAAGGCATGATCACCGTGCTGGATCAGGAGCAGTGCAACGCCATCAAGGCCGCACCGGCAGACCCGGAGGACACCTGCTGCATGATCCATCTCAAGGCGTTTGCCAGCCTGACCGGCGGCCTTCAGGCTGCGGATCAGGCCCAGAACGCCGAGAGCAGCGCCACCACGGTACAGATGGTCTCGGTGCTGTTCTCCATTATCATTGCAGCGCTGCTCACCAGTGCAGGCAGCATCTGGGAGCTTTCGGTGGCAACGGTGCTGATGTATCAGGCAGCGTGGAGCGCCCTGAGCATTGCTGTGTGTGCACTGAAGCAGCATAATTGAGAAATATTCTCAGAATAAATAGGAATTATTCTTGATTTCTGTCAAAAAATATGGTATACTCTGTTCAGAACCTGAGCCGCAGGCGAAAAAATTACTGCCGGGCTGAATGATAGAGCCGGGATCGGTCGATCCTGACAGAAGATCCGTTTTTGAAAGGAGAGCATCATGGAACTGAAGGGTACCAAAACCGAGAAAAATCTGATGGAAGCGTTTGCAGGCGAGAGCCAGGCACGCAACAAGTACACCTTCTTTGCCAGCATGGCAAAAAAAGAAGGCTACGAGCAGCTGGCCGCGATCTTTGAGGAGACCGCCGGCAATGAGAAGGAGCACGCAAAGATCTGGTTCAAGCTGCTGTGCGGCGGCGCGATTCCCGATACCCTGACTTGTCTGGATATGGCAGCAGGCGGTGAGCACGACGAGTGGACTGAGATGTACCCCCGCATGGCCAAGGAGGCCAAAGAAGAGGGCTTCCCTCAGATCGCAGCACTGTTCACCATGGTGGCACAGATCGAGAAGGAGCACGAGGAGCGCTACCGTGCGCTGGCCGAAAACCTGAAAAACAACAAGGTCTTTGCCCGCGAGGAGCAGCAGGTATGGCAGTGCCGGAACTGCGGCTACACCTATATCGGCAAGTCCGCACCGCTCAAGTGCCCGGTGTGCGCACATCCGCAGAGCTACTTTGAGCTGAAAAAGATCAACTACTAAGCTGAAAATTCAAAAGCAGAACAGCGCCGCCGCATCCGGTTTGCCGGGTGCGGCGGCGTTTTGTACAAAATTGAAAAGCGGATTTTATTATTCTCCACAAAATAAGGCTCAGCTGCCCGGCAGAATGGGCAAAAAACTTGACCCGGTTTTGCACTGCGTGTAAAATAATACGGAGACAGGAATATTTAAAGGATCTTGCAGCAAAGCAGGCGGGGAGGGCAAAGCCCATGAAGCAGGGGTTCAAAGCGTGTGTTTGTGCAGTGGTGCTGTGCGCAGAACTGTTTGCAGCCGGGGCATTGTCGGCCTATGCTGCGCAGGAGCAGCCGCTGCCGGACAGCGGCATGACATTGGACACTGCCGAACTGACGCTGGATATCACCGAAGGAGACCCGGCCCCGGTGGCCTACCTGAATGTGCAGGCACCCAACGACTACTTCTTTCTGATCTGGGCTTCCAGTGATCCGGCAGTGGCATCGGTGGACGGCACCGGCAAGGTGACCGGCCATGCCGAGGGTACTGCGGACGTCACGGCCCGCAATGAGCGCGGAGAAAAGACCACCTGTACCATCACGGTGCGCAAAAGCACAGCCAGCCGCCTGGTGCTGAACACCAGCGAGCTGGCGCTTACCATTACAGAGCAGGAGCCTGCCCCGACGAAGCAGCTGAAGCTGGAACAGAACAAAGGCGGGTTTACCTATGTGCGGCAGTGGGTCAGCAGCAACCCGGCGGTGGCATCGGTAAGCACAAACGGTACCGTAAAGGCACAGGGGTCCGGCAAGGCCGTCATCAGCGCACTGACCACAGCCGGGCAGGTGCTGCGCTGCACGGTAACGGTCACATCGGAGATCGGACGGGTGCAGATGAGCAAAAACGCCATGCTGCTGCAGGCAGTGGGAGCCAGTCAGAAGCTGACCGCGCAGGCTGCAGGCACCAAAAACGGAACGATGACATGGCTCAGCAGCAATCCGGGCGTGGCAACTGTGAGTGCGGATGGCATGGTAACGGCGGTGGGCGACGGTGAAACGATGATCCTTGCCGTTACACCGGAGGGTCGTGCCGATGCCTGCTATGTGGCCGTGGGAGCGGCGGCGTGGCGGTTCCGCTCGGAGGACGAACTTGCCGAAACGCTGACCCTGACCGGTCAGCTGCCCTATTCGGATGGAAAATAAAAAGAAAAATGGGAGCGTTCTGTGCAGCAGGATGCTCCCATTTTTTCAAAACCCGCTGGGCAGAAAGATCATGGTCCCGCGGGAAGAATACACCAGCTTCTGCACCGCACACCCGTAGCAGCACGCCAGCACAAGCAGGATCAACGCGGCAAGCACAAGCCAGCGCAAAAACCGACCGCTGCGGCGGTATCTGCCGGAAAACGAACTGCCCTTTTTGTGCCGCATCCTGCCACGCCCTCCTTTTTGCTGTGCTGGCCCATGCTATGCGCGGCCAGCAGTGATTGTGCAACGTGCTGGGCTGTGGTACAATAAAATATCGAAATCTACTGTGCAGGGAGAACGATTTTATGCTGACCATTACACTGCTGGGCACTGCGGCTACCATGCCGCTGCCGGATCGGGCACTCTCGGCGGCGTTTGCTGCCTGCGGTGGCCACGGCCTGCTGTGGGACTGCGGCGAGGGCACGCAGGCAGCGGCACACCGGGCAGGCGTGAACCTGATGCGGGCAGATGCCATCTGCCTGACCCACTACCATGGCGACCACATCTTTGGTCTGCCGGGCCTTTTGCAGACTCTGGGGGCGCAGGGCCGCATAAGGCCGCTTGTGCTGCTGGGTCCGGAGGGCCTGCCGGATATCTGGGCGGCTGTGCGGGCACTGACCGGCCCGCTGCCCTATCCGGTGAAGCCGCAGGTGCTTATGCCGGGCCAGCCGCTGGCGCTGGATGCGCTGAGCGAGGGCTGGCCTGCCGGTGCGCGGCTGGTGCCGTTTGCCACAAAGCACCGGGTAAAAAGCCTTGGCTACCGGCTGGAGCTGCCCCGTGCAGGCAAATTTTCGCCGGAGCAGGCCCGGGCGCTGGGGGTGCCGGTGCAGCAATGGAAGCTGCTGCAGAAAGGGCAGAGCGTTGCCGTGGAGGGCAGAACGGTGCAGCCTGCGCAGGTGCTGGGCGCACCGCGCAAGGGGTTGAGCGTGGTATTTTCCGGCGATACGGCCTCCTGCCCGTATTATTTGCAGGCGGCGCATGACGCAGACCTGCTGATATGCGATGCCACCTATGCCCTTCCGGAGCAGGAAGACCAGGCCCGTCAGTGGGGGCACAGCACCTTTGGGCAGAGCGCGGCCCTTGCTGCGCAGGCGAGAGCAAAGCGGCTTTGGCTGACCCATTATTCCCCCATGATCACCGACCCGGAGGAATATGCCGCGCAGGCACAGAGCATCTTCCCGGCGGCGGAGTGCGGCTTTGACGGCAAAAGCATCACCCTGCAGTACGAGGAGGCACAGCCATGACCATTCCAATGGATGCAGGCGCGGCGGAACTGCTGCATGCCCTCCACGCAGCGGGCCATGCAGCCTACGTGGTGGGCGGCTGCGTGCGGGACAGTCTGCTGGGCCTTACACCGCACGACTGGGACCTGTGCACCAGTGCTCTGCCGCAGCAGGTGATGGAGCTGTTCGGCGCGCAGCGGTGCATCCCCACCGGCCTGCAGCACGGCACGGTAACGGTGAAGCAGAGCGGTGCCCTTTACGAGATCACCACCTTCCGTACAGAAGGCACCTACACGGATGGCCGCCACCCGGACGAGGTGCACTTTGTGCCGGATGTGCGGGAGGATCTGGCCCGGCGGGATCTTACCATCAACGCCATGGCCTACAATGAAAAGGAAGGCCTTGTGGACCCCTTTGGCGGGCAGGTCGACCTGCAAAGCGGCATCGTACGGGCGGTGGGTGTGCCCCGCCAGCGGTTCACCGAGGACGCGCTGCGCATCCTGCGGCTGTACCGGTTCGCAGCCCGGTTTGGCTTTGCCATCGACCCGCCCACGGCGCAGGCAGCACAGGAGCTGTGCGCCCATCTGGACTGTGTATCGGTGGAGCGTATCGAGGAAGAGCTTGCAAAACTGCTGAGCGCACCTGCCCCTGCGGCATATCTTGACAAAAAAATACTGCTTGTTATTCTGCCGGAGCTTTCATCGGAGGCACTGGCGGCGGCAAAGCCGGTGGTGGATGCCTGCCCGGCGGGTGCAGAAAACCTGCCCGTCCGTCTGGCGGCGCTGCTGCTGAGCCTTGGCGAGGACGGCATCCGCCGCACCCTCAAGCGCCTGCGCTGCTCCAACGCCTTGATTGAAGAGGCGGCGGTGCTGGTGCGGGAAGCCAGAGGGTGTGACGGTAGCTTTCTCTTCGGACACGATTCGGGCCATTCCATCGCCCGCCCTATTGCCTTCGGCAACAGGGTCCCACCCCAGCGGACGGTCCTCAGAGAAACTACCGTCACACCCGGCTTTACCATCTACGCCCGCCGACTACTGGGCAAATATAACTTGTGTACCGTGCAGCGTTTGGCAGCACTGGGCACAGCCCTGCAGCCGGAACACGCGGCTGATTTTGCTGCACTTTCCGAATTGGCCGAACAATTGGACGCGGACGGCGTATGCTGCCGCGTCAGCCAGCTGGCTGTGAATGGCCGCGACCTGATGGCGGCAGGCGTCCCGGCGGGGCCGGGCATCCGCAAAGTGCTGGAAGCGCTGCTGGACGGTGTGATCCGGGAAGAATATCCCAACGAGCGGCAAGCCCTGCTGGCCGCAGTGCAGCAGCTCGCGGCGTCTTGACAAGCTCTTTTTTCAGAGTTACTATTATACTACTGTTTTAGTGTGTTGAATGCACCAAAGGAGAACTTATGACCACACAGACCCCTGATTCAAAGCCGCGTGCCCTCATTGCCATGAGCGGCGGCGTGGACAGTTCGGTGGCGGCATGGCTCATGCAGCAGGCAGGCTATGACTGCACCGGCATCACCATGCGGCTCACCCGCAACGAAACGCTGGGACAGTCCGGCTTTCACACCTGCTGCTCGGAAAAGGACATCGAGGACGCAGCAGAGGTGGCGTTTGCCATGGATATCCCGTACGAGGTGTTGGATTTCACAGCCGACTTCCGGGAACAGATCATTGAAAAATTCGTCCGCGTGTATGAGGCGGGCGGCACGCCGAACCCCTGCATCGACTGCAATAAATATATGAAGTTCCGCCATCTGCTGGACTGGGCTCGGGCACACGGCATGGAGTATGTGGTCACGGGCCACTATGCCCGGGTGGAGCAGGACGAGGCCACCGGCCGTTTCCTGCTCAAAAAGGGGCTGGACGAGGGCAAGGACCAGAGCTACGTGCTCTACAACCTCACTCAGGAGCAGCTGGCGCATATCCGTCTGCCGCTGGGCGGCCTGCACAAGACTGAGGTGCGCGAGATCGCGGAGCAGCACAAATTTGTCAATGCCCGCAAGCACGACAGTCAGGACATCTGCTTCGTGCCGGATGGCGACTATGCCCGCTTTATGGAGGACTTCACCGGCAAACACTACCCGGCAGGTGATTTTCTGGATGAGAGCGGCAGGGCGGTGGGCACCCACAACGGCGCGGTGCGGTACACCATCGGCCAGCGCAAGGGGCTGGGCCTTGCCATGGGGGCACCTGTGTACGTCTGCGGCAAGGACATGCAGGCAAACACCGTCACGGTAGGGCCGGAGGAGATGCTGTTCGACCGCATCGTGTATGCGGACGAGGTGAACTGGATCGCTATTCCGGAGCTGACCGGGCCGCTGCGGGTCACAGCCCGCACCCGGTACCATCAGGTGGAGCAGGCCGCCACCGTCTACCCGGCGGAGTGCGGCTTCCGGCTGGAATTTGACCAGCCCCAGCGCGCCCCTACGCCCGGTCAGGCCGTGGTGCTGTATCAGGGCGACACCGTGCTGGGCGGCGGCACCATTACGAGAGTGGAAAAGTAACAAGGAGAACAAAATGCAAAATCAGTATTCCCGCACGCAGTTGCTGCTGGGCGCGGAAGCTATGGAAAAACTGCACAATTCCCGCGTGGCGGTGTTCGGCATCGGCGGCGTGGGCGGCTACACGGTGGAAGCGCTGGCGCGCAGCGGCGTGGGGGCACTGGATCTGATCGATGATGATAAGGTCTGCCTGACCAACCTCAACCGCCAGATCATCGCCACCCGCAGCACGGTAGGGCAATATAAGGTAGATGTGGCTGCACAGCGCATCCACGACATTGACCCGGACATCAGGGTGACCACCCACCGGTGCTTCTTTGGCCCGGAAACACAGGACCAGTTCGACTTTACCCAGTACGACTATGTGGTGGATGCCATTGACACTGTCACCGGCAAGCTGGCGCTGGTGATGAAGTGCAAGGAGGTGGGCACCCCCATCATCTGCTCCATGGGCGCAGGCAACAAGATGGACCCGACCCGCTTTGAAGTGACCGATATCTACAAGACCTCGGTCTGCCCGCTGGCCAAGGTGATGCGCACCGAGTGCCGCAAGCGCAGGATCAAGCACCTGAAGGTGGTCTACTCCAAGGAGCCTGCCATGACCCCCATCGAGGATGACGCCATCAGCTGCAAGTATCACTGCATCTGCCCTCCGGGCACCCAGCGCAAGTGCACCCAGCGCCGTTCGGTGCCGGGCTCCAATGCCTTTGTACCCTCGGTGGCCGGCCTGATCATCGGCGGCGAGGTGGTAAAAGACCTTGTGGGCTTTGTACCGATGAAGGGGTAAAACAGACTGCAGACTCCTGCTGTGTGGGACGATTTGAAATGCGCTCCGCGTTGCTTTGCGCATAAGCTAAGGAAATTATATTTTTGATTTTGGGGTCCAGAAACGCCTGCGGGCGTTTCTGGACCCCATTTTCATGGGCGGGGGTCGTGGAGGATAGGCTTGTGCTTGCGGGCAGAACCCTCTCGGTCACGCCTGCGGCGTGCCAGCTCCTGAGAGGGTTCAGCCCGCTGAAAACAAGCAGAACGTTAACTCCGCCGCGCGAATGTTTCCACAGGAAACCAGCGCGGCAGCTTCCGCTTTCGGTTATGACTCCTCCCGTGAAAAGGCAATTCTGGAAAATCCGCAGATTTTCCAGAATTGCGAAATAAAATAATAATTCCGCTGAAAATGGTCAGAGCATCAGCGGAGACCATTTAAGATCGCGCTTTTTACGCGCTGCAGCGTTCCATAACATAAATTTGCAATCAATTTGCATTTTGGTATTGCAATTGGAGAGAATATCGTGTATAATCATCCCTGTTCAAAATGCAACCAATTTGCAATTTACTAAAATGAAGCGACGAACGGTCGTTTTTAGGAGCGTATATGGAACTGTTTCTGGATGTTCTGGGCGAATCTCTGGTGGATACCGCCAAGATGCTGCCCTTCCTGTTTCTGGCTTATCTTCTGATCGAGTATATCGAGACCCGCCACGGTGAGCGCATTGAAGCACTGCTGGCAGGCGGCGGGCGCTGGGGCGCGATTCCGGGCGCGGTGCTGGGCTGTGTGCCGCAGTGTGGCTTTTCGGCCATTGCGTCCAACTTCTACTCCTCCCGCGTCATCACGCTGGGCACCCTGATGGCCGTTTACCTTGCCACCAGCGACGAAGCCATCCCGCTGCTGGTATCCATGCCGGCCTACTGGGATAAGCTGGCTGTGCTCATGGTCATCAAGGTGGTATACGCCATTGTAGTGGGCTTTGTGCTGGATTTTGTGCTGCGCGGCGTGCTGCCCAAATCGCTGCGCGGCGGCTACACCGGCCATGCCGACGAGGTGGACTGTCACGAGGAGCACAACGACGAAGAGGGCAAGCCCGCCCCCATCTGGAAAGCGGCCCTGCGCCACACGCTGGAGATTTTTGTGTTCATTTTGGCGTTCAGTCTGGTGTTCGGCCTGATCGTGGAAGGCGTGGGCGAAGATGTGTTTGCAGACCTTCTGGGCAGCATGGGCTTCTTCCAGCCGGTAGTGGCTGCGCTGGTGGGCCTGATCCCCAACTGCGCCGCCAGCGTGCTGCTGACCCAGCTGTATGTGGAAGGTGCTCTGCGCTTTTCCAGTCTGGTAGCGGGCCTTTGCACCGGTGCAGGCGTGGGCCTTGCGGTGCTGTGGCGCACCAATCCTTCGTGGAAGCAGAACCTGTTCATCACCGGCCTGACATGGGGTGCAGGCGCATTCCTCGGCGTGGCAATGCAGGTGGTCGTGGCCGTGTTTGCGTGATCACGAGAAGAAGCTGCAAAGAAAACGGCATCGTGAAACAAAATAAGGCTATTGCATGGAATTCTGTGCAGTAGCCTTATTTTTATGCCCAAATGCACCCCAATTTTAAAAAAGTATGGTATACTGGTACAAAACTCAGTTCCATAGGGGAGAATAGAATGCAATATAAGATTCTGGCAAGCGATTACGACAACACACTGGTGCCCTTTGGCGAGGGCAAGCCGCGTCAGAAGGTGGTCAAGGCGGTAAAGAAGCTGCAGGCCGCAGGCGGCAGATTTGTGCTCAGCACCGGACGCGCGTATCCGTGCGTCAACCTCAAAGGCCAGCTGGGCGGCATCCGGTTCGATTATGCCATCACCTGCAACGGTGCCTGTGTGGTGGACCGCGAGGGCCGCATCGTGGCCGAGCACCCGCTCACCGCTGAGGAAATGTACGCGCTGGTGGATTTCTGCGAGGATTATAACTATCCGCTGCAGTTCAATTTCAGGGATGCCTGCTACGCCTACTGCGAGTATGAATATCTGCACAGGGGCTATCAGCAGATGAACAGCATCGGGCTGGACTGTATGGACGGCGAAGATCAGGATCGCCACCTGATCGACATGCCCCACGCGGCCTTTGCGGCAGTGCCGCCGGAGCACGTGGCAGATTTTGCGGCAAAGTACGGCCATCTGGGCCTGCACTGGATGCAGGTGGGTGCGCAGAATGCCGACGGCCTGTGCTACTACGACATCGTGCGCGGTGGAATGGACAAGGGCGTTGGCCTTGCCGACCTGTGCGAAAAGATGGGCCTGACACTGGCCGATGCCGTGGCAGCAGGCGATTCTGCCAACGATGTGGCCATGCTGAAGGCAGCGGGCCTTGGCTGCTGCATGGCAAACGGCACGCCGGACGCAAAGGCTGCCGCCGACCGCATCATTGGCGATGTGCGGGAGGACGGCCTTGCCGACCTGATCGAGGAGCTGTGGTTCGACGGCCCCAGAGCAGAGCCGTCCGGCCGCGACCTTGGCTCGCCTTGGGATAAAATTGAAAGTGCAGGCGGACAATGAGCTTTGAACCGGTGTATAACGAACACAGCCGGGCGCTGATCCTTGGCACATGGCCCAGCCCCAAAAGCCGGGAGATGGCCTTTTACTACGGCCACCCGCAGAACCGCTTCTGGCCCATGATGGCCGCGCTGACCGGTGAGCCGGTGCCTGCCCGTGAGGACATTGAAGCCAAAAAGCAGATCATCCTGCGCCATGGGCTGGCCCTCTGGGACACGCTGGAACGCTGCACCATCACCGGCGCAGCGGACGCTTCCATCAAGGATGCAGTGCCGAATGATATTGCCGCTCTGCTGGCAAAGGCACCCATCGAGGCAGTATTCTGCAACGGAGCCACCGCATACCGGATCTATACAAAGTATCTGCAGCCGGTGTCCGGCATTGCAGCGGTAAAGCTGCCCAGCACCAGCCCGGCAAACGCTGCCTGCCGCCCGGAAAAGCTGCGCGAAATCTGGGGCGCGGCCCTCTTGCCGTGGATCAACAAATGATGGCCAGGTTGTAAATTATCCGTGAAAGCCTTGCGTTTTTCGCGGGGTGCGGTATTATGGGTAACATAAGGGGCAATGCCCCGGACAAGGAGAAGAAACATGAGCAAGATCATCCGCACCAGAAAGCCCAGCGTTCTGCCATTTTATGCAATGGCACTGGTCTTTTTGGTATTGTGCGCGGTACTGCCGGTGTATAAGCTGTGGGCGCTTCTGGCGGCGCTGGGCGGTGCATTTGTGGCCTTTGGTGCGGCACAGAAGGTCTGCCCGCCCCGGGTGGTGGAGCACGAAGTGCCTTTCCACACCGGTGTGGAGGATGTGGACGCGATGCTGACCGACATCCAGCAGAAACTGGATACCCTGCACACCCTCAACGAGCAGCTGCCGGACCCGCAGCTCTCTGCCGCCATGACCCGCATGGAAAAGGCGGGCCGCTCCATTGTGGAAGCGGTGGAAGCAAACCCGGAAAAGGCAAAGCAGGTGCGCAGGTTCGCAAACTATTACCTGCCGGATGCGGTGAACGTTCTGCAGCAGTATGCAAAGCTGGCAAAGCAGGGCGTGCGCGGCGAGAATGCCGCCGCCATCCGTACCGAGGTGGAGCACAATGCTGCTTCCATTGCCACGGCGTTTGAAAACCAGCTGGATGCCCTGTACGCCGCCGAGAGCATGGACCTTTCGGCAGATATCACGGTGCTGCAGAACATGCTCAAAGGGCAGGGCCTGAGCTAAGAAAAAAGGTAAACGGTATTTGGAAAGGAAGGAATCTCTTATGGCAGACAATACATTCAACTTTGATCTGGATGCACCCGCTGTGCCCACCCTGACACTGGACCCCGCCCCGGCAGCGGAGGAAAAGGCTGCACCCGCCCAGCAGGAAGCTGCCGCACCGGAACAGCCGCAGGTGAACCTGACCCCGGAAGAACAGGCCATGGTGGATCAGTTTGCTGAAAAGATCGATATTACCAACAGCCAGCAGGTGCTGCAGTACGGCTCCGCCTGTCAGAAGAAGATCGGCGATTTCTCCGAGGCCGCCCTTTCCAAGGTGGCCACCAAGGATCTGGGCGAAGTGGGCGATATGATCACCAGCCTGATCGGTGAGCTGAAGAGCTTTGATGCAGGCGAGGAAGAAAAAAAGGGCATCCTCGGCTTCTTCAAGAAGAAGGGCGACCAGCTGGATGCCATGAAGATGAAGTACAACAAGGCCGAGACCAACGTGGAAAAGATCCAGTCCATGCTGGAGGGCCATCAGGTGCAGCTGCTCAAGGACATCGCCATGCTGGATAAGATGTACGAGCTGAACATGGCCTACTTCAAGGAGCTGAGCATGTATATCCTTGCCGGCAAAAAGAAGCTGGCCGATGTGCGCGCAAACGAGCTGCAGCAGGCCATGGATAAGGCCAAGGTTTCCGGCCTGCCGGAGGATGCACAGGCGGCTCGTGATCTGGCCGACCAGTGCGAACGCTTTGAGAAGAAGCTCTATGATCTGGAACTGACCCGCAACATCAGCCTGCAGATGGGGCCGCAGATCCGCCTGCTGCAGAACAACGACACCATGATGGCAGAGAAGATCCAGTCCACCATCGTCAACACCATCCCCCTGTGGAAGAACCAGATGGTGCTGGCACTGGGTCTGGCCCACAGCCAGCAGGCCATGCAGGCCGAGCGTGCCGTGACCGACATGACCAACGACCTGCTCAAGAAGAACGCCGAGGCCCTGAAGATGGGTACCATCGAGACCGCAAAGGAGAGCCAGCGCGGTGTGGTGGATATCGAGACCCTGCAGCAGACCAACAAGAGCCTGATCGAGACGCTGGACGAGCTGAACAAGATCCAGAGCGAGGGCCGCGCAAAGCGCGCTGCCGCCGAGCAGGAGCTGAACCGCATCGAGGACGAACTGAAAGCAAAAATGATGGAGATCCGGAGCTGAGATGGCAAACGCAGATTTTTCGCAAAAACAGAACAGCACTTCCGGCGGTTTTGACGCGGGCAGCTACCGCGAACAAAAGCAGCCGGAGCAGGCCGTGCCGCTGACACCTCTGCAGCAGAAGCTGGCAGGGCTGGAAGCAAAGCTGCCCGCAGCCCTTTCCACCCGCGCAGCTGCACTGGCGCTGAGCGTGGTGGTGATGCTGGCGGCCTTTTTGGGCTTTGGCAGCGCCAAGCTGCGCAGCCGATACAACGAAGTCCGCAAATGGTACACGGTGGGTGTGGCGGCAGACAACGGCTATAACCTCAACGAGGAGCTGACCACCCGCATGAACACGGCGGCAAACATCATCACCACCGCCGGCAGCACGCTGGGAGCGGACAGTGCCGAGGTGCAGGCCGCACAGAGCGCGCTGAGCGATTTTACCGCCTGTCTGGAAGCCGTGCAGAACGGCGGCAGAAGTCAGGCACCCACCTCGCTGCCCTATTATCAGGGCAGCACGATGCATGCGCTGTATCAGGCCAACGAGGTGCTGGGGTCGCGGATCGATCAGCTCTACGCAAAGCTGCAGGAGCAGGCCGCAGACCCCATGAAGATGGGCGCAGTGCAGGGCCAGTACGGCCAGTTCAACAGTGCATCCACGATCATCGGCACCCTGAAATACAACGATGCCGTTTACGACTACCAGAAAGAGACCGGCGGCTTCCCGGCCAGCGTGCTGGGAGCCATTGCCGGTGTAAAGGAGGTTGAACCCTTCGCATGAAAAATTTTGCAAAACGCGTAAGCGCTCTGGTGCTGGCCCTTGTGGTGGGCGCAGCGGCCCTGTGCCCGGCGGCCCTTGCCGCCGCCAGCCTGCCGGACCTGCCCAAAGACGAATGTGTGGTGGATGATGCCAACATCCTGAGCGACAGCACTACCCAGACCATCGTTGATCTGAACAACCAGCTGCAGTCCAGCTGCAACGGAGCACAGATCGGCGTACTGACTGTAGATTATACGGGTAATTATTCCACTGAGGATTATGCAACACAGGCCTTCAACGCCTGTGGCATCGGCTCGGCTTCCGAGAACAACGGCGTGCTGATCCTGCTGGTGATGGAGTCGCCCATCTACGAGGATGGCGATTACTACGTGACCTACGGCGACGGCTTCCGCAACACCACGCTGGAAAGTCAGGCCAGTGCCCTCGCCCAGACCATGGAAGGTGATTTTGTTAACCGCGATTACAGCGATGCAGTAATCACCTGTGCCAACAATGTGGCCGACACCATTGCAAGTGTTTATGGGGTAAATCTGAACAATGGCAGCTACGACGACGGCAGCTACGCGGAGCCGGACGACGGCCCCACCACCTTTGAGGATGTCGTTCTGGGCATCGTGATCCTGTTCATGTCCCTGATGGTGATGCTGATCATCGTACTGTTCGTGTTCCGGGTGTTCATTGCACCCATCGGCCACGCAGCAGGCTGGAACTGGGGTCCCTTCGCATGGGGCTACATGGCAGGTTCGGCCCGTCGGCACCGTCCCGGCCCGCCGCCCCCTCCGGGCCCCGGCTTCGGCCCCGGATACGGCCCGGGCTATGGCCCCGGCCCCCGCAATGACCGGCCCCGCCCACCCCGGAACAATAACCGCCGTCCGCCCCGGCCTCCCATGGGCGGCAGCTTTGGCGGCGGGTCCTTCGGTGGCGGCAGCTTTGGTGGCGGCTCCTTTGGCGGCGGCTCGTTCGGTGGAATGGGCGGCGGCGGCAGCCACGGCGGCGGCGGTGGCCGCGGCCGTTAAAAAGCACAAAAACACGGAGAACTGCTGTGGGCGGTATGCCTGCGGCAGTTCTTTTTTTCGGTTTCAGGTGTGAAGGAAATTCATTTGACAAATCAACTTTGCTAACCTATACTGAGAAACATGCATAATAAGCCAGAAATAAAGGCTCTGAGGGCGGAAAAGCCGCAGAGCAGGGAACGATAAAAATAGAGGGAGAAAACCATGCTGACTCTGGATAAGATCTACCATGCAGCCTTTGTGCTCAAGGATGTTGCCCGCAAGACCGACCTCATCGAGGCACCCAAACTCTCCAAGGACTGCCAGCTGTACCTGAAAACCGAAAACCTGCAGGCCACCGGCAGCTTTAAGGTGCGCGGTGCTTACTATAAGATCAGCCAGCTTTCCGAGGAGGAGAGCGCCAAGGGCGTGATCGCCTGCTCTGCCGGCAACCACGCACAGGGCGTGGCGCTGGCTGCTACCCGCCGCGGCATCAAGAGCATCGTCTGTATGCCGGACGGTGCCCCCATCATGAAGGTGGAGAATACCAAGAATCTGGGCGCAGAGGTGTGTCTGGTGCCCGGCACCTACGATGATGCCCACGACAAGGCTGTGGAGCTGCAGGAAGAGACCGGCATGACCTTTATCCACCCCTATGACGATGAGCAGGTCATCGCGGGGCAGGGAACCATTGGTCTGGAAATTCTGGATCAGCTGCCGGATGTGGATGCGGTCGTTGTGCCGGTGGGCGGCGGCGGCCTGATCTCCGGCGTGGCCTTTGCCATCAAGAGTCTGCGCCCGGAGGTGAAGGTCTATGGCGTACAGGCCGAGGGTGCACCCAGCATGTACCGCAGCCTGCACGAGCATAAGTACCAGACCCTGAAAGCCGTTTCTACCTTTGCAGACGGCATTCAGGTCAAGACTCCCGGTGAGCTGACCTACCAGATCTGTGAGCAGTATGTGGACGACATCGTGACCGTGAGCGAGGATGAGACCGCTGCCGCCATCCTCTCGCTGATGGAGAACCAGAAGCTGGTTGCCGAGGGTGCCGGAGCCGTGCCGGTGGCTGCAGTGCTGTTCCACAAGCTGCCGGTCGAGGGCAAAAAGGTGGCCTGCGTCGTCTCCGGCGGCAACATCGATGTGAACATCCTCAACCGCGTGATCACCCGTGGTCTGGTCATGAGCGGCCGCAAGGCGAACATGACCATTGCGCTGGAGGACAAGCCCGGCCAGCTCAAGAAGGTGGCCGAGATCGTGTCCCGCTGCGGCAGCAATGTGGTGTCGGTGCAGCACGATGGCTCCGATCCCAATATGCCCATTTCCAGCTGCTTCCTCAAGCTCACCCTTGAGACCCGCGATGCCGAGCAGATCGAGCAGATCCGTGCAGAGCTTGCAAAAGAGGGTTTCCAGCTTGTGAGCGAAAGAGTATAATAGAAGAAAAAAAGAAAGGATCGTTTTATCATGAAAGTTGTTTCCACTTCCAACGCACCCGCAGCCATCGGCCCTTACAGCCAGGCGATCGATCTGGGCAATATGGTGTTTGTTTCCGGCCAGATCCCGGTAGACCCTGCTACCGGCAAGATGGCCGATACGGTTGAAGAGCAGGCTGCACAGAGCCTTGCAAACCTCAGGGCCATTCTGGCCGAGGCTGGCCTTTCCATGGCAAATGTGGTCAAGACTGTCATTTTTCTGGCCGATATCAACGATTTTGCCGCTGTGAATGCCGTGTATGCCAAGGCCTTTGCTGAGCCGTTCCCTGCCCGCAGCTGCGTGCAGGTGGCCGCCATCCCCAAGGGTGCAAAGCTGGAGATCGAGTGCATCGCCGTGCGCGAATAATCAGGCCTAAACACAAAAGGGGCTGTGCCACTGGCACAGCCCCTTTTGCATGTATGAGGAAGAATGAGAATAGCAATTACGGGCGCAGACCCATGCCGCCCTCCAGCGTGAGGGTCTCGCCGGACAGATACTTGAAGTCCGGCATGGCCAGCTGCACGCATACCCGGCCGATCTCGGTCTCGGGGTTGGCGTAGTGGCCCATGGGCGGCATCTTGACGTTGACTTTGAACGCATCTGGGTATGCCTGCTGGAACTGCTCCAGCTTGGCGGTCCAGGCCAGCGGGCAGATCACGTTGACATTGATGCCATCCTTGCCCCACTCAGTAGCGGCCACGCGGGACAGGCCGCGGATGCCCTCCTTGGCGGCAGCGTAGGCGCACTGGCCAAAGTTGCCAAATAAGCCTGCACCGGATGCAAAGTTGATCACGCTGCCCTTGGACTTGGCCAGATAGGGATAGCAGGCCTTCATATAGTAAAATGCGGCGTACAGGCCGGAATAAAGGGCCAGATCAAACTGCTCGGTGGTGTGCTCTGCCAGCGGCACGCCGGAAGCGGATGCCTGTGCGTTGTTCACCAGCACTTGAATGCCGCCAAAGGTATCCACAGCCTGCTTGACGACATTCTGCACGGTGGCTTCGTTGTCGGTGCCTGCACACACATCTGCCTGCACCGGCAGAACGCGGATGCCATACTTGGCTTCCAGCTCGTTTTTTGCCTCTTCCAGTTTTTTTACATTGCGGCCAGTGATGACCAGATTTGCGCCCTCTTTTGCAAAGGCGGTGGCAATGCCATAGCCGATGGAGCCACAGCTGCCATCGGAAAGTACGGCGCGTCCTGCGCCGGTGATGATAGCGGTCTTACCCGTTAAAAAGCCCATAGTTGCCCTCCAGAAGTGCTCAGTTGATATATCAATTGGCTGATGTTGGCCATATTATAGCCTGAATTTCCATAGAATGCAAGGCTTTTTACCGATAAATAAAAAATAGACAAAGAATGCCGAGAAGGTGAAAAAATTCACGACTTCTCGGAATTTTGTGAAAGATTTATCAGAGACTTTGATGTTAAAATAAAGACAAACTAATTACTTCTGCACGCCCGCCTCGCACTGCTCAATAAACTGCTTTGCCACGCGGGGGCTGCGGCCGCCGGCGCGGATGGCAAAGGCTTCGGCTTTGACCAGCAGCTGATCCATCGGCATGTCGATGCCGTGCTGCTTTGCCAGTTCGGCCAGAATGGTCTCAAACCGGGCCTTCTCCGGCCGCTGGAAAGTGACCGTCAGGCCGAATCGGGCCGAAAGGCTCATCAGCTCCTGCCGGGTATCGGCTTCGTGGATGTCGTCGCCGGTGCGGTCGGTCAGTGTTTCTTTAATAAGGTGGCGGCGGTTGGAGGTGGCGTATACCGCAATGTTTTTGGCTCTGCCGCCCACGCTGCCCTCCAGAATGGCCTTCAGGGCGGCAAAGTTGTCGTCGTTGGCGGTAAAGCTCAGGTCGTCGATGAACAGGATGAATTTGAGCGGGTTCGCGGCCAGCTTGTCCATCAGATCCGGGATCTGGTAGAGCTGGTTCTTCTTCACTTCCACCAGCCGCAGGCCTTCAGGTGCAAACTCATTGGCAATGGCTTTCACCGCACTGGACTTGCCGGTGCCTGCATCGCCGTACAGCAGCACATTGTTGGCGGGCATCCCGGCCAGCAGGGCCTTTGTGTTGGCAATGACCTTTTCGCGCTCCTTCTCGTAGCCGGGCAGCTCGGAAAGGCGCTGAGGGTCCGGGTATTTCACCGGCACCAGCTGGCCGTTCTCCACCGTGAACACATGGTGCTTGGCAAACATGCCATAGCCCTTTTTTCCCACCTCGCTCATGCGCTGGGCGTAGGCGGCAGGCAGGTCGATGCCGGAGGTCTCCCACCGGGGCAGGAAAGCCAGCTCCTGCGCCTGCCCTGTGGCAGAACCGGCAGCGGCCAGCAGCTCGTCCAGCGTCAGGCCGCACAGAGCCTGGAGAAAAGCCAGTTCACTGTCCAGCGCGGTCTGCAGTGCAGGGGCAAGGGTGCCCGATGCAGCCTGACGTACGCAGACGGTCTCGGCTTCCAGCACAGCGGCGCTGAGGTAGCTGCCCCAGTTGGTGGTGTGCTCGAACAGTGCGGCTTCAAATTGGGCCGCAGCGTCGCACACCGGGCCATAGCCGGGCGCACCGGCTTCCATGCGGTCGGTCAGGTCCACAAGCCTTGCCACAACGGGGTCGTCCAGCAGGCTGCGGAAAACAACAAGCCCGTGCAGCCGGGCATTCCATTCTCTCAATTTCATATTCCTGTCCTCTGGTTGGTCTTAAATTAAACGCGCAGGCGCGCATATCAGAAGTATACAGCGCATTCTGCCATGGCGCAAGAGGTGTTCAATTAACTTCATGTTTGGGGTGATTCAGGTTACAAATTGTCGATTGACAAAAGGCCGATTTATAGTATAATTTACATCAACAAATGCGCAGATGGGAAAAAGTACCACACGATCCCCACTGTTCAGAGAGCTGCCGTCTGGTGCAAGGCAGTCAGTGCTTCGTGCGGAAAATCATCCCGGAGCAGCCTGCCCAACGGGTGCAAAACCCTTGTAAGCAGCGCCGGTTGCAGCCGTTACCGTGCAGGGCTTTGTTGGAAGCCTGTGAGAGGGTGTGCACAGCACGCCAACGAGAGTGGTACCGCAGAGAGCTTGATGATCACAAGGTCTTTGTCTCTTGATAACAGGGGACAAAGGCCTTTTCTTTTCAAAAAGAAGCTCCCCGGGAACGTGTAAAAAGTGGAAAAAGGTTAGGAAAACAGGAGAAACTCACCATGCAGTTGAATGGTTCTCAGATTTTTGTGGAGGTCCTCTGCGAGCAGGGCGTGGACACCCTTTTTGGTTATCCCGGCGGCGCAGTGCTGAATCTTTACGATGAGCTGTATAAGAATTCTGACCGCATCACCCATGTGCTGACGGCGCATGAGCAGGGCGCGTCCCACGCAGCGGACGGTTATGCCCGTGCCACCGGCCGCACCGGTGTGGTGCTGGCCACCAGCGGCCCGGGTGCCACCAATCTGGTCACCGGCATTGCCACAGCCTATATGGACTCGGTGCCCATGGTGGCCTTTACCGGCAACGTGACCACCGCCGGCCTTGGCAAGGACGGCTTTCAGGAAGCCTACATTGAGGGCATCACGATGCCCATTACCAAGCACAACTTCACGGTGCGCCGTGTGGAAGAGCTGGCCGATACCATGCGCTCTGCCTTCCGTATTGCACAGAGCGGCCGCAAGGGCCCGGTGCTGGTGGATATCCCCAAGGACGTGACAGCGGCGGTATGCGAGTTCACCCCCAAAAAGCCGGAGCCCATCCGCACCGTGACCACCTTTAATGCAGAGCAGGTCAAGTGGGCAGCGGATCTTATCAATGCGGCCCAGCGCCCGCTGGTCTACTTTGGCGGCGGCGTGCGCAGCGCAGCCTCCTGCCAGCCGCTGCGTAATCTGCTGCACAAGGCCGAGATCCCGGCCACCTACACCCTGATGGCCGCAGGCGTTGTGCCCTACGGCGACCCGATGAACATTGGCATGGTGGGTATGCACGGCTGCTACACCTCCAATCGTGCCGTGGCCGACTGCGACGTGCTGATTGCAGTGGGCACCCGCTTTTCGGACCGTGTGGCCCTGAATCCCAAGACCTTTGCAAAGAATGCCACCATCATCCAGATCGACATCGACCCCAGTGAGCTGGGCAAGAATGTGGAGGTCGATCTTTCCATCGTGGGCGATGCCGCTTACGTGCTGAACGCCATGCTGCCGCAGATCGAGGAAAAGAAGCATCCCGACTGGATGAAGATGATCCGTGAGTGGCAGGCACAGGATTACCACCCGGTGTCTGACCCCACCCGTTTGATGCCCCATCAGGTGATCGGCGAGGTGTGCAACCAGTGCGGCCCCGAAGCCGTGTATGTGACCGATGTGGGCCAGCACCAGATGTGGGCGGCACAATACCTGCGCCACGCCAAGAGCCGCGGCTTTATCACCAGCGGCGGTCTGGGTACCATGGGCTTTGGCTACGGTGCCGCCATTGGCGCACAGATGGCCCTTGGCCGCGACCAGCGGGTGGTCATGTTTACCGGCGACGGCTCCTTTCACATGAATCTGAACGAGGCCTGCACCGCCGTGAGCTATGAGCTGCCCATCATCACGGTCATCTTCAACAACTCGGTGCTGGGCATGGTGCGCCAGTGGCAGACCACCTTCTATGAAAAGCGCTACAGCCAGACCGACCCCCACCGCAAGACGGACTTCGTCAAGCTGGCCGAGGGCTTTGGCCTGAAGGGCTACCGCTGCAGAAACCTGCCGGAGTTTCAGGCTGCTTTTGCGGATGCGATGAAGCAGAAAGGCCCTACCTGGATCGAGTGCATCATCGATAAGGACGAAAAGGTGCTGCCCATGATCCCCGGCGGCGGCGACATCAACGATATCATCATGGAATAAGGAGGGCACAGCAATATGGAATCCAACAAGCGCAGGGTCATCAGCCTGCTGGTGGACAACCAGAGCGGTGTTCTGGCCCGTGTGTCCAACCTGTTCTGCCGCCGCGGCTTCAACATCGACAGCCTGACGGTCTCGGCCACCAACGACCCGGCAGTCAGCCGCATCACCGTGACCATTACCAGCGATGACAAGGCCCTCAAGCAGCTGATCCTGCAGACCGAACGGCTGGAAGTTACCCGTCAGGTGTTCGTGCTGGACGGCGAAAAATCTCTGGAACGGGAACTGCTGCTGCTGAAGGTAGCGTCCGATGTGCACAACCGCAGCGAGCTGCGGGAGATCGCCAGTATCTACAAGGCCAAGATCATCGACCTTTCGCCGGACAGCATGGTGTTCGAGCTGATCGGCAAGCCGGATAAGATCGATGCCTTCCTGAAAATGTTTACAGATTACAAAATTTTGGAGCAGTGCCGCACCGGTGTTACCGCACTGGAGCGCGGCGGGATGCATCAGCATATGCAGAAGCCTCCGCAGGAGGTGCGCGAAGCACAGCTGCCTCTGCCGGGGACCCACTGCCCGGAACGGACCTGAGCTTTTCCGCTCCACAGTGAGCGAAAATATAAGATCGTTTACAATCAGCCACTGAATAAACACAAAACAAAAAGGAGAACAACTACCATGGCTATCAAGAAATACTACGATTCCGACTGCAACCTCGGCGTGCTGGACGGCAAGACCG
>ERZ836760.1334-NODE-1334-length-27431-cov-7.037989_pt1 | contig 27431 bp, 40 predicted proteins | sample MGYA00519941_ERZ836760 | MGnify/ENA primary metagenome ERZ836760 (study PRJEB31850, sample SAMEA3708807) | human gut metagenome | biome: human gut; feature: human-associated habitat; material: faeces | place: China | collected 2014 ... | reverse complement strand
ACCGGGGTGTTGAAGATATTTTGATTGCTTGCATTGACGGTCTGAAAGGCTTCCCGGAGGCCATTGAGGCTGTCATCCAAACACTCAAGTTCAATTGTGCGTTGTTCATATGGTTCGCAACAGCATGCGCTTTGTCAGTTGGAAAGACTACAAGCGTGTAGCAGCGCAGTTACGTACGATTTATCAAGCGGTAACCGAACAACAAGCCTTGGAAGCCCTGGAGCAGTTTGAAGCGGATTGGAAGGATAAGTATCCGGTGATTGCCGAGCAATGGCGCCGACATTGGGATCATCTCATCACGATGTTTAACTACCCAGAGGATATCCGTCGGGTGATCTATACAACCAATGCCATTGAGTCGGTCAATAGCGTTATTAGAAAAGCGACCACTCGTCATAAGATGTTCCCAAACGATGAGGCCGCTTTAAAGGTGGTTTATTTAGCCATTGACGCCGCTTCCAAAAAATGGACCATGCCGATTAGGAATTGGCGACTGGCTTTAAATCGTTTTAGTATTGAGTTTGGTGACAGGATCACCAAATATCTCTAAATGGAATTTACACAAACGAATTTACAATCCCCCTAGCCCGAGCTACTTTAAAGAGTTATCCACATTCGCCCGAAGCGCTCATCCTCAATAATGGGCTGTAGCAAGGGGGAATGTGGGTAACTCGTTTAACGGGCTCTATTTTTCATAATAGCTTCCCATTTTTCCATGGATCGCATCAAAACACCGGCCATTTCAATTCGATGAGCATCGCATACCAGTCGATTCAAGATGGGATTCGAGTAAGTTAGATCTTTATCCGTACTGAAGATTGATGGATGTTCATTTTCAAACGAGGCATGAGTTTTTTTGTTTTTATCGTGCCTCTGAAAAGTATTGTATCTGCTTCATTACAATATCGAAAATAGCAGCCACAGGAGAGTCTGGTTGTGGATATGACCATTGCTCTAGGTTAGTTTGACTAAAAATTTGCTCTCCATTCTTGTCATAAGCTGTGTGTTGAGCAAAATTGTATTGCTTCGTTTTAGTATTTATTTGGATGAGAGAAAGTTGTTTGGCAACCCCTTTTTCTACGCTAGGTCCCGTGAAATTCATCTTTACCCAAATTTGATATATTGAGTCACCAACTTTTTCAACATGAAAAGCTTGTTTTCCCTCGCCTGCTTGAAGATGAACTAGCACAGTATCATTTTCATACCGCCAGAAAAGAATCCAATGCTCATTTTCATAGCATGTCTCACTAACTCCAGGATTAATACAAATATGCTCTACTCCTCCGATATTCCTCAATTGAGGCAGTGGGATAACTGTGGATGCAAAAACATTACCAAATGACATTAACACCATAAGAAATAAATATTTTTTCATGTCTATTTCCTAGAACCAAAAAATTGAAGCCAAATATGCTCCTAACAAAATCGTGCCGACAGGAGCAATACAACCGATGGCTATTTCTTTGATTTCCATTAAGGAAGGCAGTCTTTTTTCTTTAATACACTCGAAGATGAAGTAAGGAATCACTAGAACGGCAATAAGCAAGTAAGGAAAATTAAGCCCAACAAACAAGATGAATACGAAACCTAACCAAAATAGTCCGACATAAACCTTGTCCTTCATAGTAATCACCGTGTTTAAAATTGGATTATTGATTTCCACACATAAGCGATTTTTCTTTATTTGTCATAGCTTCCCATACAAGTCCATTATCTCTGTAGATTTTGTATCTCCCTAAAAAAATCGATTTTTCAAAAACATAGGTAGTTTTCATAGCCCATTTATATGTTTTACAGTTAATATCAGTTGCAAGGATATAAGAAGGGCTACTGAAATCTTCTAAAACGGTTTCATCTAAACTTGAAACTCCAATCCAAAAAGTATCGTTTGTATTACTTTTTAAAGTCAGATAAAAGAGGGTTTTATTTTTGACATTGAATTCAGCTGGGATTATTCGCATTACCGTTGGATTGGTTATGGTGTAGTTAACAATTTTTGTTAGAAAGTCCGTATTGTTATTGACCATTTTCTGAGCGGTATTGATAAATTGACTCAGTTGAATTATTTTCTGCTCTAGCTCTTCTGGTAGCTTTTCTTCTATATCCATTTCACTCTGTTTTTGAATGGGTGCATTATTTGTATTATCAGCAGACAGTTTCTGGTTATATGAGGAATACATCGAAATTGGTAATAAAACAGAAATAACAATTCCGATGATGTAAGGTAAGTTGGGTCTTCTGCTGATCAGCTTTGCCAAACCCGTCAAAACAAGTGGTATGGCTATGATTCCAACGGCATTTGGCCAGTAAAGTGAAAAGGCTTCAGCATCTACAAAGCTAACGTTCCAGTGTGACTTTGACAATATTCCAATATAGAACAAGCCCACCAAGCAAATATAGAAAATTTTCTTATATATAGAGGTCATTTTTACCTCCAACAACGGGTTATATTTCCAGTAATGTCACGGCAATACCACCATTCAGTTCCGCCTTGTGGTGTTACGGAATCAACACTTGGCATTCCTCCTTGCATACCTTGGTACATTTGTTGTGTTTGATAATTTAGTTGGTTAGCGGAATCATTAAGTTGCCTTGATAACGCATTGATTTGAGCTATTTGAACTTGTTGCTGATATTGCCAGCGTCTGATGTCATCTTCAGTCATTGCAGTTCTGGTTCCAGTGTAATCATCATCGGCTGTGTAGCATTCAATCGAATTATCCCCAGCCATTCTGTAACGTCTGCAGTTATCGTCACCCATCAAATAGTAGTTACCGTTGACATATTGAGGTGTTGCGTAATGAGCACAACCAGTTAGTAACGAAATTAGAGAGAGGAGTAATAGTTTCTTCATTTTCGAACCTTTGAAGTTAATATTTTTCAACTCAATGGAGTGATATGTTGAAAAATAAAAATTTATTTTTCGTGTGAAATAAACCCTATAAAACCTAGAAAGTTAATCGAATATCCAAAATAAAATGACGAAAGGTAAACAAATCAATATCACGACCCAAGCTAAATTCCAAACAATTTCAAAAAGCACTAACAACAAGCAAATTAGAGCTCGCATTATGGTTCCTTTAAAAATACCGATAGCGTCAGTGTTTAATCGAATAAAAGACCACCTAGTTAAATAGACATCACTGATTGCGATGACAGGATCTTTATCGAGTTTACCCCTGGGGGGGGGTAGTCAAGTCATTAGTACCTACTTAAAACTGAAGCTATTTGTGTCAACTCTTCCAATTCTTTATCTGTCATTTTGGTTCCCGAAAAGGCTTTCAAAACCTAGGAATTTGAAAATCATAAAAGTTTTGATTTTGACGTTTGTTACGTAATGGGGATCATCCGGGCACATGATCATGAGTCTCATAACGGCGCCTTGACCGATAATATCGAGTGTGTGTTCATTAAAGTTATGAGATTTTCCACAGGCGCATTGCCACTGACCGTTATAAATGGATAGGTTCATGGTTTGTTTGGCAATTTTTCCAAAGTCGCGCATGAAGTCTTCGTAGTTGAGCATTTTCATATCGTCACCTTGTCACTCCAAAAAATGGTAGATGCCTTTAAAATTTCATAAGATTTGGGTCAAATACATATTCAGAGTCATGTCAAAACCGATTTACGAAAACATCCCTAAGCTAACAATTCAACAACTGAAAGACCGTTTGAATGGCAAGCCTTATATCCACTTCGATTGGGAAGGAAAAAGCTATATAGTTCATGTGTCCTACAGTGCTTGTCGTTTTGGTGGTACTCGTCCTTGGTTCATATGCCCTCACTGTAATAGTCGAGTAGGTTCTTTACTCTTCTTTAATCATCAAATTGGATGTCGGCATTGTTTAAACACTTGCTACGCATCCGAGAACAAAAGTCCAATGGATCGACAGCACCAAAAAGAGCAGAAAGCCTTAGCTAAATTAGGTGTCGACAGCTACTCCGAATTAATCTGGTTCGATGTTCTAAGAAAACCAAAAGGGATGCATCTTTCGACCTTTGAAAAGAGGAAACAGCAGTTAACCTCAATTCATTTTCAAAGTGCTCGACTCATGACAGAGTTCAATGATCGTCTTTTAGCTATTGAGCAAAGAACCAGAAATAAAAACCTAAAACACGGTAAAATCAGAAGTTGTCTTCCGACTTAGTCCCATGAAGTTCATCCTTGGTCAAAAACCAAGGTTTAGGCGTAGTTTAGTACCTAGTAAAAAACTGATGATGGACAAGAGGATGGACAAAATACGGGGCTTTAATTTTGGTGCCTAATTTTATTGGAGCCTTTGGAGGCCTCAGGTCCTCATCGTCCGGGAAAACGGACTCAGAAAAATCTATGGCTCTCAAGCCGCTGAATTGTTCCGGAAAGAGCTGCTTGGCCAAAGGCGCAAGCAAACAGCAACGAACGTCGCTCACAATGTTGGCAACAATGTCTCGGTGGGAATCGTTATTGATTTCACCGTGGACAAGACTGCGACCAATGTTGACGCTCAGATCGTCTAACTTGCCAAAAAGCTCATCGACGTCTTCAGTACGAATAACTGCTTCATTACCGGTAAGCAATGCATGCAGTTTTTCGTCTGAAAAACTCAATCCCATCGCGGCCACCAAATTCACGAGACTCGGATCCGGACAATCGTCTTTTGAACGATAGCGGCCGATCACGTCATAGGCATCACTCATGAAGGAATCGAAAAGTCGCTCTTTTAGCTTGTTAAGCTCTTCGTTTGAAAATTCAAAGCCTTCGGTTTCGAGTTCATCTTTCGCCAGATTGAAGAGATCTTCGATAGAGCCGCAGGGACTCAAGAACTCTGATGAAATTCGCTCATGAAACGCTTTGTACGCTTTGTAAAGTTTGACATCGTTAACTGTTAATGACATGGTATGTCTCCAAAATAAAAATTGGGGACATCATGCCCCTTCGGGGATAATGCCCCCGCAGGGTTAAAAATTAAGCTTGCAATTTTCCTTCACGAATCAGCTCTCGCAAAATACGAGAAACCAATTGCGGAGGATAACCACAGTAATTGCCGTAATACGGCGAATCCAATTCTTGTTCATAGGAAATCTTTTGCGCTATCTCCGGTATGCTGTACTGACGTAGCAGCTTTTCCAGATCCGACGCGAAGTGATCAACAAAAGAATGTCGGAGTTCATCGGCCATCGTGACCGGAATTCCGCGTTTCTTGAGATCTTTTTTAATTCCGTTGCAACAAAATGGAATACCATGACGATCAACCATGTCATCGAGCAGTACGTCTAGTACGACTTGAGCCACGGCTTGCACGTCATCCTCCGTGTAGGATGGCACTTCCTGACGAATGAACGATTTACAAGTATTGAGAGCGTCTTCCAAAGAAGCCGCATCTTCAATAATGCTGCACCGATCCCAATCACAGGTCATGTCAAACACATCAGAAGGGAGGATCTTACGGGGATCCACGGGCGAAACCGGATAGCCTATCGGCAGTGCGGTTTCAGAGGTTATTTGCAAACACATGATTGTCTCCAAAAAAAAATGGGACACCATGTTCCCCTTCAGGAACAAGCGTCCCCAAAGGGTTAACTAAAAACCGGAAATGTTGAAGCGATAATCCATGTCTCGAAAGAAGTCCTTAAAGAAAAGAACCTCTTGGAGAAAATCCTTGATCCGCTGCATGACTGCATCGGTCTCCGGATAGCCTTCAAAATATGAAAGCAACTTGCGACCTTGATCAATGAGATCACTCAGTCGTCCATGATCCTCAGAATCTAGGTAGCCGGAATGTTCGTCATACCAAGATTCAATTTCTTCATCAGTTAACGCTGAAATGCTTAAATAACGCCAATCTTCCCCGGCAATACTAGAAATGTAAGCATCACCATCGGTTATAAAATCGTCGAAATAAGCAGAAAGCGCTCCGGTTAAAGTAGGCCATTGTTTTTGCATGGCAAATCTCCAAAAGAAAATGGAGACACCACGCCCCTACGGGGCGAAAGTGTCCCCGTAGGGTTAATGAAAGTTAGAAAATTTGAAGCGAGAGATCGAATTGATCCCGTTCAGACGCGTTACAGTTCAGGTAGTCGGCCAATTTCACCGGTTCTTTAAACCAGAAGGAATCAGCAAACCACTCACCCTTGTCAAGCAATAAGAAATTCGCAAATGTATTACTCATACATAAAAGAACTTCATTGAATGAATCTGCTTGATAGCTATACTCATAGTTCCCCATCGCAGGTAATCCAAGTAAATCGTGAATAGACTTTGTTTTAACCACATTGGCTAAGAAATCATCTTCACTTTTACTCGGACATAACGAAATAACTTTGTAATGTGTTTTACCAAGCTTTTGAACGATGGATTGAAATTTAGGTGATTGAACAGTATCCGGAGTACAACCGATTTTTTTAGACTTCCTAAACTCAACATAGTGTTGATAAAGAGACTTAATAATCGAGTTATAGTCCTTATAAGATTCAACCTCTAGATCACGGGCCTGAGCCTGATAAAGATCTCGTATATTGTCTATGTAAGCATTTGCTATCGCTACATCAAGCGGAACGGGCTCGCCTTTCAGACTTCTCCAAAAGTACCAGGCTTGTTCAGACTCTCTGTAAAGGTAGATATACTCTTCCAATCTTTGATCCCATGTACATGGGGATTTCAGAAAGGAATCCATATTGGCAGCTTGAGCAATGCGATTATCGTGAATGAAGTCTTCCTTTTTGTAATCCACAAACCGAGGTACATAAAAGTAACCGGGTTTATGTTTCAATCGGGCAGCATCATTTAACACGATACCGGCATAACGGTCTCGGATTTTGTCCAAATAGCCAAATTGAACTAAGTTTCGGACTTTATCCGGATCCCTCCAATAGAAAAGTAAGTTTTCACCTACCCCTCCATCGTGAGGATAACCGTCCCAGTGACAAAAGGCGGAAGTAACAGAACCGTCTTTAGCTTCAAAAAGAATAGAGGATCGTGTGGACATAGCGCACTCCTAAAAAATAAAGGGACGCTATGCCCCAGTGGGACACAACGCCCCACAGGGTTGAATATTTAATTAGCAGAAACTAATTTTCCATCCACCACAATATGTGGCTCTTCACCTTCTTCAACATAGAAATTCGGCTCAAATACTTCCGGCAATTTCACCTCGCGCAACTGACCTAAAACCTCAGACAAGCCAAAGCAGTCAATGTCGCGATGGATCTCTTTACTTTCAAAGTATTCTTCGCCTTCGACAACCTTCACATTGCCAATAGCAATTTGATAGTAGTCGCACCACAGCACAATGGCCATGGCTTTGCATCCGTTGACTTCTTTTTCAAACTGAAAAAGGCAGCCCTCGTAATGCATTTCATAGTCGTGATCGCAAAGAACCACAGGTCCATACTTGACCCGAGAGATATTCAAAGCATCTACATTCTGCTTGCCCAACTGGTGGCCAAGAGAATTTATAAATTCTTCCGAATACTCGGGTTCCCAACCTTCATACGGCTTAAAAAGTTTATTAAATGTCATGGTGACACTCCAAGAAAAAAGGGCACCACGACCCCTACGGGGAGTGATGCCCCGCAGGGTTAAAGAAAAATTATGCAAATGCTGCTCTTTCGGTCATGAAAGAACAGGCATTCATTATGTGGGGATACAGTACCTCACGATAGTCTCGACCGACCAGCCTACAAATGTCCGGCAGCGTCCCGAATTTCCATTCTGATACATGCTTGTTTTGCACCAATTGGTACACGTAAGCATCATTCAAAAAGTATTCAAGGGCCTTGGCCATGTGTTGCGCATAGTCTTCGTAGTCCACATACAAACTTGGGTCCGTGCCAATCGTGATAAAACACGTTGGAACACTTAATGCCAACTCCTTATGTGGCTTGTGATAAGCATTGAAGTTATACTTTTCGCCATAAACACTCTCTAAACCGTCATTGCATAAATGACACTTAAAAGAGACACGGCCATTAAGCTCAACAGGCTCTAAGAGCGTGTTGGTACCCTGGCATGTGTGTTCGGCTAAATAAGCAATGTACTCTCTGCTCCAGCATTTAATTCTTAAAAGATCCGCTACTCGCTGATCAGACGTCGTAAGCTCAATGCCGGCCTCCCCTGTGAAATCAAAAAGATTTAAGGTCTCCGGTTTAATAGCTTTTAGAAGCCGCCCCATCCGCACAAAAGAAGTACGGTCAGGACTGGCTACAACGTGACGATTGGTAAGTTCTTGGAAGCGGACATCAGAATCAATGCTTATGCTGCTCTTCCATTCAGTTACATGAATCAGACTCATGGCGTCCTCCAAAAAGAGGCACCTTGCCCCATTAGGGAGCAAAGGCCCCCAAGGGGTTGGCAATTAACGGTGTTGTTCTATGAAATCCAAAACTTTCAGATCCGCATGAGCATAGTCATCGAGGTCTTTAAAGTTTGTAAGTTCATCCTTGAACGGCCGCAGGCAGTCGAGAACGGTAACCAGGCAGCATACCCAGCCAAACTGCTCTCTGAACCAGCCTTCGGCATCCAGGTCCCTATCGAAAATATTGACGATATCGTTTCTCGCACCATCATCATCCGTAATGCCTTGTTCATGACGATCTGCGATCAGTTTGAACGTGCGAAAAAGCGAATGATTGTCGATACAAAAAAGTTCACCGGTCAACGTATCGAGAGAAGAATCAATGTGTTCACGGTTAATCATGGTAATCTCCAAAAATATGGGGACACCATTACCCCATCGGGGCAACAATGTCCCCGAAGGGTTAAAAAAGACTAACTAAAACCTAAAACCAAAACTTGACCTGATCAGAATTGATCGGTGCTGTTTCGGCCAAATCCAAAAGAGCGTCATGAGGTGAAAGAAAACCGCCTTTTGAAGCGATCATCTCAGAATTTTCCCAAATCTGATACTCGTAAATTTCACGACTTAACCAGTGGCTGATCCACAATTCCCAATACTTCAATGAACGAGTAATTTCGTCCAAATCGGCACATTCAGGAAAAGAGATACGACCGACAAAACCGTAGCGATCCGCTACTTGATTTGTCCAAGGTAAAAACTTCAAAATGCCGCCTTCCACTAACGGGTAGTAGAAAACTTCAAAGTAAATACCTTCACCTTGAGGTCGCCGAAACATGGATGAGATAAAACGGAAGCTATCGGGTTCAGAATTCCAGCGATTCAATAGATCGCATAGATCTTGATCCATAAGTTGTATGAAACCATGATGCGTTTTCATAAACTCAATGAAGCCGTCCAAGTTTGGGTAGTCTTCGCGTCTGATTTCAACAATCTTGTCTTGCATGGTGTTTCTCTAATTAAAAATTGGGGACACCTCTCCCTTACGGGGAAAGTATCCCCGTAGGGTTTAAAAGCTAATAGTTAATAGGCCGGATCGCCTTCTAATTCAGAACACTTCACTGCTTTCGGCCATTGGTAGGACCGAAAATAAACGATCATTCGAAATCCCATTGTGTCGTATGAAACATTGTTCAATACACTCCGAAATTCTTCAGATACGCTACTTGGCAGATCAAGCGCGAGTTTGGCGAGGTTAGTTAGACTGTACAGCACAATGCCAAAGCATTGTGGAGCCATTCCACGTCCCTCGTATGTCGGGCGAATATCGCAACCGGCATTAACCAATGCCTTTGCAAGTTCAATTGATATGGTTTTCATGGTGTATTCCTTGAAAAAACGGAGACACCATGCCCACGGGGGATTAGTGCCCCCGTAGGGTTTGAAATTAAGTCTGGTTATCGGTCCAATCTTCCCAAGTGAATCCAGGATAATCGAAATCTTTAAAAGCTCGAATATCATGAGAAACTAAAACTAAACCTCTATTAATCGCAGTTGAAGCAATCATGAGATCTTCTAGTGTTCGTGTGGATCCTTTGGATTCAAAATGAACCATTAATTTGGCCGCCAACTCGGCATCCTGCTCTGTAAACGGAATAATCTCAAGAGTCGGCTGAACACAACGCAATAACTGTTGTTTTTTCAGTATTCGACGATTATCAGGATTCTTATGAAGTGCCCGTATCAGACCTTCATTTAATTCATACCACACAATTGTGTTGGTACAAACCTCACCTATTTCGTGAACTTTTTGTCTTAAAGATTGATTCCGGTCATCCAAGAGGTAACTAATAATGTTGGTATCCAATAAATATTTATTCATTGAATAGCTCCACATCACGTCTTTTTCTACCTCGGCGGATGCAATCACTGATATCAGGTTCATTAGGATCTGTCTTTTCAGGCAGAACATGAACTAAATCAGCTAACAAAGCAAAGCCGTTTTTGTAATCCGGTGGCAATTGACCAACTGACAAATAATCTTCAATGGACCGCTTCACAATTGGAAGTTTTTTAGACTCCAACATTTGATCGACAGCCATACGAATCATTTCAGATGGAACAACGCCGGACTCCTTGCAGAATGCTTTAAAAGCATCCCAACGATCAGACGGCATCTTAAAACTTACATTACTCACATTCATAGAAAATCCCTCCAACTGTTCAGTAGTACATTGTACTACCTTTAAATTGTTGGGATTTGGAAGTGACAATATGTAATTCACAGCATCCTCCTAAAATGGGGACACCATGCCCCATGGGGATATCGTGTCCCCATAGGGTTTTCAAATGATGGTTATAAGTGCCCACCTACACTTGAATGAATTTTGACATTATGTCGGGCTTCATTCTTTTTCCCACTTGAGAATTAACGCTTCTACAAGCTTCAGGGCGTGTGTTGAAGAACAACACTAAAGCTTTAAGTCGGACTCTGAAACTCAAAATCCGCCCCAAAGACGACTTCCGGAATGTCCGAAAGGGTTACCCCCTTCCGAACATCCGAAAATCCTCTTGTTAAGCTCATAGACACATTGGCTTCAACCTTTTCTCAATAGCCTGAGCAATGCAATCTCTGCGATACCCTTTAAAGTTTCCTTCATAGGGATCATTAAAGATCTTGCCTTCACTCATAGCTATGGCAAATGGCCAAAAACCACCGGCCGCTTGAACCGCCTTAGAGAGCGTTTCGTCTGACTGAACAGCGAAAAACTCATCTAAAACGGCATCTTGTGTTACCGGAATGCCCTTATCTTTCAGCTCGTCCTTTAGACCTTCACCGGCCCAAGGAGCTTGGTGACGAGCAATAAAGTCCTTAAACATTTCAGCAACATGGCTTTTAAGCGCTCGCTCGTTGATTTCAACAAGCCCGGCTTTAAGCAATGTTTGCCGGACGACCTCAACACACTCGCTTAGATTGTGAATGCTGTCGTCTTCGAATATATCCGTTAAAGACCAAGATGTTCTTAGAGCGTTACGAATGTCGTAGCAATCCATGAACAGGTCTTCGTTTCTTTCCTTAAATGTTAAGGCTCTATCCAAACCGCATGCGCGGCTTATGGTATCCAATGTCATGGTGCAATCTCCAAAAGCGAAGACACCATGACCCCAGCAGGGATGGTATCCCCGCAGGGTTCATTAAAAACACTTTAGTTACACTCCAAAAATAGGCTTCACAGGGTCTTTAGGATCCATGGCAAAACACACTTTGGCCAATTGATCCGCTTCCACCCATTGTGTCCAATCGAATCCTTCGCCTTCAAACTCTTGTTTAAAGCGTTTGTCATCAACCAAAACACACGTTTCGTGAATCGCCTTGCAGAGCGTATCTATTCCGCGCCGCATCGGAGAGACCGATTGAGTCTTCCTCGTATCCAAAGGAGATGGATCTCGAACGACGCCATCATCCGTTTCACAGTACAGGCGAGGAACAAAAATCCCGTCACCGTACAGTGTTTGAACAAAAATGGCGTCACATTCAATCCATAACCCGGCCAGTTGGCCAACTTGGATTTCAGGAGGTTGCTGACTTTGCAGAATCTTTAATATCTTGTGGTTTTTATTGAACGGTTCAACGCTGCCGCGAACACTTAATAGTATTTCGGCCACATCTCTTTCATTCAACTTATTGAACCACATAAATAGAACGTAGGCGCAGCGAATGGCCATCCGTTCAAAAAGATCCGGGCAAATGTCTTCGTCTCGGAAATAGTGCAAAGTGTTGTAATACATGGTGCGACTCCAAAAAAATGGGACACCATGCCCCAACGGGGAATGATGCCCCGTAGGGTTTTCAATTAACAAACTAAAGCGTTGGCTTTCCGCCATTCGGCTTTTCCATATGCCGTAAACTCACCAAAAGGATCCATAACCGGAGTATTCAACTTCCGAATACAGATTGAATCAGCAAGTTCTTCCCCAAAACAAGACTCCGAAGCATTGCCTTGACGTTTATACGTTAAAGCCGATGAGAATCTGGCCGCGATCTTAAAGATCGCCGCACAAAGTTCATCCACCGGAGAATTGCTGTATGTGATGCAAATGGAATCAGGGCAATCGTATGCATCCACATTGTTGGGCAAACGAATCGGACCGCTTATTGCCGTGTAAAGCAAAAAGCCATCGTTTATGTACCAAAGACCTTTTAATGCCGCGACTTTCCACGAATCCGGACGCCCATCCTGAAAGATTTTTAGAACCTTTCGGTTGTGTTCAATCCATTGATTGTGAAAAGGATGTGATTTGTCAAAGTTCAAAAGACTAGGAACAATGTCCTGGTACTTCTTATACCAATTGAGCAAAAGCTCTGAGGCTAATTGACAAAAAACGGCAAAAGAATTGTCCGAGAATTTATCTTTTCTCGAATAAAACAGAAAGTAGGCTGAACTCATAGCCATCTCCAAAAAAATGGAGACGTCATCCCCCAACGGGGATGAGCATCCCCGCAGGGTTAAGACATTAGGCTCTGGCCATTGAACCAGGTTTAGGCTGCTTCAAGCTGTAATGCACCGAAATTTCTTCGATTTCGAAATCGTCATCTGTATAGATGCAATCCGGCAATTCGGCGCATTTCGCTTTTATAGCGTCTTCTTCATTACAGAAGAAACCTAAACTGTAGCTATCGTCTCTATCGTTGACATAGACCTCATATACATAGCCATTGATATAGGCATCCAACCATTGCTTACATTGATCCATTTCGCGGTCAATATAAGCCTTTGTGAAAAGTGGGCTGAATTCCTTTATCCATTTTTCTCGTCTGACAATCATCATGCCGGCCAATGTGCTGTCAAAACGACAGAACAAATGGGGTAGATGATCAAACGTGAATTCATGGAAACTGACTGATATGAGACTGTGATCATAGATCTCGATCCAGTACACCCGGTCGCCTTTGTCTAAGGCTTCACGAGCTACTTTCTCGTAAGCAGACAACGTATCGAGACGGTTTTCTTCAGGCACGTCGTAGATATCAACAAACAAGCTGTGCGATGAATAAACATCAACGACCGGCTTGAGAATTGGATATTCAACATCGAAGGCTAAAACATTGTCGGCAAGACCGATTTCTGCCCATTGAGTACGATCAGCGTTGTAATAAGTAGTGTTAACTTCAAACATGGTGTATCTCCAAAATAATGGGGACACCATGCCCTTACGGGGAATAGTGTCCCCGCAGGGTTAAGAAAAATTAACGAAGCACTCTGAAAGCGCATTCAGCCAAAACGGAACGACAATCCTCAATCTTGGTGATGGGATGTGTTCCACCGGACAAAACCAACTCCAAACGCTCTTTCAAACGATCTTCCATCTTGGCAAAAGAGACATCCTTAAGATCAAAACGCTTGTCAAGCGCCTTCAAAATAAAGGGCATTAACTCACGCAATTTGAGATCAGGATGTTCTTCAGATACCGTGATGAAAGCATTCAAAAGATGATCGCGGTGCGAGTCCTTGTCGAATGTGAACTTCGGATAAACCGGGAAACGGCTTTCGCCGAATACCGCCCGAAGCAATTCGAAGCCCAGATCCATCTGGTAGCAGTCATCACTAGAAGCCTTAAAAGCACCATCGGTAACTTCTTCGGCCAACAAGTAAACCGCCGCAACCAAAATGTCTTGGGGCTGTCTGCAATGGGTTTTCGTGAAAATAAAACCATCGCCGTTAAACGGAATCTCAATGGATTCCGTGTCACAGGGACAGAAATTAATCTCACGGTCCTCCATCCACATTTGAGTGAGCGCATCCACTCGCACTTCTTCACTTTTGTCACTCTCAAGAATAGCCAGGCAAGCCATTGTGTCTCCCCAGGTATCCTCAGAATCCAAAAGCTGCTCAGAAGAGAGCGCCTTGACAGGTAAGGCTTCATTCGCATCGTGATGGGTTATCTTAAATGAACGGTTTTTACCCGTACAGTAATCAAACCATTTCACAAGCAAAAAAGCCGTGTCATGACAGAAGTGAATGAATTGAACAAAGTCCATCTCGCGACGGCGCTTTAGATAGTTCGTGTATCCCATGGTAAAAATCTCCAAAGAAAAAATTGGGGACTTCACCTCCCCAACGGGAATGAAATCCCCGTAGGGTTTAAGAATTAACGAAGAGCTCGAATGTAGCAATCTTTACGATAATACTGTTCGAGCCTATTTACGAGAGCCGTCTTCAAGCTCTTTTGACTAACTCTTTTCATTTCAAAGCGTTCATTCAAGCGTTCGAAAATCGAAGGCATCATGGCATCAATCTTTTGATCAGGCATTTCGTCCAAGAGATCCAAAAATACAGATGCCGCCCACTCTAAGTGATTGACATTCCGTACTTTGAAAGCAGGACGCGCCGGGAAACGCCTTGAGCCGAAAACAGCTCGGAGCAATTCCCAGCCAGCTTTCTGTTGGAAAACATCATCGCTGCTGAATTTGAAAGCCCCACGGGTTTTCTCTTCAGCAAGAGCGAATAATGCCGCCACCAACATATCAAACGGTTGATCCCGATTCGTCTTACAGAAAATCATATTTGGGTTATCCCACTCATGCAGTTCAGGTGAGATGTAAACATCTTCACTAGAGCTGGTTGTAGGAAAACCAAGATGAAGTTTCTTTTGCCGGACAAAATGACAAGCTAAGTTGGCTCCCTTTGTTCGGAAGTCTCCTTTTTGCTCAAGAATTATCAGCATATCCCAAAGGCCTTCCGGAGTAATATCCGGCTCCTCATTGAGTCTGAAAAGATCCTTGACAAGCAGTCCTTCTCCAACCGCTTCTACAACTTCTTCATCGGTTATCGTCAAAGAACGATTTTTCCCGGTGCAGTAGTCAAACCAAGCGGCTACCAAAGTAGCAGCATCGGCTAAGAAGCAGTTAAAAGCGTATCCGTCAAATTTTTCCGGACGAGTTAGATAGTTCGTGTATCCCATGGTGTTATCTCCAAAGAAAATGGGGACAACACCACCCCTCGGGGAAGCATTGTCCCCGTAGGGTTTAAAAGAATTAACGCACTAAATTACCAGCCGTTAAGGATGTCATGATTGATCCTCTTCATCGTAATTTTGGTAAAGATCCATCAGCAACATCTTATTAATGAAGTTCGAATGCATCCGAATCTCATCAATAATCTTTTGTGCTTCAAGGAAATCACTATGAGTTTCATAGACAGGTTTTAGACAAACCAAGATTTGATCCATCGAGTCGGTAAATCTATCTAAATCGTAGATCCAATCACTGAAATCCTCATCTGTGTACGTTTCGTACATGAAGCGGATGCGGCCGCCGGCTTCTTTCAAAGTCAGCTCTTTTTTATCTAAATCGCGCTTGATCGAACACACCTCTTCGTAATACTCGCAATCAATCTGCATTTGCAGTTGATTAAGTATCACTTTGACGAGGTTATCGGTACAAGTTTGTAACTGATTCATGGTGTTTCTCCAAGAAAATGGGGACACCATGCCCCACAGGGGTTTAGTGCCCCCGTAGGGTTTAAAAAGGATTAATGTACTTTACAACCTTCAGCGTAGAGTTCCAAAATAGCGTCAAACCATTCAAGAATTTTTGTGGCTTGAATGAACGCAGCTTCTTTAGATAATGAAGGTTCTAAAGCCTTCAAAATCTTAGAATCGTGTTCACGCATTTTTTCCAAGAAAGCCATGTATTCATCAACCGTCGGATTTTTCCAACTTTCACGAATAACGGCAACGCTGCATTCGAGATCTACGGCTGTGATTGATCCATCGGTAAAAGTCGGATATTTATCTTCAATCTCGACAAAACGTCGATCAGACAAATATTTCAACCAGTCTTGACGGATTGATACAGCAACAGCCAACGCACCAGCTTTGTAATTTTTCATGATTGATCCTCCTCGTAGGTTCCATAGAGTTCTGCCCGAAGCATTTCATTAATGAACTCAGAATGAACCCGAATTTCATTAATTATTTTTTGTGCTTCAAGAAACTCCGGATGAGTTTCATAGACAGGTTTTAGACACATTAGGATGCGCTGCATCGTGTCCGTAAACCGGTCTAACTCAAAGATCCAATCACTGAAATTTGATTCTGTGTACGTTTCGTACATAAAGCGAATGCGATGACACGCTTTATTCAAAGTCAGCGCTTTCTTGTCCAAATCACTTTTGGTCGTACTCACCTCATCGTAATACTCATCACTAATCCGCATTTGCAGTTCATCGAGTAATATTTTGAGGAGATTGTCGGTACAAGTTTGTAATTGATTCATGGTGAATCTCCAAAGAAAATGGGGACACCATGACCCACAGGGGTACAGTGCCCCCGTAGGGTTTGACATTAAATGGAAAGATTTCTTAAATGGTCTGCTAAATCTTGAACAGACATAGATCCTTTAGCAACTTTTACTGCAACAGAAACAAGAGTCCCATCGTTACGAATATGAATATTGTTTCGAGAGAGAAACAATAAACAAACGGCAACCGCTGTTCGTTTATTACCATCAACGAAAACATGACCTCGCGCAATTGCAACGAAATACATCGCCGCTAATGCATAAAGGTCATTCATTCCTTCATATTCAATGTAATTAAAAACTCTTGCTATTAATGCATTAATTTTGTCAGGATCCGCACACCCGGCGCAGCCTTTATATTTCTTTAACTGAACTTCATGGATGATGAATATTTCTTGACTCGTTACGTGTTTCATTTATCTGCTAACGCCTTAAAAACATCATCAAACTCTTCAAAAATTGGTTTTAATTCCTCTTTTAAAAGAGCCTTTCGATACTCTTCGTAGCGTGATGCAGAGACAAGTACGGCCAATGGATTTCCTCGAACAGAAATCGCCATATCATCTTTTTGAACAGATTCAGAAACAATATGAGAAAAGTTCTTCCGTGCTTCAGATAAAGTGATTTCTTGCATAACCAAATCCTTTTGTACATCTTTTTGTACAAATGATTGTACATTCTCAGATCTGATTTTGCCGAAATGACGAAAATTCGCTCCGGTATTTTGCTTCTTTCCAATTGATACAGAGTAATTCATGGCACTAATCCCATATACGGAAGCACCATGACCCACAGGGGTATAGTGCCCCCGTAGGGTTTAAAAAAGACTATGAAAAGGCCATGGACATAAGGGGCTTAACAGGATGATTTTTAACCATAACCTGAGCTTCCCATCTGTCATGAGCGGCTTGGACATTAATCCAAAAATCAGAATCAGTTTCAAATAAACCGGCCAACAATACAGCTTCATCTAAATTTAGACGGCGCTGATCATTAACTATCTGATTAACCACCTTGCGGGACAATCCCATTGCCTTTGCCAATTGTTCTTGCGTGATATTTAAAGGTTTTAAAAACTCTTCACGCAACATTTCACCAACAGATGTCGGTTCAGCAGTTATCGTATTCATTTTTAAACCTCATAAGTTTGTGGATCTAAGAACAACTCCGTCGCGCATCCTTTTTCCCATTTAAACAAAAGTCGCCAATGGTTATTGACGCGAATACTTGCCCAAAGCTCTTTTCCCTGTAAAAACTCAAAACGATTTCCAGGAGGAACCCGCAAAGATTGAACAGAAGAAGCAACTTCAATGATGGAAAGCTTCCGACGTAGCGGCACTAAGATCGTAGTTGGTAATCTTCCTTGTGTCCCAAATAAATAAAACTGGGCCAAATCAGAAGAATTACCTCCTTTAAAAGATTTAATCATTAAAGACTCCGTTCGTTCCAAATTATACACACTGTGTAACCATTTACGGTACTCAGTGTTCCAAATAGGAAACATTCAGAGCTTAATTTGAATACTTCATATTTCAGTCCTCCATAAATAGAGGACCTCAACCCTTGAGGGTTAATGCCCTCGCGGGTTAAATACTCTGCTAAACAGAAATGTTTAAATGAAAACAAACCGTTTTAAAAAAGCCTATCTAACACGTTATCCGTTGCGAATTGTTGAAATTGCACAATGTGATCCCGGAAAGACTTGACCATTTCGATAAGGTCCTTAACCTCGGATACCTCATTAAAAAATGTCACTAAAACATCAGCTTCATTTCTTATGGTAATGAGGTCATCCCACACTTCTGCATCCCAAAGAGTGCCCCAATCGCTGTACCACTCTTCAATTTCATCCTTGTTCATGTCGGAATTCAAAGCCCGCCAGTTAGGACCGGCAAAGTTTTGAACATACCCTTCATCATTAGTTACAAGGAAGTTTTCAAGCATAAATGTGAGCGCCCAAAGAGGGTCTTCCCTCTTCAGACCGCCGCCAGGTCTAAAAGCTTCCTCCGGATATCTCACCATCGGAAACTCCATGACCAATTCACCAATAGCCTCTTCTTCTGAGAAGAACGGGCCACGAATGAAATTGCCATGTTGAGCGTCTTCGACAAGAAGGCCAAAACTTTCTTTATCGAATTCTTCATCAATCAAAGGACCTCGGTCAATTGTTGCTTCAATTGAACGGATTGAGTTGAAATACTTGAGTGTCATGACCATCCCCTTAAATGTCTAAAAACTGCAAACGTTCCTTGCAGAGCTTTGCAAGCTCCGGCGCCATTTCCAAATAGAAATCCAAAGATTCCGGGTCCTTATAAAGATCCGCAATACAATCGACTCCATAATTAAATAGCGCTGGCTTTACCGATTCACGCACGTGACCAACTCCCAAGAAGTAATCCATAACTTCCTCTGGTGTTTTGCAATAATTCCCAATCCCAAAGGGATCATCGGGATCTTCGTACTGATACGCTTCCCAAAATGATTGCTGATCCGCCATACAAAGCGACAGCATCACCATCGCTTTATCGACGTATTCATTAGGGGTTTCCTTTTTGATGCGATCCAACTCTTTGACTATGCTCTGAGCCCAAAAGTGCTCAATGGAGTCACAGCCATCAATAAAAGGAGCAACAAATAGGACATCGGAAAGGTCCGTAGGATAGTGTTCGACAAGGGTTCTGGCACCCGATTTTGCTTCAACTAAAAACATGAATATCTCCAAAAAATGGGGATACCATGCCCCAAACGGGAACATGACATCCCCGTTAGGGTTAGTTTTCTGAAACCTTACGTTCAGCCATGCGCTTCAGACAAAGCTTTAAAAGCTTTGGCGACGCCTTTAATTCTTCTTCGAGTAGCTGAGGACAATTTTTGTAAGTATCCGCAATGCCATCGACACCGAAATTAAAAAGCGCGCTAAAAGCGTCAATGCAAACGTGGCCTTTAGCCAGAAAACTTCCAACAACTTGCCAATCTTTTTTGCCGTATGCATACCAATCAAGATCGTAGTCTTCGTATTGGTACTCTTCCCAAAAAGCTCGCACATTGACCATGCACGTTGAAAGCAACGACATGGCATCACTGGCATAAGTGAGCGGGAATCGGCTTTTTAGCCAATCAAGCTCTTTAACTATGCTCTGAGCCCAAAAGTGCTCAAGTGAATCGCAGCCATCCGGGAAAGGGGCGATAAATAGAATATCGGTGAAGTCCGTTGGATAGTTTTCAACAAGGGTTCTGACACCCGTTTTAGTCTCAACTAGAAACATGGTTATCTCCAAAGAAAATTGGGGACAACCATCCCCCACGGGAATGGAAGTCCCCGTTAGGGTTAGTTTTCTAGAACTTTTCGTAGATCGGAAAAGAAACGAACGATTGGATGCTGCGCGGCACGTTTCAACTCTTCGAGCTGTTTACGGCGCAAAGCTTCTTTCTGTTCTTTTTCTTTCGCGGCTGCTTCTTCCCACCAATTAGCATATTGAGGTTTATCAGCCGTTTCCCACCACGGTTTTACATCGTTTAGCATGATGCTCTCCAAAGAAAATGGGGCACCATGCCCCCGGCGGGGGTTAGTGCCCCGCAGGGTTTAAAAATTAAAAATGCCTAGTGATAATCCCAGTAGTCAACATTAGTGACGTCACCATTGGCTTGTAGCTCAAAAGTGACGCGCCAATTTCCATTGACCCGAACTGCCCAGTAATTACTTTTGCCCTTATAGACAGATAGATAATGTCCCTGGGTTCCGAAGATTTTTCTCACATCGGACGGATGACGGAGGTCGTTTAATGATGTTAGGATACGTCGGAGCTGTGGCACATGCTTTTGCTGTAGCCTCACTCCAGTACCTCTCATCATTAGTTTCTCCAAGTTTTTGTTTCTATAGCTTCGAATCATAGACTCTCCTTTCGAATCGCCTAAGATTCAGTGCTAAGTTGATTTTTTTCATGGAGCATCTCCAAAAAAGTGGGGACACCATGCTCCCTACGGGAACACAGCGTCCCCGAAGGGTTAAAAAATCAGCGGTTATACCGCTTGGCTAAAACATCGTTGAAATCAACGCCTTTGGCTCCCTCAGGAATGTCCATCTCGGGCAAATGCACCCAAGCTTTATAACCTTCCTTTTGGAGTCGTTCGCATAGATCCCTAGCAGCGCGTTCGCCTTCACCGCTTTCGTCTTTGTCCGCATAAATGTGGACTTCTTTGACGCCTTGCGGCACTTTGAACGTGCGCATACCGTTTGCACATATCACTGACCAACAAGCAATGCCTTTTAAACGCATCACGGACAAGGCCGTTTCAATCCCTTCGGCAATGCCGATAATGGGCTTGACAGGGGATAAGCGGATGGCCGCACCATTGATCGTCGAGCCGTTCGGAACGGGCATCAACTTCTTTGGGGACGCGACTTTCGCTTTAAATCCCTTTTCCGTCAGATAAGTGCGGTGCAAAGACACCACATTGCCTTCCGGATCGGTCACTTGGCAAACAAGCGCCGGGAATCTCCCGATCACTTCCTTGCCGTCCGTGTACGTCAGCGCAGGATGAACTCGAACCGAGTCCATACCCTTACTTAAAGCATTAGCGATAAAACGGCGCACTAAGTAGCGCTTGACCGCCTTAACTGCCGCGGAATTCGAGGCCATTTTTTCCGATTGATCCCATACTGTCTGTATGGCCTCTCTCTTCACTTTGGCTTCTTTTTCCTGCTTGTGCTTTTCAGCTTGCTGCCGAGCTATTTTCTGCTCGGGCGAGTCGGACAAATGCGCCGACCAAACAACCTTGTTATAGCTTCGGTCATTGATCTTCACTTCACGCTTTCCAAGTCGCTTGATCGTTACCCAATCACCCGCTTGAGCTTGGATGGATTCCAAAGCTTTTTCCAAATCCGCTCCCCAAAGCGTTATCACTTTGCGATCCTCCAATTGAAGAACCACGGTGTAACTCATGGGGTTTTTAGGATTGTGTTGGTAATGGGCTTTCTGCATCACTTTGATGCAGCCGGTGTGCTCTTCCTCCTTCGCAGGAGGTTGAATATTGGAAACAGAAATTTTTCTGAGTCCAAGAACACTTGCTACTTGTTCAGCGGCCTGTGTGAACGTCCATTCGTTTAGCCACATAAGCATGGCAAAACCGTCCGTTCGTGGTCCACAGGTGTTGCAAATGCCATCGCCTTTTATCTCATACTGAGGAAAAAGACGGAAGCCGTCCACACCGCCATGCACAGGGCACGGTACGTGATGACCGGCTTTTTCCATAGCCGTTTGCAACTGAGGGGCGAGGGCTAGAAAGATCTCTTTCCAACGCCCCATCGCAGCACGCTTGATGTCATCAATTTGATTAACATTCATCGCAATTTCCTCATTAATTAACAAAAGACGTTCGTTTCACCATCTGCAACAAACTCGTCTGCAACTCACTCGATGAGTGAATCATGACGTTTCGTTTAAACAGTGAAGAGACATCCACATTGATTCCCACACCCAGTAACTGAATATTCGCCGCTTTGCAGCGACGGATACTGTCACGGGCTCGATCCCTACTTTGAGGTTGGCCGTCAGTAATCACGAAAACAAGTTTTCGTGTTGCTCGACAACTGCTCAAAGCGTACTTAACGTCCATCAACGCTTCAGCCAATGGTGTGTAGCCATGAGCCGAACAGGAAGAAATCCTCGATATGGTTAAACCATTGATTTTTTCTCCATGTTTAAGCACGCTGGTGCTGTAAGCATTGGTTCGATAAGGTTGGTTGCACGGGAATACCGTCAACGCCGGACTGCACTTGGGAATCGACTCCAGCGCTTTCACTAACGCAAAAGCTGCCTTCAAAGCCTCCTCGCAACTACGCTCCATGGAGCCAGATAGATCTAAGAGGATATGAACAGCGGTGTCGATTTGTTGGTGCTCGCGCTTTTTCTCAAAAACGCTCCAGCGTCCGCATACCGTCCCCGCAAGACGGGTTCCGGTAATACGACGGCCATTATTGGTAAAGAACCTTTCCGTTCTTGCACGAGTCTGTAAAAGTCCTTCAATGGAACGCCTTAGCCCAACGCTTTCAGACATGGCCTGTCGATAAAGCGCTAACGCTCTATGGCCAAGACAGTCTTTGTAGTCGCATTGAACGAGACTTTGATCGCTGCCCAATCCGTTTCGGCCAATCAATTGTTGGTTGATTGAACGCTTCGATTGAGCTTGCTCACTGTTGAGCTCGGCTTTCAAAGACTCTACAAAGTCGTTTTCCTTCCAACTTTCAGTGCTCTGCAACGTCTGTAAGATTGCTTCGCGCTGATCGTCGGTAATGGATTCACCTTCAGATCCTGCTGCTTGCGCGACTTGACCGTCTGACGAATCCTCTGAAGAACCCCCTTGGGCCCCTGCATCCTGCTCGCCTTCGCCTTCTTCGGATTGTTCATCCGGAGAGGGTTGCGGCTGCGCTTTCGGCAAGTCCAAATAACGCTGCAAAGCTTGCATGACCGATTCTCCCAATTGCCTTGAATCCTCAAAACAACCTAAGTCATAAAGATTGGATGTCAGGCAGTTGAGCTCGTTTAGAAGCCCACTGGGGAAGATGTCTTGACAAGCCTTTTTAATCACGTTGAATTGCTCGCCAATTAGGTTGGCATAGCCTTCCGAATTCCAAGATCGACACAAGAGATAATTGCGCAATAACATTGCTTGATCATCCTTTTCGATTTTGGAAACAGGGAATTCATCTGCCGCTAAACGGTGGATTTTCTCCAAAAAGCGGAACGCTCCCGGATATTCACCTTTAATCGCCGTATTGACCCGGTGATCTTCAAAAATGTTGACGACGGATTTCTCAAATTCACTTTTTTTCGATCCGAAGAACCATTGTTCGGTCTTAAATCGAATATGACCAGCTTCATGGAGCAAATACCCCAATAGATGATCCGTGTCAGGCGCGCTTTCAACCGCTGGAAGGTAAATCACCTCTCCATTGGTACCGGCTAGATCCTCTGTGAACTCAATCTGAACGTCAAACTTTTCTCCGATCATGGATGCCAAAATAGCAAACGAATCGCTTAGAAATTGTGTGTTCATAAACACTCCATAACCCAGAGAGATGAACGCACAATCCCCGCCAGGGATGTTCGTCATCCCTTCGGGAATCAACAAAAATAAATTAACGACTGGAACTAATTGTTCTCATCGTCCCAATAGTTGCTGTACTCATCGTCCATTGAAACCGTTTCAACGGTCTCAACCGTATCTTCCGAATTCGCATTCGGATTCTCCGGTTGTTGGATAACGGGCGCAGGAGCCGGTTCAACCGTCTGCTCACTCGCTTCGGATTCCAATAAGAATTGATCGAAATCGTCAGCCGCTTGCGCAAACAAGTCCGGCGTATCCATGGTGTTGTTGAGGTCGGCGATCAAACCCACATAGGCTTGGCCGTTGACATCACACATATCGCGGATACGGTTGCGGTCTGCCAAAATCAAGCAGCACGCCAAAAGACGCACAAATTCATTACCCTTATACGGACCTTCTTTTGGAAGGCCGCTCAAGGTATTGTCAATCATCGTAACGATTGGCTGAATCTTGCTGTCTAAGAAAGACAAACCGTCCAGGCGATCACGGATCTTCTTTAACGGCGAGAGAATCTTCGCGTTGCAGAAATCCCGCCCCAAGAACGAGTTTCGATAAAGGTCTTCAGCGGTTTTCACCACCGAATCAATGAGCTTTTCGCCCAAAGAATTGACCTTGGCTTCAAAAGCAGCCGCTTGTTCTTCAGAGACCGGTTGAATCTTGAATACATTGAAATCGGCATAAATTCGCGTCTCAACTTCTTCGCGCGGGATCACTCCGGCGCGGATGTTGTTGGCAAATTGCGGATTCGCAGCAATCCATTCTTCAATCGACTCGTTGTAACGAGCGACAAACTCGGCTTTACGGTCGTTATAAGCGTCTTTGAGATCTTGAAGCTGATCCAAGACTTGCTTTGACCGTTCCAGGGGGATGGCGTAACCGCCAAAATCCTGAACACCGTGCGCTTCAAGCAGACGGACAGCACGTTTCTTGATCTGGGCGAATTCCTTTAGAAGCTTGGGGTCACAGATTCGCTTGGAACCTAGATCACCGATGGCCTCCGACGGCGGTAAAGAACCTCCGTCACCTAAATGGAAATCATCAGAACTTAAAACGGTCATCCCCGTCCATTGCCTGAAGTCCAATTGAACAACGCAGAACAATTGGGAAACATTCTTTTTGTTGGTATTGTCGGATGGCATAGATTTTCTCCAAAAGAAAAAATCGGGCACAATCCGACCCTCAATCGGGTATGGCTTGTACCCGATTGGGTTAAGTTTTTTGCTCAGTGATTCAATGCGAGCCACATTGTCCCGTTAGTTTTAAAGCGTGTCGGGAACGCTTGTTGTCTTCTTTAACGTCTGAGACAACACAGACGGCACGGAAAACTCCATGCTAAGAGCGAAGCAGACTTCTTGTTAAGCCCACTTTTCAATGCCCATCTCTCATTGAAAAGCAGGCTCCCCGGGCAAAGCGTTCCTTTCGGAACACCTTGCAGCCGGATTGCTTGCTCTGACCTAGAACCAACCCGCTTCCACAGGTTTAGTCTTCGATCTAATGGTATTGAGCGTTTTCTCGTCGCTAATCCATTCCGATGGACCGTCATATACCTTGAAATTCCACCGTTCAAATTCCGGCGCACGATAAGGTGCGCACTCTTGATCGGTAGGCTCGCGCCCTAAGTGGGCTTCAAGCATTTCCTTGTAATTGACTTTCCCAATGGATTGACTACGAGTGACGGTAATACCGCCGTAGCTTGCCCAATAGTTTTCGCCCATAAGGGCTTCGATTCGACGCTTGGCCGCTTCCAACTCTTCTTTCAAACCATTCATGCGGTTTTCGCATTCAATGATTTGTTGATGGTAGAAGGTAATGTCGGCAGCCGCTTGCATCCATTCATCCGCTACGGAATCCGTGGGAATGAATAAATCTCGCTTCGGATCTTTTTTGGGTTCGCGACGGTTTTTGACTGCTTCGTAAAAAGCCTTGCCCTTGAACAAAATGTCTCGGATCATGGACTTATCACGAAGAATCTCAAATTCGATGATGGTGTCTCGCCGGCCGTCATAGAAAACCAAGGTTCCCTTTTGACTGCCCGCCACTAAGATTTGATGCTGAACTTGCGGATAGTAGAGCTGATAGGCTTTACTGTCTCGGCCGTTAGCAATCACATCATCGAGTACCGCATCACTGGGCGCTTTAATTTCCACGGGCTCACCGGCACCATTGATGCCGTCAAAGCTCGCGCGGAATACCGGATCCTCATCGTATTCGGCACAGCACTCAAGAACAATGTCGTCGTGGCGCTTTTCGTAAATCGCGCGGGCGACATCTTCATGCTCAATGCCATAAATGACGTTGGGGTTATGACTCAAATCAACCGGCCGAAGGAAGTGAACTTTTTCAGCCCACAGACGCCATGGGGTCTTCATGGGATTTCGCCCAAGAATCACCGGACTGTCTGTGGCCGTCACACCTTGTTCGCGCCAGGCGAGCCATTCATCGGTTCGTTGCTCTAAATAAACGATACGCATCGCCTGACCTCCCAAGTTAAATTAATTGACCTTGAGTTTGCTTCGCTTCTTTGTAGCGTTGCAAATGTTGACAAGCTAAGTCGTAATCACGGTTATTAAACCGAGTGGCAAAGTATTTCTTAGCCTTATCAAGCGCATTGCGTTCTTCACAGCGTTTGATTATTCCATCGACGTAGTTAATCAACTCGCTATCGGTGGAATAAGCACGTTTGATCGAATCGGCTGTTGGCGAGCTTGAGGGCTGAGAAGCTGTTTCCTGAACCGGATGACAAAGCGCGGCAGATTGAGCGGGCTTTGAAATGGCGGGCGCGACAGCCTGGGCGGTGGCCACAGGAGTCACGTTGACCATTTCATTGCGATCTTCCATCTCAATGATGCGTTCGGCTTCATCATTGTCATAAATACCGCCAAACGAATAGACAACACGAGCACACTGAATGATCGTCTTGTGACGAAGCATTCGGCACGGCATCGTGCGCCATTGTTCGGTCGGCCGGAAACATTCCTTAAAGCGCTCTTCAATCGTAATCGGGTGGGCACGATTCTTTTGATAAATCGTCACCTTGCACGACATCGGAGCCTCAATTGTCACCTTTGTTGATTTGTTTCCTTCAGAAACGATCACGTCTTGTTTGACCGTCTGTTCGGAATACTCAACACTGAGCCCGTCAAAGTCCGTTTGGTTGTGAATGAGCTTGAGCCATCCATCAATACTCAACGTCGGCAGCAATGCCCCTTTCTTGCTGATCGCGGGATAAATCTCGCGCAAGAACGGGTTTAGATCGTATTGGTCACAAACCAACAGAAAAGCCGTGAGCTCTTCACGTGTCGGTTCGTTCTTTCCTTTGAAGAGACAGGACAGTAATGTCTTGTAGAACTTCTGAGGATCGAGTTTGAATTTTTCAGCCAAGCGGTCAGTGACGCTTAAAGATGGGCTTGTCATGGTTTATCTCCAAAGATTAGGGGTTAGAAAAAGAAAAGCCCCCTTTTCTGAAGAGAAAACCCCTCCCCATCGGGGAAGAGTCTTCCCCGAAAAGGAGGTCGAAGGTTTGAAGCTCCCTCGTATGAATACGAAGGATTCACTTTGACCAACAAAAAGCTTTTCAGGCGGAGATGCTCACGCAGCGCTCGGCTTGACGTCACTTTTCGCACAAAGTGTTCGCGATAAACTCCTTATCCGCTCCTTCGGCTTTTCAACCTCCGGACTCGTGAGTCTCGGAACATCTTTCGACGTTCCTTGATCGTTACGAAGTTCATGTCGGCATAGACCGCTATCGC
>ERZ836760.1305-NODE-1305-length-27912-cov-5.716768_pt1 | contig 27912 bp, 23 predicted proteins | sample MGYA00519941_ERZ836760 | MGnify/ENA primary metagenome ERZ836760 (study PRJEB31850, sample SAMEA3708807) | human gut metagenome | biome: human gut; feature: human-associated habitat; material: faeces | place: China | collected 2014 ... | reverse complement strand
TACAGAAAATTGTAACTTTAAATATACCAATTATAGGAGAATATATTTCTGATATTATTGATATTGTGCAAAAGTCAAGATGAAAGAAACATGAAATATTAAGAATAGATAATATTTTATAGAATAAATAAAACAAATCTAATTAAAATAATCTAAAATCTAAAACAAATATAATCATAAGATAATCATAATAAAATATATTGGTATAAAGGCTTATGTGAGTAAAATATTGAGATAACAAATGTAAGCTTTTTAATTAAGTAAGAAAGGAAAAAGATTTATGAAGTTTTGTTTTATAGGAGGAGATTTTAGAAATATTGAATTAGCAAAAATGCTTGCAAAAGATGGAATGTTAGTATATACTTATGGCTTAGAAAGAGGATTTTTGGAAAAAGATTTTAACCAACAAATTATACAATGTGAAAATTTAGACCAAGGAATAAATAAAGCAGAAATAATAATCACAGCTTTACCTTTTTCAAAAGATGATAAGAACATTAATACACCACTTTCAGAAGAAAAATTAGAAATAGAAGAAATAATAAATAAAATAAAAAGAAAAAAAATTTTTACGGGTAATATTTCAAAAGAAATTAAATATATAGGAGCAAGTGATGAAAATATAAAGTTATTTGAAAATCAATATGTATTAGAAAATGGAATGAGTTATAACTCATATGTAATAAAAGACGAGAAAAATGTAATATTAGATACAATAGATGAAAGACTAACCAAAGAGTGGCTTAAAAACTTAGAAGAAACATTAGATGGGGAAGAGCCAGATTATTTAGTAGTTTCTCATATGGAACCAGACCATGCATATAATATTGGTTTAATTGCTGAAAAGTATCCTAAAATGAAAATAGTAGGAAATCAAATTACATTTAATATGCTTAATAATTTTTTTGACATAGATTTTTCTAATAGAAAGTTTGTGGTTATGGAAGGTGATGTACTAGATATAGGAAAACATAAATTACAATTTTTCATGGCGCCAATGGTACATTGGCCAGAAGTAATGGTAACATATGAACAAACAGAAAAAATATTATTTTCAGCAGATGCATTTGGTAAATTTGGTTCATTAAATATAGACGAAGAATGGGATTGTGAAGCAAGAAGATATTATTTTGGAATAGTTGGAAAATATGGAATGCAAGTACAAGCTTTATTAAAAAAATTAGAAAATTTAGATATAAAAATGATTTGTCCTTTACATGGACCAATATTGAAAGAAAATTTACAATATTATATTAATAAATATGATATATGGAGTAAATATGAACCAGAAGAAGAGGGAATATATATAGCGTGTGCATCAATACATGGAAACACATTAAAAGTAGCAAATGAGATGAAAAAGATATTAGAAGAAAACGGAGCAAAAAAAGTAGTATTAGGAAATTTAGCAACAGAAGATTGGGCAGAAGCAGTAGAAGATGCATTTAGATATTCGCATTTAATAGTAGCAGCTTCAAGCTATAATACAGGAGTATTTCCTCCAATGCAACGTTTTTTAGAACATCTAAAAGATAGAAATTATCAAAATAGAACTGTTGCAATAATAGAAAATGGCTCTTGGGCACCATCAGCAGGAAAATGTATGAAAAATATGTTACAAGAAATGAAAGATATAAATATAATAGAAAATGTCATAACAATAAAGTCAACGATGAAAGAGGAAAATAGAGAGCAACTAAAAGAAATGGCAAAAGAGATTTTAAAATAAAAAGAATTTTTTTGACATGATTTTGGGGTCGTGATTTTGGGGTCGGAGACAAAAATCATTTTAAAAAAATTTTATTTGAAAAGTCATATAAAAATATTAAAGAATGTTTGGATATCATAAAGAAGTCATGACTTTTGTCTCCGACCCCAAAATCATGACTCCAAAGTCAAGCTAAAAAATAATCTTTATTTCAAATTTTTCCTTCTAAGTTGCCCACAGGCAGCGTCAATATCTGAGCCTAATTCTCGTCTTATTGTAGCAACTATTCCATGGTCATTCAAATAATCTCTAAATTTCATGATATTCTCATTTGAACTTTTCATATAAGCACCATTTTCAATTTTATTTATAGGAATTAAATTAACATGGCATATCATACCTTTGAGAAGTTTTACTAATCGTTTAGCATCTTCTAAATTATCATTATTTTCCTTAGCAAGAGCATATTCAAAAGATATTCTTCTATGAGTTTTTTCTATATAGTCTCTACAAGCTTGTAATAATTCTTCTAATTTATAAGCATCATTAACCGGCATCATTTTACTTCTTTGTTCATTTGTAGTAGCATGTAAGGAAATTGATAATGTACATTGTATATTTTCTTCTGCTAGTTTATATATTTTAGGAACTAAACCACTTGTAGAAATACTAATATGTCTAGCACCAATATTTAAACCTTTAGGATTATTAATTATTCTAATAGCTCCAACAACATTATCATAATTATCTAATGGTTCACCAATACCCATAAATACTATATTAGATATTCGTATATTTTCATCCCTTTCAACAGCCATTATTTGTTCAACAATTTCTCCAGTAGATAAGTTTCTAATAAAGGGAATACCCGTTGATGCACAAAATTTACATCCCATTTTACAACCAATTTGGGAAGAAACACAAATGCTATATCCATGATGATATTCCATAAGTACAGTTTCAATAGCATTTCCATCTAATACATCGAATAAATATTTTTTTGTTCCATCAGATGCAACTTGTTTTTTTAAAATATTAAATTGCTTTATAGTATAATTTTCTTTTAATTTTTCTCTCAACTCTAAAGACAAATTTGTCATTTCATCAAAACTTGAAACCCTAGATTCATATATCCACTTAAATATTTGTTCTGCTCTGAAGGTTTTTTCACCTATCTTTTTTAGTTCTTCCTTAAGTTCGTCTAAGTTATAATCTTTTATATTTTTCATTTTAATTTTAGTCCTTGCATAATATATTTAGGTTTTTAAATTAGGTTGTACCTATAAACCATATTAATATTTTGGTATTGATTTTGGTATAATTACATTTTTAGGTCTATTTACTTTTATTAAATTTTCAAAATTATATATCATTTTATAATCTTTACCATAAATAAATTTCAATAAATTAATTCTTATTTTCTCAAAAGGAGAATTTTTTACAATAATAAGACTTGTTTGATTTTGGTTTTTTTGCATAATATCACCAATCCATTTTTTTATTGTTGTATAGAAAAAATCGACTTTTATTTTGAAACAATATAGGATTTTCTGTATACAACAAGTAAAAGTTACCTTTAAAAAACTTGTAATAGTTTTACTAAAATAACTTCGATACTTTTCTTCTAATTTATATAGATAACATTACTATAAAAATAATATTTTGTCAATTGAATTGACATAATATTGAATGGGATGTATAATATAAATATAAATTACAGAAAAAAAGCTTTCCAAAATTCAATGAATTAGGAAAGAACAGGAGGAATTATGACTAAAAAAATTATATCTATGCCAACAGGATTTAATCCAAGTGAATGGTCACGGAAAACAAATTGCTATATGTATGCAATAAATTATCAGAAAGATAATAACCCAAGAGATGTAGGAGAATTATCTGGTAATTTGATAAAAGACTACTATACCGTCGATGAAATTAAAGAAAGGTTATTCGAAGATATGAAAATGCTTAATATGGAAATAAAAAAAGCAACATATGAAGAAGAGTGCCTTGAAAATGAATGGAAAATAGCATTATTTTATCGAGAAGAAGATGGAGATTTTCACTTTTTAAGAGAAGACTATCACAACAGATGGTCACATAAAACAAAAGGAAGAAAGCCATCTAATAAGGATTATAGCAATGCAACAATTATTGATCCTAGATGGGCAAACCTAATGGAATATGAATTTGTAGGGGTCTACAAGTTAAAATGCCGTTAGATAAAAAATTAAATTAAGGAGTGTATTAGTATTGAACTATACACTTCTTAATTTATAAACATTAAAATAGATGATGGAAAATAAATTTTTAGAGTAGTTTTAAATAATAATTCGACATAAAACAGAAAAAGTAGTTATCGACAATTACTTTCTTTTATGGTATTATAATAACAGATAGTAATGTTATAGAGGAGAAGTAATTATGAAATTAAGAGAGATAATTCAAGAAGATAAAGAAAAAATTATAGAAATGTATAAAGAATATGTACAAAGCGAATTAATACCGGGAATAGACAGATTTGAAGGAATAAGAGATTTGGAAAAACTTGAAAAGCTAGATTTTGAAGTTTGGCTTGAGGAATTAGAAAAGAAAAAAAGTGAAAAAAATTTACCAAAAACATATTCTCCACAAACTTTATATTTAGCAATAAATGATAATGACGAAATTGTAGGAGCTATTGGAATTAGATGGAAACAAGTTCCTGCTCTTATGACTTTTGGTGGATTAATAGGATATAGTATAAGACCAAAGCAAAGAAGAAAAGGATATGCAAGCGAAATGCTAAAATTAGCATTAGACAAATTAAAAAATACAAACTTGGAAAATGTTTTAATTACATGTAAAGACTTTAATATAGCGTCAAAAAAGGTAATAGAAAAAAATGGTGGAATTTTTGAGAATACTTATAACAATATAGATGATGGATATACTTATTTAAGATATTGGATAAAAATATAGAAAAGTGAGCAACAGATTACAATAAGTAAGGCAAGTAATTAAGCTTAAAATTACTTGCCTTTTAATATACAATTTATTCTCTACTTGATTAAAGAATAATACAAATTAATCCACCACTACCCTCATTAACAATTCTTTCTAAAGTTTCTTGTAATTTTACCTGAGCTTCTTCTGGCATTTTAGCAAGTTTAGTTTGTAAGCCTTCATTAACAAGTTCATGTAAGCTTTTTCCGAAAATATTTGATTCCCAGATTTTTTTAGGGTCACTTTCAAATTCAGATAGTAAATAATTAACAAGTTCTTCAGACTGTTTTTCAGAACCAACAATAGGAGAAACTTCAGTAGCAACATTGGTACGAATTAAGTGAATACTTGGCGCTGTCGCTTTTAATTTAACACCAAATTTTGACCCTTGTTTTACCATTTCAGGTTCCTCTAATATCAATTCATCTATTGAAGGAGTAACAATACCATAGCCTTTTCTATTAACTTCATCTAAAGCATAAGAAATTTTATCATATTTTTTCTTTGTACTAGCAAGTTCAGATATAATACTAAATAAATCGCCTTCGTTAGTAACAGCAACACCAGTAATTTCAGATAGAACTTTATAAAACAATTCTTCTTTTAATTGTATTTCAACATTAACTTTTCCTGTACCTAGTTGAATATCTGAAATAGAAGTTTTTGAAATAATTTCTGTTTGCTTAATAGTATCAACACAATTAGAGATTTCTTTTAGCATATTAATACTTGAAAAAGCATCTTTAATTTCCTTATATAATTCAGCTTTAAGAGGATGCTCAATACTTAATCCATCAATCCATCTAGGAAATTTTATACTAATTTGGTCAACAGGGAATTCATATAAAATCTTTGAGAAAATAGTATTAATATTTTCTATCGTTAAATATTCACAATTAATTGGCATTACAGAAGTATTATATTTATCACTTAGTTTTTTAGCTAGTTCTTTTGCATATTCAGAGTCAGGGTCATTAGAATTCAATAAAATTATAAATGGTTTATTAAGTTCTCTTAATTCACTTACAACTCTTTCTTCAGCCTTGATATAATCTTCTCTTGGGATGTCAGTAATTGAACCATCTGTTGTAACTAAAATTCCAATAGTAGAATGTTCAGTTATTACTTTTTTTGTTCCAATTTCAGCAGCTTTTTCAAAAGGAATTTCTTCTTCAGACCAAGGGGTTTTTACCATTCTAGGCATATCATCTTCTAAATATCCTATAGCATTATCAACTAGATAACCAACACAATCTACAAGTCTTGTCTTAAATTTTAAATTATCATCTAGTGTGATTTCAATAGCTTCATTAGGAATAAATTTGGGTTCTGTCGTCATTATAGTTTTTCCACCTGCACTTTGTGGAAGTTCATCTTTAGCTCGTTCTTTTTTGTATTCATTATCAATATTAGGAATGACTAATAAGTCCATAAATCTTTTTATAAAAGTAGATTTACCAGTCCTTACAGGGCCGACAACTCCTACGTAAATATCACCATCAGTTCTTTTTGCGATGTCTTGATACAATCTTGTATTTTCCATCTATATACCTCCTTCATAAAATTCAAGAAATGTTTGTACTAAATTACTTTAATTAATGTATATTGATAAAACATAGAATATATTACAAGTTTTATAAAAAACTTGATAAATAAAATGACATATGCTAAAATAACACTATTAGAAAGAATGTTATAATTTAGTAATAAAAAAGTATTATTTATTACTAAATTATGTAATCAAATTAATATTAAACAAAATGTTTCAATAATTATAAAATATAAAATTAAAACTTGATAAATGAAAAGTCATGTGCTAAAATGACATTATTATAGAAGAAACATATAATATACTAAAAGACAAAAGGAGCGACTAATATGGATAAAATGCAAGATATTATAGATATATTAAAAACATATAATCAAGAACATATTATAAATTTATTAGAAAAAATAAATGAAGAACAAGAAAAAGATTTAATCGAACAAATAAGTAATATAGATTTTCATCAAATGAAAGAGTTATTTGATAACACAAAAAAAGAAGTAGAGATTAAAGAAAATAAAATAGAACCATTAGAATACTTAGATAAAGACAAATTATCAAAAGAAACTAGAGATAGATTTGATAAATTAGGCTCAGAAGTATTAGAAAAAGGCGAGTATGCAGTAGTGACAATGGCAGGAGGGCAAGGTACAAGATTAGGTCATACAGGGCCAAAAGGAACTTTTAAATTAGATGTATATGGAAAAGGTAAATATTTATTTGAAATATTAATAGAAAATTTAAAAGAAGCTAATAAGAAGTATGGAAAAGTCATTCCATGGTACATAATGACAAGCAAAGAAAATAATGCAGAAACAAAAGCATTTCTAGAAAAAAATAATTATTTTGGATATCCAAAAAATAGTGTTACTTTGTTTGAACAAGGAGAATTGCCTCTTATAAATACAGAAGGAAAATTATTAATAGGAAAAAATAAAAAGATAAGAGAAGCATCAGATGGTAATGGAGGAACATATTTTTCTCTTAGAGCAAGTGGCTGTTTAGCTGATATGAAAGAAAAGGGGATTAAATGGATTTTCATAGGTGGTGTAGATAATGCACTATTAAAAATGGCAGATGTAACTTTGTTAGGAATGGCAATAGATAAAAATGTTCAAATTGCATCAAAGTCAATAGTAAAAGCAAATCCACATGAGAAAGTAGGAGTATTTGCTAAAATGAATGGACATCCAAAAGTTATAGAATATTCAGAAATGCCTGAAAAAATGTCAGAAGAAGTTGATGATAATGGAGAGCTAAAATATGGTGAGGCACATATAATGTGTAATCTATATACAATAGATGCAATAGAGAAAATAAGCAAAGAAACTTTAATGTATCATAGTGCTTTCAAGAAAAATGCATATATAGATGAAAATGGAAAAGAGATAATTCCAGAAGAGCCAAATTCATATAAGTTTGAATCATTTATTTTTGATGCATTTGAATTTTTTGATGATATAGCAATTTTAAGAGGAAAAAGAGAGGATGATTTTGCACCAGTAAAGAATAAAGAAGGTGTGGATAGTCCTAAAACTGCAAAAGAACTGTATGAAAAATTTTGGAACAGGAGTTAAGGAATATTCTTAAATTCCTGTTTTATTTTTAGAAAGGATTTGATTTTAAATGGAAGAGTGTAAAATTAAAAATTTATATAACTTAGAGGAAACAATAGCTAAAAACTTATTAGAGGAAGCTACATATCCTTGGGAAGTATTAAGTAAAATAGAAGAATATATATTAAAAATAGGGGAAGAACTAAGCAAAGAAGATTATAATAAAGTAGGGGAAAATGTATGGATTGCAAAATCAGCAAAAGTTGCTCCAACGGCATATATAAATGGTCCAGCTATTATTGGTGAGAATGCAGAAGTTAGACATTGTGCATTTATTAGAGGGAATGCGATAGTTGGTAATAATGCAGTTGTTGGAAATTCTACTGAATTAAAGAATGTTATTTTATTTAATAATGTTCAAGTTCCTCATTATAACTATGTTGGAGATTCTATTTTAGGATATAAAGCTCATATGGGGGCTGGTTCTATAACTTCTAATGTGAAGTCTGATAAAAAGTTGGTAGTTATTAAAAATGGTGATGAAATGATTGAAACTGGCAGAAAAAAAGTTGGAGCTATGATTGGTGATAATGTTGAGGTTGGTTGTGGGTCTGTTTTGAATCCTGGAACTGTTATTGGAAGAGATTCTAATATATATCCTTTGTCTTCTGTTAGAGGGGTTGTGAAGGCTCATAGTATTTATAAGAAAGATGGGAATATTGTCGATAAAGTTTAGATTATATTATAAGGCTATGTTCTGAGTATGTTTTAGTGGCTATGGTGTGGAGTTAAAAAGTTTTATCTCAAAAATTAATTTAATACTTTAGTCTAGAAGAATTTTAGAAATTACTTTATTTTTTAATGAGGTTTGGATATAATATGAAATAGAATTTTAAAAGAAGAGGTGCAATATGAATAAAACAGAAGCTAAAAAAAGGATTGAGGAGTTAAGAAAGAAAACAGAATATTATGCTGGTAAGTATTATGATGATGATAAACCTGAGATTTCAGATTTTGAGTATGATATGCTTATGGTTGAATTGAGAAACTTAGAGAGTGAATTTCCTGATTTAAAGTCAGAGGATTCGCTTACTGAAAAAGTTGGAGGTCATGTTAAAGAAGGATTTAAGAAGGTTAATCATGAGGTTCCTTTACAGAGCTTACAAGATGTTTTTAGTTTTGAGGAAGTTGAGGATTTTGATATTAGAATAAGAAAACAAGCAGAGGAGAATGGAATAAAAGAGGTTAATTATGTTGTAGAAACAAAAATTGATGGTTTGTCAGCTAGCTTAGAATATAAAAATGGTAAGTTTGTAAGAGGAGCAACAAGGGGCAATGGCTTAGTTGGTGAAGATGTCACTGAAAACTTGAAAACTGTAAACTCAATTCCGATGGAGTTAAAAGATAAAATTGATATAACTGTTAGAGGAGAAGTATTTATTTCAAAATTAGATTTTGATACTATGAATCAAGAAAGAGAAGAAAATGAGGAAGAATTATTTGCAAACGCAAGAAATGCAGCAGCTGGGTCACTTCGTCAGTTAAATAGCAAAGTAACGGCAAAAAGACCATTAGATATTTATATATTTAATGTCCAAAAAGTTGAGGGGAAAGAGTTTAACTCTCATTTTGAGGAATTAGAGTATTTAGATAATTTAGGGTTTAATGTAAATCCTGTTAGGATACCATGTAAGAATATAGAAGAGGTTAAAAATGCTATTCATAAAATTGGAGAAGATAGGGAGAACTTAACTTTTGGGATAGATGGTGCAGTTGTAAAAGTAGATGATTTAAATTTTAGAGGAATTTTAGGACAAACTTCAAAAGTTCCAAGATGGGCTGTTGCTTATAAATATCCACCAGAGAAAAAAGAAACTATTTTAAAAGATATAACTTGTCAAGTTGGTAGAACAGGTGTAATTACTCCAATGGCAATACTTGAGCCAGTAAAAGTAGCAGGTTCAACAATTTCAAAAACAACACTTCACAATGAAGATTTTATAAAAGAAAAAGGGCTTAAAATAGGAGATACAGTTGTAATTCAAAAAGCAGGAGATGTAATTCCAGAAATTGTTGAAGTGGTTATGAAAAAAAGAACTGGTAATGAAATAGATTTTGAAATGCCACGAGTATGTCCAGTTTGTGGAGCATTAGCAGTTAGAGAAGAAGGAGAGGCTGCTGTAAGATGTACTGGTATAGAATGTCCAGCAAAACTATTTAGAAATTTAGTTCACTTTGTGTCAAGAGAAGCAATGAATATTGATGGACTTGGAGAAAATATAATACAACAATTATTAGATAGAAATTTAATAAGCAATATTGCTGATATTTATACATTAAAATTTGAAGATATAGCATCTTTAAAGAAAAATGGAAAAAAATTTACTGAAAATTTAATGAATGCAATTGAAAATAGTAAGAAAAATGATTTATATAGATTGATAACAGCCTTAGGAATTAGACATGTAGGAGTTAAAGCTTCAAAATTATTATCGAGAAAATATAGAACAATAGACAATTTAATTAGTGCAACATTTGATGATTTAAGTATGTTAAATGATATAGGACCAATTGTAGCAAATAGTATAAGAGAATTTTTCTTAGAAGACCAAACAATAGATTTAATAAATAAACTAAAACAAGCAGGAGTTAATACAGAAAGTTTAGAAGAAGAAAGTGATGATAAAAGATTTGAAGGAAAAACATTTGTATTAACAGGAAGCCTAGAAGATTTTACAAGAGGAGAAGCTTCAGATATAATAGAAAAATTAGGAGGAAAAACTTCAGGGACTGTATCTAAAAAAACTGATTATGTATTAGCAGGAGAAGAAGCAGGAAGTAAATTAGCAAAAGCAGAAAAATTAGGAATAACAATATTAACAGAAGAACAATTTAAAGAAATGATTAAAAATTAAAAAGGAAGGAGCAAATGATATATTTGAAAGAATATATCATTTAAGAAATATATGGATAAAAATTATACATTTGAGATGATGTGGGAAGATTTAGACAATGGATATCAAATATATTACACATATGTCAGAAATAAATATTTATTATTTAAAACAGCACCTAATTGCTATACCCAAAAGTTGTTATCAGACCATTCAAAAAATCCTCAACCTAAAATGACAATGTTGACATTGAAAAGAGTGAGGGAGATGTTTCCTAATATGGAAGATATTGAATATAAGGTGGCGAATGACTGAAATATAAACACTTAATTCAAATCGGAGAAAGTGGAAAAGATATTTAAGTTAAAGAAAAAATGGAATAAATTTGATATTTCTAAATGTAAATAGAATTAAAAAGTTATTAAGGAGGGATTGAGAGAAAAAATGAAGAATTATTACTTCACATCAGAAAGTGTTACAGAAGGACATCCAGATAAATTAGCAGATTTAATATCAGATGTCATATTAGATGAATGTTTAAAACAAGACGAAAATTCTAAAGTAGCAGTTGAAACATTTTTATCAAGTAATTTAGTAACAATAGCAGGGCAAATAACATCCAATGCCAAGTTTGATATAGAAAAAATTGTAAGAGACACAATAAAAGAAGTTGGCTATGACAATGAAAATACAGATATTGATTATAGAACTTGCAAGATACAATCAAAAATAACAAGGCAAAGTCCAGATATAGCACTTCGGAGTAGATATTGGTGGTGCAGGGGATCAAGGGATTATGTTTGGGTTTGCAAGTAATGAAACAGAAGAATATATGCCATATGGAATTTATTTAGCACATAAACTATCTAAAAAACTGACAGAAGTAAGAAAAGAAAAAGTAATTCCATATTTAAGACCTGATGGAAAAACGCAAGTTACTATTGAATATGAAAATGATAAGCCAAAAAGAATTGAAACAATTTTAATCTCAACACAACATCAAGAAGAAATATCACAAGAAAAAATAAGAAAAGACATAATTGAAAAAGTAATAAAATTAGTAGTTTCTCAAAATATGATGGATGAAAACACAAAAATTTATATAAATCCAACAGGAAGATTTGTAATAGGAGGTCCATTAGGAGATACTGGGTTAACAGGTAGAAAAATAATAGTTGATACTTATGGAGGATATAGTAGACACGGAGGAGGAGCTTTTTCAGGAAAAGATGCAAGTAAGGTAGATAGAAGTTCTGCATATATGTTAAGACATATTGCTAAAAATATAGTAGCTAATAATTATGCAGAAAAATGTGAAATACAAGTATCATATGCAATAGGAATGAAAGAACCATTGTCTATATATGTTAATACATTTGGCACAGGAAAGAAAAGTGATGAAGAGCTTGCAGGTTTAATAAAAGAGAAATTTGATTTAACACCAGATGGAATAATTAATTATTTACATTTAAAAGAACCAATTTATACTAAAACAACTAATTATGGACATTTTGGTAAAAAAGATTTACCTTGGGAAAAAGTAATAAAATTATAAAAAATAACCAACAAAGAATTTTTAATTTTATATAATAATACTTGGGGTAAAATGATAAAATATAAAGTTCACAAAGAATTCACAAAAGACTCAAAAATAGAACATAAAAAAATATTATATTAATAATCATAAACATCCCCTTTTTTTCAAAGCAACCTTAATATTTAACTAAGATTTATAATATTAAGGTTGTTTTTTGTTATGCAAAATTAATTTAGTATTTTGAAAAAATATATGCTAGAAAGAGAAGATTTTACAGTTAAAAATATATTTAAATTTTGTAGATTCAGAGTGCTAAACTCTACTTTACTTAAAAATAAAATAGTGATAGAATGATGAAAACTTGTTAATAAAATTAAAGTTTTATGAAGTTTTTAATTTTGCGAATATTTTGGAAAAAGGAGAAGAGAAAAATGAATAAATATTTTGAAAGTATTAAAAATGATGAAATAAGACAATATTTAGAATTATTATCACCAGAATTTCCAGAATGGTTATTAGAATATATATATACACCTGAAATGCTAAGACTTGATGGAGTATGTATGTCTTGTGGTACATGTTATACAAAGATATATAATGATAAATATTTTTATTCAACTTTAACACATAGTGTTGCTGTGGCTCTAATAATATGGAATTTTACCAAAGACAAAAAACAAACTTTAGCAGGTCTATTCCACGATATTGCGACACCAGTTTTTAAACATTGTATTGATTTTATGAATGGGGATTCGGAAAAGCAAGAGTCAACAGAAGAAAGAACAGAGCAAATAATTAAAAATTCAAAACAAATAAATAGTTTATTAAATAGAGACAATATAAAAATTGAAGAAGTTTCAGATTATAAAATATATCCAATTGCTGATAATGACACACCAAAATTAAGTAGTGATAGATTAGAATATACATTATCAGGAGGTTTATATCAAGTAAGAATATTTGATATTGAACAAATAAAAAAATACTATAATAATATAATTATTTCAAAAAATGAAGATGGAATTGAAGAACTAGCATTTAAAGACAAAGAAATATGTGAAGATTTTATACATAAGATTTCAAAATTGTGGCCTCGTTGGTTAGAAGATGAAGAGAGACTATGTATGCAATTTATAGCAGATATTGTAAAATCTATGTATAAAAAGGGATATATTACAATTGATAATTTATATGAATTTTCAGAAAAAGAAATAATAGACAAAATTAAAAATTGTGAAGATTTATACATTAGGAATGCCTTTATAAATTTTGAACAAGCTCAAAGAAATTTAGTGTATAAAAGTGAAGAGGTGAATAATGAAATTTATTGCACAAGTGTAAAAGGAAAGAAAAGATATATCAATCCTTTAGTAATAAATGGTCAAAATGTTTCTAGAATAAAAGAAATTTCTGAAATAGCCAATAAAGATATTAATGATTTTTTAAATATGAAAATGCATACTTATATTGGTTTGAATTTTGAATTTAAGCCATATTAAAGAGAATATATAGAAGTTTGAGTAAAATTATAATACTTTTATGATAATAAAAAATAAGAGTAATAATAAGTTTTAAATTATACTTATTGTTACTCTTATTTTTATTTATTGTATAGGAAAAATCAACTTTTATCTTGCCCCTCTATAAGATTTTTCCGTATACAACAAGTAAAAGAGACCTTTAAAAAGACCCACGCTAGCTGTTCTAGTGTAGCTTCGATACTTTTCTTATAATCTTTAATTTGAAGTATTATTTAAAAATCTATTAATTAATTGATTTCTACATAAATTCTCAAACCTATCATCTAAAGGCTCTAAAGCTAAATTTTCATCATATTTTCTATCTAGACAATACTTTATAATATAATCAGCAAGTTCTGGATTTTTAGAAAGAAAAGGACCATGTAAGTATGTGGCAATAACATTATTTAAGAAAAATCCTTCATTAGTATCTCCAAATTTATTTCCATTGCCAAATAGAACTTTTCCAAAAGGATTAGTAATATCAAAAGTTTGTCCACCATGATTTTCGAAACCTATAACTTTAGTGTTTTGGTTATTTAGATTAACATCAAGAACAATATTTCCAATACATCTTTTGGTTCTATCTTCAATAGCTTCTGTGTAATAAGGGAAAATGCCTAGACCATCAATTATATTACCATCAACATCTTTATAATATTTACCAAAAAGCTGATAAGCTCCACAAATTAGTAAGAAAAATACTCCATTAGATACAGCTTCTTTTATGCTATCTGTATATTTTACCAAATCTTCTGACAAGATACTTTGTTCATTATCAGCACCACCACCTGCAAAGACTAGGTCATAATCATTAAAATTAGGAGGTACATCACCAATAGAATATTCATCAATTTTACAAGCAAAACCTCTTTGCACAAGGCGATATTTTAGAACTTGTATATTACCATAATCTCCATATAATTCTAATATATCAGGATATAAATACAATATTTTTAATTCTTTCATATTTTTTCAGTCCTTATATAAATATTTAGGTATTTTTTATTAAAAGGTTACCTATAAACCTTAAAATGATATATTATATAAAGTATATTTCAATAAAATCTATAATTTTTAATGCTTTTGAAATTTTTACTTTAATCAAAATATTATACAACTTTCTAGTTTTACAACACAAAGAGAAAATAGCTTTAGTGTTAAATTTATTTTTGATTTTTAAAACTTAAAATATTATTTCTAGTAGGCTGTAATGCTGTATAATTTGCTATAACATACTTTGGCATTGAAGTAGAATATAGGCTTTTTACAGCTTCAGATAGATCTAAATAAGGTTCTATTCTTTCTGAATCAAAGCCAGAGGTTTTAATTCTTATAGCAATGTCATAAGCTCTTGTTCCAGCAGTTACAATTCTTTTTACATTGTTTAATTCTTCAAAATTAATATCCCAAATCCATGAAACATCAAAGCCATCAGCTTTATTATCATTTAATACAAATAATAATTCTTTTTCAGAGTCATCTTCATTTAATATTCTTAGACTTACATTAGCACCAGTAGGGTTTTTGGCTAAATTTATAGTAGTATCTATATTATTTATTTTTAAATGTTCTAATCTACCATTATTTAACTCAAAATTAGCTAGAGTATTTTTTATAATCTCAGTGTCAATATCATACAAAGATGCACAAGAAATAACAGCAATAAAATTATAAATTATATAAATACTATTTGATTTTATAGTATATAAAGCATTACCAACTTCAAAAGTCTTTTTATCTAAATCAACATTTTTAGCTAATTTATATATTTCATTATCACCATAATTACAATTAGGACATTTGAATTTTCCGATATGGGAATATTGATAATATTCATATTCTAATCTAGTTTTGCAGAAAGGACAGAATTTTCCTTCTCCAGCTTCTTTCATTTCAGTAGTGGCATTAGAGTATTTTTCAACACTAAAGTAAAAAACATTATCATTATTAGGATTAGCTTTACCAAGTCTTGCAACATTTGGGTCATCATTATTTAATATTAAATTACCATTATAATTTTTTAAGAAATTATAGATTTTTAAAATAAGAGATTCAACTTCTCCGTTCCTATCTAGTTGGTCTCTAAAGAAATTACCAACTACTAAAGTATCTAACTTGAAATCTTTAAAAACAATAGGAACATATCCTTCGTCAACTTCAAATACAAGAAAATCAGCTTTTATTTTACCTGTTAAAGTACAATGCTTTAAAATAGTAGATAAAATTCCAGTTTCCATATTATTACCTTCAAAGTTACTAATTACTTTTTTTCCAGAGTTTTTAAAAACTTCACCAATTGCATTATTAATCATAGTTTTTCCATTTGTAGATGTAACTGCAATTACAGGACAATCTAATTTAAAATATTTAAAAATATCAGGATTCCAGTCAAAGGCAAATTTTCCTAATAAATTACCACCATTTTTACCACAAATTCTTAAAATAAAATGTAGTATTTTCATAGCTAGTATAATAAAAAAGTTTTTCATAAGTATACACCTCGTAATTTAATTTTACTTGGATTATATCATAATGTGTGAAATTTAGGAATACAAAATATAAATTTTGAGTTAAGAATATCATTTTCTAGAAATATTCATAAAAAGGGAAAATGAAGATAAGTTTATTAATAAAATATTATAAATATTGTGAGAGAATTGTAAAAATAGTTTGTAGTTAATTAATTTATAAAAATTAAAATTAATCATTGATTTTTGATATATTAATATAGTAATATTGTAGTATTAAGATTGAAAGAGGGAAATAAAATGGTATATAAAAATGAAGAAAAATTGGAGCAATGTAAAATAAATAGAAATAACATATGCTATATAATAGATTTTGACAGAACATTAACAAAAGAAAATTGTGAGGACTCTTGGGATGCGGTTGCAAGTAAGAAAATATTTGAAGAAGAATTATCAAAAGAATTAAATAATCTATACCAAAAATATGGACCAATAGAAGTAAATTATAAAATACCTTTTGAAGAAAAAGAAAAATATATGATAGAATGGTATCAGAAATGTATGGAAACATACTATAAATTTAACTTAACAAAAGCAAAAGTAGAAAAGTCTATAAAAACAAGTAATATAGAGTTAAGAACAGGTGTAATAGAATTTTTTAATTTTACTAAAGAAGAAAAAATACCTATAATAATATTATCAGCAGGAATAGGAAACACAATAGAAGAAATCTTAAAACAAAATTCATGTTATTTTGAAAATATCCATATAATAAGTAATTTTATAAAATTTAATAATGAAGGTTATATGCTAAAATATGAAGAAGATTTAATTCATTCATTAAATAAGAATATAGACAAAATAAATCAGAAAGAAATAATTGACATGATAAAAAACAAAGAATATAGAATTGTAATAGGAGATTTAATAGAAGATATAAAAATGGCAGGGAATTATCCTGATGATAAATTAATAAAAATAGGATTTTTGAATCAAAATGTGAATGAAAATTTAGAAAAATATAAAGAAAAATTTGATATAGTGCTAACAAAGGAAAGTCAAGACTTTAAAAAGATAAGAGAAATAGTTAAGTCATAGATAATATTAAGATATTTGAAATTTTAAAACTTCATAGTGTTTTTATATAATAATAAGAGGGTTACTATTGTATGAACTGTCTACTTTTAAGGTAACAGTTCATTGTAGGATACCCTCTTAACCTTAAGATTAAATCCAATCTCCATATTTTCTAATATAAATTTTCTTGGCAAATAAAGCAAGTATGCAATAGAAGAAAGTAATTACAAAAATCATAACAATATATTTAAAGGCAATAGGCACTAATCCAATTATACTTCCTAAGGTAGTAAATGGAACTATAAGTCCAATAATTATAAGCAATATTGAAGAAAAATACACCATTTTATGGGCATTACTTTGTATAAATGGTATTTTAGAAGTTCTAATAATATGCATACCTATTAAATTAGAAACAATACTATAACTAAACCAAACAGTTTGGAAGGTAGCTGCTTCTCTTATACCAAAAATAAACCATAAAGTAGCAAAAACTACTAAATCAAATATTGAACTTATTGGACCCATAAATAACATAAAGTTTTTTAAACTTTTAATACTGAATGTTTTTGGCTTTTTAATCATATCATTATCAATATTATCAAAAGGAAGTGTCATTTGACCAAAGTCATAAAGTAAGCTTTCTACTAATAGTTGAATAGGGGTTTCAGGCAAAAACGGTAAAGCAATACTTGCAACAATTACAGATAATACTTCACCAAAGTTAAAGCTTGTTGCCATTTTTATATATTTCATTAAGTTGACAAAAGTTTTTCTACCCTCAGTAACACCATCTAGTAATACATTTAAATCTTTTTCAAGAAGAATAATATCAGCAGATTCTTTGGCAATATCCACAGCTGTATCAACAGAAATACCAACATCTGAGTTTGTAAGTGAAGGACTATCGTTTATTCCGTCACCCATATAGCCAACAACATTTCCAGAATCTTTTAATAATCTAACAATTCTAGCTTTTTGAATAGGAGAGAGTTTAGCAAAAATATTATTCTTTTTTAATAATCTAATAACACCTAAATCAGAAAGTTTATCAATTTGATTTCCTAAAATAATTTTTCTTGATTTAATTCCAACTCTATCACATACAGATTTAGTTACTTCTGCATTATCACCTGTTAATACTATTACACGAATTCCAGCAGAATTCATTTTTAAAATGGATTCTTTTGCAGATTCCTTAGGTGGATCCAAAAATCCAATAAATCCTAATAGAACCATATTTTTTTCATCTTTAACATCAAAATTAGAGATATCTGTAATATCATTTTTTTGACAAACTGCAACAACTCTTAAGCCATCATGATTTAATTGTTTTGTTATTTTTGTGATATTTTCTTTAATTTCTTTAGTTAGAGGAGAGACAGTTCCTCTATAATCTACCATGGTACAAATGTTAAGAATTTCTTCAACAGCACCTTTAGTAATTAATTGTTTCTTTTGACTTTTGTCTTGTACTACAATAGATAAGCGTCTACGAGAAAAGTCAAAAGGAATTTCATCAATTTTGGTATATTGTGAACTTATTTCAGACATGTTATGTTCAAGGCCTCTTTTAATAACTGCTTCATCAATATTACCTTTTAGTCCTGTTTGAAAGTATGAGTTTAAAAATGCATGTTTTAAAACTCGTAAGTCTTCATTTCCATTTATGTCTAAATATTTTTCCAAAACAATTTTATCTTCAGTTAAGGTTCCTGTTTTATCAGTACATAAGATATTCATTGCTCCAAAATTTTGGATTGCATCTAATTTTTTTACAATAGTTTTCTTTTTAGACATTCTAACAGCACCTTTTGATAAACAAGAAGATAAAATAACAGGTAATAAAAGAGGTGTAATAGTTATTGCTATTGCAACTGCAAAGGTAAATGCAGTAATATTATCATGCTTTTGGAAGTTCAAAAGGAAAACAATAGGTATCATTATTAGCATAAATCTAATTAATAATTTACTGATACTCTCAATTCCTTTTTGAAAAGCCGTTTTTGGTTTTCCAGATGTGATTGTATGAGCTATTTTTCCAAAATAAGTAGAATCTCCAATTTTTATAACACTACCTTTTGCACTACCTGAAATTACATTTGTACCCATAAAACAGATAGTATCCAATTCAGATATAGTATCAATTTCACTATTAGTTATTTCTGTTTCAGGTAATTTCTTAATAGCATCAGACTCTCCTGTTAAAGAAGATTGACCTACATATAAATCTTTAGATTCAATAATTCTTAAGTCAGCAGGAATCATGCTACCAGCAGAAAGCAAAACAATATCATTTAAAGTTACATTTTTCATTGGAATTGATATTTCTTTTCCATCTCTTATTACAGTGCAAGTTGTTGCAACCAATTCTTTAAGATTTTCTGCAGCTTTGTTTGAACGATATTCTTCAAAAAAATCTAAAAATGTACTTGCAGTAATTAAGATTAAAATAACGATAATGTTTGAATAACTTGGAGTTTCTGGTAAATAAATATCTGTATAGCATAAAAGTAATACAATTCCTAGTAAAATAATATTAAATGGACTAAATAAACTGTCAAAAAAGTAGTTATACCATTTTTTTGATTTTGACTGTTTAATTTCATTAAGTCCGTATTTACGATTATTTTCTAAAGCTTCAGAAGAAGATAGTCCATTTACATTCAAATTATGCTTTTTTATAAATTCATCTTTTGATAATAAACAATCCTCTCCATATAATTTTGAAATATTAACTTCATCTTTTGAGTTTGACATTTTAATCATCTTCCTTTCAAAATAAACGATTTTAAATCTTACTTATAAAAGTATAACCATAATAGAAAAAAATAACAATAGAAATATTAAAAAATACAGAAAAATAATAAAAATTTAGAGAAAGGTATAAAAATCAGAAATATTTGTGTAAATAGAAATTTTATGTGATATAATTAGAAAAAATACAAAAAATCTTATAGTAAAATTAGTAAAAATGAAAGGAATATCCTAAAATGGGAGTAGAAAAGATAATAGCCAATAATGATAATAAAGAGGAAATGCTAAAAGCAGTAAAAGAAAATGGGAAAAATTTAGATTTAGTTTCAGAAAGATTACAAGATGACTATGATATAGTAATAACTGCAATAATGCAAGATGGTGAAGCATTAGAATTTGCAAGCGACAGATTAAAAGATAATAAAGAAATTTTAAAACTAGCAATAGAAACAGCACCTTGGACAATTTGCTATGCATCAGAAAGATTAAGAGCAGATAAAGAAATAATTTTAGAAAGTTGCAAAAAATATGGTCAAGCTTTATATTTTGCAAGTGAAGAATTAAGAAATGATAGAGAAGTTGTAAAGGCAGCAGTAGAAAATAAAGGAATAATAATAAAATATGCAAGTAGCAGATTAATAGATGATAAAGAATTAGCAGAAATAGCAGTAAAACAGAATAAACAAGCATATCACTTTATATCAAGTAGATTAAAGGAAGATGAGGATATAAAAAGTTTGATGTAATTTGAGATTAAATAATAAGTTAGTATTTTGTAAGACTATATACAAGGAACAAAATACTAACTTATTAAAAATTTTATTCAATATATGTAAAGTTTTTTCATAATCAAATATTTAGTTCAATTTTTTATGTAATGATAGTTTTCTTTTCAACAAAACAAAAAGCTTTCTGAAATTCAAACGATTAATTAAATAACCTAAAACACAACCTAAAATAACCAAAGCAATTCTAATTTCAATAGCTGTATTAGGGTCAAATAACACCATTGATGAGCTCAAGGAATTTACTGTAATGAAAACCATTTGATATCTATAATCTTCAATAAATGTATATATATAATTAAGAATAATAGTTGTAAATGCTACATATTTATCTGGTATTAAATATTGGAACAATAAAACAAATATTATTGAACCAACAACAGTAGCAATAATTCTATAAATAAATCTTTTTTGAGTATGGTTAAAATCAATTTGTGTAAGTGACATTACAGACATAGCAATCCACATTGTCTTTTGAAGTCCAACTAGAGAACCTATCAACATTGCTATACTAACACCAACAGCCATTTTACAAGAAAGAATAAATCTTGGAGAAGTTATATCAAAATTAGTAAATAATTCCCTAAATTTAATATGTTTTTCTTCAGAATCTCTATGTTTATAATAATATACGGCTGAAACAATTAATCCACCAATAAGAAGACTTAACATTCTAGTATAAAAATCTTTGCCTATTGCAACATTAGATTGGTCAAAAATATAGCATAGAATAAATGGCATATATGCTTTATATTCAGGTTTTAAAGAAGGTACATACATAATTATAAATATTGCAATTAGATTTACAAAAAAACCAAAAAATGGATTAATAATAGCAATTCTATTAGCAATTCCAGTAAATACAAATAAAGACACAATTATTATTGGAGCTTCTTTTTTATCAATTCCAATATTCATTTTCCAATAGAGCATAATCCCTATTAGAATACATACCCAAGTAAGGGAGTTATTTGAGCCAAATAATGATGAGAAAATCCCAACAAAAACCATAATACATGCAAGCATAAATAAATTAGATATTGCACTTTTAAAAGTGAATTTTTTCAAATAAATCAGTCCTTTCCTAAAATAAAATTACAAATAATAATTATAACATAAATTATTATAAACTACAACACAAAAAGAAATTTTTTTATTTAATAAAAAATGTTAAAAGTATTGACAAATAAACAATTACAACATAAAATGCAAACAACAGTTCATGGAATATATAAATGAAAAAAATAAGTAGTAATAAATGTAATAAGAACTAAAATTTGTTAGAAAAGGATGTGTTCTTATGAATGAAAAAAAGAATGAAATTATTTTGTTTGAAAATCAGGGGGGTAAGGCAAGAAGTTAATTTGAAGGATGAAACTGTGTGGCTTACACAAGAACAAATGTCAAAATTGTTTACAAAAGCTAAATCTACTATTAATGAACATATAAAGAATATATATAAAGAAGGAGAATTATTAGAAACAGAGACAATGACTAAATTCGGAAATTCCGAATTTGCTGATAAACCAACTAATTATTATAATTTAGATATGATTATATCTGTTGGATATCGTGTGAAATCACAAAATGGTATTTTATTTAGAAAATGGGCTACTAAAATTTTAAAAGACTATATGCTGAAAGGCTATGCGGTAAACCAAAAGAGATTAGAGTACTTAGAAAAAACAGTCCAACTTATAGATATAGCAAATAGAATAGACGATAGAATACCTGACATATAACCTAATATAATTTTGAAAAAACATTGAGAATTAACACCAAATATGGTATAATTTAAACATTAAAATCAATATTGAATAAAATATAAGTGCAATAAAATAAATTAAAAACACTTATATAGATAGGATGTGAAAAAATGAAAAACAAAACAACAATAATATTATCAATTTTTATAATATTAACATTAGCAATACAATTCATATTACCAATAACAGCAAATGCATATGAATTACAAAAAGTAACAAGAGAAGAAAGTACAATTGATGTAAATTTAAAAAGAGATGAATCAAATTCAAATATAGTAAACATAACAGCAACAGATACAACCTATGATATTATTGAATTAAAATATGTTCATAAATACATTGAAATTTCAAACATAGAATATTTTGAACAGAATAATAGTGATGTACATACTTTTGAAATTATACCATCTAGAAGTATACAAGAATCATTTGAATTAGAAGGATATGGTTCATATACAGTATATGCTAAAAACTCAAGAGGAGATAGATTTTTAAGTAGAATTACAATAAATGATCCAGAAGATGCACCAGATATTACTTTAATAAAAAATGAAGAAAATCCAATGCATTTTACTATTCAAGTTACTAGTAAAAATAATACAATTACAACTCTAAAAATTGCCAAAAAGCAAAATATAGATGACAAAATAGATTTTAATACACAAGGGACAGATATAGAATTTATTGAAAGTAACAATGTCAATGTAAAGTATGATAAGATAACAGAAGAAGGTCTATATGAAGTATATGCAGCTGATAATAAGGGGAATAAAACATCTGTAGAAATATATTTATCAAAAAGTAATACACCTATTGAAGCAAGCATTTGGAAAGGTTCTGCTATAAGAGAAGTAGAATTAAAAATTAAAGATTCCTTATGTGATATAGTAAAAGTAAAAGTTGCAAGAAATTCTGAGATATCAGGATTTGAAGATTTTAATACTAAAGGAGAAGAACTACAATTCACAAAAGGAAATAATGTAACTATAAATTATATTGCACCAGAAGACGATACATATGTATTTTATATAGAAGATGAAGCTGGCTTTAAGAAAATGCTTACAAAAAGGATAACTGAAAATGAAAAAGCAATGAATATTGAGATAACACAAGATGAGGCTAATCCTAAAAATGTAAAAATAAAAGCAATAAATGAAGTATGCAAAATAGTAAAATTGAAAGTTGCAATTGGAAACAATATAGATTTAGAATATTTTAAGCAAAATGGAGAAGAAATTGAAATAGTTACAGGAAAAGAAGTTAATGTAGAATATACAGTTAATAAAGATTGCAGGTTAAATGTATATATAGAAGATGAAGAAGGATATACATATATGTATTCTAAAAATTTAACTGGAATTGACGAACCACAACCTATAACTCCACCAACAATTGAAGTATCACAAAATAGTGATAACCCTAAACAAATTGATGTAACAGTAAAAAGTAAGGATTCATATATAAGAAAAATAAAATGGGCTAAAGACAGTAGAGATGAAATGTATTTTGAAAACAATGGAACACAAATAGGAATAGGGAATGTTGGTAAAATAATTAAAACAGATTTTGTAATAAGTAGTATAGGAGTATATACTATTTATGCAGAAGATAATGAAGGAAATAAAACTGTAAAAGAAATAAATATAACAAATATAGACGATAAACCAACTCCAGATATTAAACCACCAGAGATAACAGGAGTAGAAAATAATAAAATTTATAATAAATCACTTACACCCCAAATAACAGATGAAAATTTAGCAGAAGTTATCTTAAAAAAAGATGATAATGTAGTAGAAAATTATAAAAACGGTGATACAATTGAAGAAGATGGAATATATCAACTTATAGCAACAGACAAAGCTGGAAACAAAACAGAAATTAAATTTGGGATAGATAGAACAGCTCCTGAAATTAACATAGAACGAGAAATAAAAGATGAAAAAAATGTAACAGCCAATATAAAGATTATAGATAATTTAGTTAAAATAAAGAAAGCTAAAATTGCAAAGGGAGAAAAAAATATAGAATATTTTACAGAAAATGGTCAAGAATTGGAAGTTAAAATAGAAAATACAACAGCCTCAAGTGCAATAAACATAACAGATAATGGAATATATACTGTTTATGCAGAAGATATATTGGGAAATAAAAGTATAGAAGAATTTGAAGTTACAACTATAAAAGTAGACCCTGAACCTGAGCCAGAAGATAAGATACCACCTAAGATTACAGGAGTACAAGATGGTAAAACTTATACAGAAAAGATTTCTCCAAAGGCAGAAGATGAAAATTTGGTAGAGGTTATTTTAAAAAGAAATGGAGAAATAGTAAAAAATTATAAAAATGGTGATGTAATAAGCAAAAATGGACAATATACATTAACAGCAAAAGATAAGGCAGGAAATACAACAAGTATAAGATTTACTATAAATATAAAAGATACAAATAATAACACAAATGGTAATACAAATACCGGTAACAACAATACAAACACAAATAACAATACAAATACCGGAAACAATAATACAAACACGAATAACAATACAAATACCGGAAACAATAATACAAACACAAATAACAATACAAATACAGGAAATAATAACAATAATAAAAACAACATAAATGGTAGTGGGAATAAAATAAACAACAATAAAGAAAATAATTTACAAGCTGGAGACAAGAATGAATCAAAAAATATTCTACCATATGCAGGTAATACAGGATTTTTTATAATTGGAATTATTGTGGCTAGTATAGTATCAATATTTAGTTATTTTAAATATAAGAAATATAATAAAATAAAATAGAAATTTGATAGTTATTGAAATTTTAAGTGCACCTATGAAAAATTAGAAAAGCCTAATTTTATGAGGTGCATTTTTATTTTAAAAAAACTGAAAATTATAGGAAAAAACTATTATTTTTTTGGATTTTGTGATATAAGATAATTATAAATTAAAAGTAAGATAAATTTTTCAATGTAAAGGAGGGACAAAATAAATAATGAAAAATTTTAACTCAAGTAAAATAATATCAAATTTAGTAAGAATATCAATAATTATAATAGCTATTTTTCTAATAATAAATAAACAATATGAAAACTTAGGAATACTAGCAATTACAATGTTATTAACATTTTATGATGTTCTAGTTGAAAAATTATTAAAAATAAAATTAGATAACAAATTAAAAAACTCAATAACATTATTTATTTTTGGAGCACAATGTTTAGGTAGTGTATTAGATTTTTACGGAAAATTTTTGTGGTGGGACACAATGTTACATACTATATCAGGAGTTATATTCTATTTTGTAGGTACAACAATAATAGAACAAATGAGTAAAAAATATGGTAACCAAAATATTAATAAAATGATAGTAATATCATTTGGAATTTGTTTTGCTTTAGCTTCAGGAGTTGTATGGGAAGTATTTGAATATGGAGTAGATACATTCTTAGGACAAAATATGCAAATAACAGAAGGATTAATAGGTAGAGAAGCAATAAAAGATACTATGATTGACTTAATTTCAGTAACAGGTGGAACAATAGTGATATCAATTTTAGATAGTTTTTTAAGAAAAAGAAAAGAAGAAAAGGAATAAAATATGAAGAAAAATAAAGTAAAAAAATATAGAAAAAGAGATTTGACGGTATATATTGTACTAAGACTATTGGTAATACTTACAATAGTTATTCAAGCTATTAGAGGGAATTTTGAAAATGTATTTTTATGTGTTTTAACTTTAATACTATTTACAATACCATCTATTATAGATAAAAAATTAAATATAAAATTACCAAATGCATTAGAAGTAATAATATTATTGTTTATATTTTCAGCAGAGATATTAGGAGAAATACAAAACTTTTATGGTATATTCAAATTTTGGGATACGATGTTACACACTATAAATGGATTTTTATGTGCAGCAATAGGATTTTCAATGATTGATATTTTAAATAGAAGCCCTAGATTTCATTTGAAAATGTCACCACTATTTGTAGCATTAGTAGCATTTTGTTTTTCAATGACAATAGGAATATTATGGGAGTTTTTTGAATACGGTTCAGATGTATTTTTCAGAACTGATATGCAAAAAGACAGAATAACATCTTCAATAGCATCAGTAGAAATTAATGAATCAAGAAAAAATATACCAATAAAAATAAATAATATTGAAAAAGAAGTAATAAGCTACTATGAAAATGGAGAATTAAAACAAAGAGTAATAGAAAGAGGACATTTAGATATAGGTTTAAAAGACACAATGAAAGATTTATTTGTAAATTTCATTGGTGCAGTAGTATTTTCAATAATAGGATTATTGTATATTAAAAATAGAGATGAATATAAATTTGCTGAGAATTTTATACCAACTATGAAGATTAAAGAAGAAAAAGTAGAGTAAAGTTTGGTTTATTCCAGAAGATAAAGCATATTTTTGCAGATAGCATAAAAAAGTGAAGATGCAACAGATGAATTTAATGCAAACTAAAGTAATAAAAAAGAAATAATAATATTAGGGTATAGAGCCGTTGGCCACTTATTGTTAGCAGAACAACGGCTAGTTTTAATATTCTTCTACAAATAAAGCCTTTGCCAGATAAGGAGTAATTTCATTAATGTCATACCAACCAGAACTTTTACTATCATTTTCAAGACCATTAGGATTAGAAACATAAACCATATTATTACCATCAGTAGCTAATAAAACCATATAGTGAGAAGCAGTTGTCCAACGATTATTATGTGGCTTATTCCATAAACATACAAGAACAGGTCTATTTGTCTTTAAATGTTTTAAAATATATTCATTAGATAAATGAACACTATCAAAATAAAAATCAGAATTTGATACACCAAAAGTAGAAGATAATTCTTTAGAAATTTTTTCACCATCTAATACAGGATAATATTTCTTTCTAAGATATTCAGGAGTATAATTTTTTCCATAGCCACTAAGTATAATTGACATAGAAGTTATACCACATCCATTCTCGGCCATAGTTCCACCCCAATAACTATTATTAGTCCAAGAAGAACTGCCATTTTGCTTATATTCCTTATAAGTTTTTTGGTGATTTTTCTCAGTAGTGAAGGTAGAAAAATAGCCATCTTTATTAGAAACTTTTTTGCTACCAATTCCAGAATAATTTTTGTTAGAATCCTGCTTTATTATGTCATATTTACTGGTGGATATATTATTTACTTTAGAAACATCATAAATATCATTAATATTATAATCAAATAAATCTAAATTATTTTTTAAATATAAAAATACAAATATTATAAAAATAATAGA
>ERZ836760.1300-NODE-1300-length-28051-cov-3.926347_pt1 | contig 28051 bp, 14 predicted proteins | sample MGYA00519941_ERZ836760 | MGnify/ENA primary metagenome ERZ836760 (study PRJEB31850, sample SAMEA3708807) | human gut metagenome | biome: human gut; feature: human-associated habitat; material: faeces | place: China | collected 2014 ... | reverse complement strand
GTCTGTGTCGGTTTGATTTTTTTCAGAATATCCTGCAAAATCACCTGCGCCGTCATGCCTTCGATTCTTGCCTGCGGACGCAGTACCAGACGATGCGCGCAGACATCCAAAAACACATTCTGCACATCCTCCGGAACAACATAGTTCCGTTTTCTGAGAATTGCATTGGCTCGCGCCATCTTCACCAACGCAGAAACACCGCGCGGAGAAATCCCAAGCTCCACCAGAGGGTGCGTTCTTGTTTCCTCGCAAAGGCGAATCGCATAGGCAAGCACACTGTCCGCCATGCGCACAGAAGTCAGATAATTCTGCACCTCCAGAAGGTTCTGCGCGCTTGTTACGGTATGGATATCCTCGATGGGATTATTGTAACGCTGCGCATTGATAATTTTCATCTGATTTTCCAATGTCGGATAGCCGATGGAAAGACAGACCATAAAACGGTCAATCTGCGACTGCGGCAAGGGCTGTGTCCCTGCGGAGCCAAGCGGGTTCTGCGTGGCAATGCAGATAAGGGGCGCAGGCAGCACATGGGTTTCCCCATCTACCGTAATGGTGTGCTCCTCCATAACCTCCAGCAGCGCAGACTGCGTTTTCGGAGAGGTACGGTTGATTTCATCCGCTAGCAAAAGCTGACAATTCGCCGCCCCCTCCCGATATTCAAATTTATTTGTTTCGCGGTTAAACGCCGTAAAGCCTGTAATATCGGACGGCAAGGTATCCGGTGTGAACTGAATACGCTTGCTGCTCAGACCCAGTGCATGGGAAAACGCAAGCGCCAGTGTTGTTTTGCCGACACCGGGGCAGTCCTCCAGTAATACATGTCCGCCGGCATAAATCGTCATCAATACCTTTTCCACAATATCGTTTCTGCCGATAAATGCCTTATTGACCTCAGAAATGATCTGCTTGGATTGTTCAACAATCATTCTGCTCCTCCTTCTTCCGCACCCTGAGAGGTGCTTTCTGCTTCACCGCCTGTCGGCTGCTGTGTTTTTTCTTCCATTTCTTCCGTTTCTTCTTTTTCTTCCTTTTCTTCTGCTTTTGGTTCTTCCTTTATCTGATTTTCTGTCTGCAATGCCTCCGGCGGAATATCAATCGCAATGATAACAGGACGTTCTATGGTAAGCTCCGGCAGGACAATCGGCTCCTGTGCAGGGTCTGTCGTCTCATCCTCTGTTTCACCAACGTCACCGATATCTGTATTACCGGTATCTGTATCACCGGTATCCGTATCACCGGTATCCGTATCACCGGCATCTGTATCGCCTGCATCCGTTCCAAGTGTAAAGCTCAGCTTCTCCACCTGCGGCAGGGTGCTGATGGAAAAATCCTCGCTGATAAGCCAGATTATGCCACGCAGCCGATTCTCAATCGGCAGCAGAATTTCCGTCATTTTTTCATGAACGGCTTCCGTTATGATTTCTGCCGGATTTTCGGCAGACTCCATCATGCTTTGCCGCATTGCAGAATACATTTTTTCATAATTTTCATAGCCTGCCAGCGAATATACCCATTTTTCAATGAAATCGATGCAGACATCCTCATCAAAGCTATTGATGTGCAGCCGCTCGATATCTATGCCGAAGTCAAAGGGCTTGCCCTCCGTATCAAGCAGCAGTGCCGGCGGCGCTGCATCATAAAAGGTCAGCTGCAGGGTTTCGCTTTCCACGCCTTGAAAAGCATCCTGCTCAATTCCTGCAAAGCCGTTATCAAATATCACGCTTTCCAGATTTTTTGTGTTTGAGAAGGCACCCTTGCCAAGATAATCCAGACACCAGTCCTCCGGAATATCCAGAGCCTTCGAGCCAAGGAAGGTCTTTTTGATATCGGAAGGCGCACCAACCAGAGTGATATGGCCATCCCTATCAATGCGATGCGGATAAAACTCTGACGGCTCTGCTACATGTGCCGCTCCCAGAATATCGCGGATACGATTTTCTATTCCCAGAAGTCTTTCCTTTATGATGGCATCTGCCATTTTGTAACGCTCCTCCATTGTTATATCAAACGGCAGCTCCTTCAGGAAGATATCCTCATACAGCAAATCATACGGCTGACTGTTTCCAATGACCATATAGCCAAGCATTGCATAACGCCATTTCTTCACAAAATCCTGTACAATGCTTTCGTCCTGTGCATATTTTTCGGGAAACAGGATATATGCCGCTTCCTCCTCATTCGTCCAATCAGAATTGAAGGTAAAGGGGATTCCCTTATTGAACAAGGTAAGTCTCGGCACAGCAGAGCTGTTGATTTCCACCCGTTTCAGCTGCTCACAGCCATAGAACGAATCGGTATGTAGCATACTGTCATAATGAAAGCCGTTCTCCAGATTGACAAGGGTAAGCTTCTTACATTCGGCAAATGCCAGCTCATCTATTTCGCTTACCTCCTGCGTACAGGTCAGGCCTGTGATATTGCTGTCACAGAAGGCATGCTTCCCGAACGAAATTGCCCCTGTTGTGACAGATCCTTCCAGACCTGTATCGGCAAATACATAATCATCAATATACTGCAAGCGCGGCAAAGTATCCCAATTCAGCGTATAGGCACCCTCCGTGCCGAACATTGCCTGCGAATAAAGCTCAAGTGTTTCTTTCGGTAATGTGATTTCGCCTGTAAGCGTTTTGCCGGAACGGATTGCGATATCGGGAATCCCATCCGCATCCAGAGCATACAGCATTTTTGTACTGCCGATGTCATATACGGCAAGCGTATGCCCGAAGCTGTCATCAAAATGAAGCCACTGTTCGGAATAGCTGCTCTTTTCACACTGATTGGTTACAAAAAGCTGCGTCAGATTGATGCCGTTGCTGCTTTTATTGCAAATATCAATCACATAATCGCCGACATCTCCTTTTTTCGCATTGGATGCAACGAAATACAGGGAAGGACATTTATCAAACGCTTTCTCTCCGATGGTGATGCTGTCCTCTGTCTGAATGAAAACACCCTCCAGCGCAGCACAGTTATAAAACGCCCTTGCGCCGATTTTTGCTACATTCGGCTCCAGCATTGCCCATTGCAGGGATTGGTTATTTTCAAATGCACCATCCGCAATTTCCGTGATTTTTACGGTTTCGCCGTTTTGCGCCGTTTCCAGACCGCTGTATTCTGTGATATTGCTGCCGCCATAGAGCAGAACACCTTCGTTGCCGTTGATATAGTAGGTATTGCCCTCTTTGCTCGTTTGCAGTGCAATCGCATGAATGGCTTCGGATAAGCTCCAAGCGGCAAGCTGTTGATTGATTTTATCTGCCTGCTCCTCTGTTCTGCACAGAACGGTATCCACACTGCTGTTCGCAAAGGCATTTTCCTCCAGAACAACCGCATTGTTCGGAAGAACGACCCTTGTTGTATTTGGCGCAGCCTCAAAGGCGTAAGCGGCAATTTTCGTTACTCTTTTCGGTACGGTATAAATCCTGTTGATGCTGAACACATTTTGCAGTGTTTTTTCATCCTTGGAAAGCACTGCATCCTCCTTGATAATTTGCCCGACAGAGCGCACGGCAATATCCGTTCCCGCCAGCGCCGCCTTGTTTGCGGAAACAAACTCAAGCAAAACCGCATCGGGTACGATAATCGTGCCGCTTTTCATGCCGCCGTAATCAATTTTCGGCAGACTTGCCGCATCCTCTGCTTCAAGCACAAGCTGACGAAGCTGTGTATTCTTTGGCAGTGTCACCCTTTCGATATTATCGGGAATTGTCAGCTTTGTTGTGTTATAGGGAATCCCTATATATTCCGTGCCTGCGGCATTTGTCAGAATGCCATCTGCCGTAACGGCAAAGACAGGATTTTCCCCCGAAAGCTGATAGCCCTTATTGACGCGCAGATTGACTAAATCAGTATTGACATAGCGCACGGTATCCGAAAGCCTAAGATATTCCACTGCTTTCAGATGATTATTCGCCGCAAAATCCACCGCCTGCACATATTTCGGCACTGCAAGCACAGGGGCATACTCCCCTGTATAATCGGTCAGGGTCTGCATAAAGGTCAGCTCCTGTCCGGATTTCGCGGATTGTCTGGTATATTTTGTCGATTGGACATCTATCCAGCGGGGCTTGACAGAAACCACATAGGAGGAGTCCAGAGAAACACGCGCCGCAGGCTCCAATACATGCCGCCCCACTGTTACAGGGTATTCCCACGGAACCAGCTCGCCATTTTCACGCCAGCCGGGGAAAAGGGTTTCCAATCTGTCCTCCCCAAGCAGACCACGCTGATAATAATAAAGGTCTACCCTTGTGCCGATGGGTGGATTGGTTTTGTCACTTGCAAGGTCGGAATAGCGATTCAGCACAGTGCTTGCATCAATCTTCTGCCCCTTATCCTGCAATGCCTCACTCAGCACCAGCAGACGGGTCTGCTCCAGACGATAGGTCAGGGTTCCCTCCGGATTGGAAATCCACGCTGTCTCTGTTCCGTCGGAATTTTTAAGGGTAAAGCGATAGGAAATGTCAATCCCGATGGTTTCTGCATCCTCAGGGATATCTATGGTCTGATTTGATACGTCAAAATAGTATGCGGTATCGTCAATGTATACCATATCAATACGAATATATTTATCCAGATGCTTCTGCTCCCAACGATGCAGTCCTAAATTCCGATCAATGATATATGTTTCCAATGCATTGAAGATGGTCTGCGCAGAAACATTTTTCTGCCCTCTGTATAATGCAGCGTCACTCCTGCTCGGCTGAGAAATTGTAATCATTAGGATGTCATCCTTCGTCAATGCGCCGTCCAGATACTCTTTATTATCCGTTTCAAAGCCAAAATCGGGCGTGGGTTTATCCGTATCGGGGTCAAGCGAGGCATCCCCATAGCCCGGTATCGGTTCCGGTGTTATCGGTGTCGGGTCAGGGGTGGGGGTTGTGGTATCAGTGCCACCGCCGCTATTATTGCTGTTATTATTGCTGTCCGAAGGCTGTGTCGGCTGTGTGGGTTCTGTCGGCTGTGTCGGCTCTGCCGACCCCTGTCCGCCGCCGCTGTCACCTGCGCCGCCATTGAGAACGACATCCGCCTGACTGCGGTCATCCGTAAAATCGTATACGGTATCTGCGCTGTCCGCACTGCCGCCGATTGCAGACGCATCCGCTGTACCGGTATTCAGTGCAATGGATTCGGAAAAATTCTGCCGCAGCTGCTCCCGTTCAAACTGATAGTCCGCATCATCCTGCTCCTGCGGACGATTGCTGTCCTCCGCATTGTTATCCCTTTCCAGAAATTCACTTTCATTCTGCTCCGCGGTGTTGTCTCTGCCCTTTGCATCATTTGTATCATCAAACCGCACCTGATTGGCACGGAAGGTATTCTTTTCTTCAGAAGGGTGAAAATCAATACCGGATTGGTAAGCGGATACACCAAGTGCCGCGCCTGTTGTCAGCACAACCGCAACCGATGCACCCCATACGGTTTTCTTCATTTTGTTTTTTTCCATCCATCCACCTGCTTTCTCTTCTGTAAAAATTCACCGATTTTCTTCTGCAATGCAGGAAAATCAACCGGCTTCGCAAAATGTCCGTTCATACCGCTTTCCAGAGACCTTCTCTCGTCCTCCACAAAGGCATCGGCAGACAGCGCAAAAATCAATATCTCTTTTGCATCCTTTCGTTTCAGCGCGCGAATTCTTTTTGCTGCCGTGCGCCCGTCCATTACAGGCATCTGCACATCCATCAAAATAAAATCATAATAGCCCTCCTCCTGCGCCGTAAACAAATCGATTGCCTCTTGTCCGTTTTTTGCAACATCTATTGCCGCGCCCATTTCCTGCAGCACCTCAACCGTAATCATAGCGTTGATTTCGTTATCCTCCGCAAGCAGAATTCTTTTGCCGACAAAGACATTCGCCGTAGCCGCAAGGGGCTTGCTTTGCTGTTGCTCTGCCGGCAGTGCCGCAGGCTTTTCCGCAATCGGCAGGTGCAGGAATACAGAGAAATCCGAGCCTTTTTGGGGTTGGCTTTCTACTACGATTTCACCGCCCATCAGCTTGACAAGCTGATCTGCGATTGCCATGCCCAAGCCTGTTCCGCCGTAAAGACGGGAGGTTTCAATCGTTTCCTGCTCAAAGGGACGGAAGATACGGTTAATAAATTCCGGCTCCATGCCGATACCCGTATCATGCACGCGAATCATGAAATCCACCACGCCGTTTTGCAGCATCATCTGGCGGAAGGTAACGATAATTTCCCCCTCCGAGGTGAATTTCACTGCATTGGAAAGAAAATTGATAATCACCTGACTGATGCGCAGCTCATCCCCACAGACATAATCCACAGTAACGCCTTCAAAATTGACCTCGTAGCGAATCCCGCGGCTGTCCAGATTTTTCGCAAACATATCATACAGGCGGTTGCCCAGCGCACGCAGGCTGAACACGCCCTGCTCCAGTTCGACCTTGCCGACCTCGATACGGGACATATCCAGAATATCGTTAATCAGTGCAATCAAATGATCGGAAAGCTCATCCGCCTTTGTAAGGTACTGCATAGCGGGACTGTTCGCCTCCAGCTTATTTTCTGCCAGCGTCAGCATACCGATAATCCCATTCATCGGCGTACGAATTTCATGCGACATACGAGAAAGGAAGGTTGTTTTGGAGCGGCTTTCCTCCTCCAGTTTTTCCAGACGCTTTTCATAGCCTGCAATCTGCCGATAAAGCTTTGTGATGCGGCAAAAGCAGAATAAATCATATAAGCCATCTGCACTGCGGCTGATGGTCAGCTGCACCCGTTCGCCGTTTTTCAGCTGAAAATTTTCAATGAAAGCTGCTTCTCCCTTCCATTCGCGGTATTTTTTCCAGACAGAACCGCCGTCCCCTTCCTCCTGCAAAATATCGGCAAGCGTCATCATATCCTGCTGCACGGCTTCCATGGAAATGCCAAGCAGTGCCGTCATATCTCCAGCTGCCGCAAGCGGCAGTAAATCCTTTCTTCGCAGCACCAGACAAGCCGTTTCCTTCTGGTTGCTCATCTGTGACAGCAAAATATCATCCGTTTTGCGCGGCGCAGGCTGTTTTGTTTTGCCCCATCTGCGGCACACCACTGCGCTTAACAGCAGCACCGCCGCCAATATTTCCACACAGGCAACCACAAGCAGAGAAAAATTCTCTCCCAGGACTGCAAGTAAATCCGTAACCATTGTCATGCTTTCACCGTTCCAATCTCAATCATGCCTTCTATCCGCAGACAAAAAAGATGTTTTTTGAAATATACATACTAATTTAATATTTTATATCATACAGTACTTTTTCGTCATTTTCAACTGATTCACAGCGGCTTTCCCCTATATTCGACAGGATATATTATTCTTTTGAAATCTTTTCAAAGTTATTATCAATCTTTTCAATTTTATTAAGTCTGTTGCAGAATTTCATAGCTTTGTTATAATGGAGGATAGACAAAATTCAGGAGGTGAGCCTGTGAATTATCAGGAATGTATTCATTATTTGGAAGAAGATGTTGGCTTTAGTTCTATACCGGGGCTAGAACGCATACAATACCTCTGTGATCTGCTTGGAAATCCGGAGCAAAGGCTTCCTGTGATTCATGTTGCAGGCACAAACGGGAAGGGCTCTGCCGTGGCAATGCTTTCTTCCATATTAAAGGAGGCGGGCTATCGCGTCGGCGCATATACCTCCCCCCATCTGGAGCGATACAATGAACGCTATCTCCTCAATGGTGCGGAAATTTCGGATGATGATTTTGCAAAGGAAATCACCCTGATGCGGCAGCTCTGCGAAAAGCTGGCGGCAGAAGGCAAGCCTGTTCCGACGCTTTTTGAAATTACAACCGGTGCGGCGTTTCATTATTTTTATGAAAAGCAGGTGGATGTTCTGATTCTGGAGGTCGGGCTTGGCGGCAGATTTGATGCCACGAATGTCGTTCCCCACCCTCTGCTTTCGCTCATCATGTCTATCAGCATTGACCATACGGATTTTTTGGGGGATACGATTGAAAAAATTGCTATGGAAAAATCCGGCATTATTAAGAAAAATTGTCCTGTGGTGTTGTATTCCCAAGCGGAATTAGTATATAATATCATTAAGGATGCAGCAGCTCGGATGGATGCTCCATTCTATTGTTTGAATGACGCAAAAATCAGGGTCGCTTCGCAAACATTGGAAGGGACTGTTTTTTCTGTCAAAAATAAATGTTTTTCCTTGGAAAATCTGGAATTATCTCTGCTTGGCACTTATCAGCTTGAAAATTGCCTTGCGGTTCTGGAGGCCTGCCTTGTGCTGAACAAAAACGGTCTTTCGATTCCCGAAGGAGCAATTCGCAATGGACTGAAAAATGCCCGTTGGGCAGGCAGGATGGAGCTTTGCGGCAGAGCGCCGCTTGTCATTCTGGATGGCGCGCATAATGCGGATGGGATTCGGCAGCTGGCAAATTCCCTTTCGGTTTATTTCAAGGAAAAAAAGGTTACCCTTATTCTCGGTATTCTGGGGGATAAGGAATATCGGAGGATGACAGAGCAGATTCTTCCCTTTGCGGAGACGGTGATTCTGACTGAGCCGCACAGCGAGAGAAGGCTGGATGTATTTTCTCTTGCTCGCTCTGTTTCCGATTTCAGTGGTACGGTGGAGATGGAAAAGGAAATTGAGGCGGCGTATGAAAGGGCGCGCACCCTCACCCCTCAGGACGGCATTATTCTTTGCTGTGGTTCCTTATATATGATCGGAGCCATGCGCACCTATCTGAAGCACCGTAAAAACAGCTAAACTGAAGCACATAGAAAAAGTATTTGAAACGGAGGAATGTCCTGTGTTTAATTTTAAAGAAGAATTGAGCAGATATCAGCCCATTCTGGAAATCGACCAGATCGAAGCATCCCTGCATACATCCGAAATGCAGGATCTTCTGGATATCCTACAGCATATTGCGAAGGAGAAAAAGCAGCCCCCCACTCAGGAATAAGCAAAAGGAGAGAATGACATGAAATGCCCGAATTGTGGTTTTAATTTTTCTGAGGGCTGTCGCTGTCCCGATTGCGGCGTAGATGTGTATGTGTTCCGAAAGGCACGCAATGCATCCATCCGTCTTTATAACGAAGCGCTTACCTTAGCCGGAGAAACCGATCTCTCCGGTGCAGCGGCAAATCTGGAACAGAGCCTTCTTTTTGATAAAAATAACATACAGGCGAGAAATCTTCTCGGTCTGATTTATTGCGAAACGGGGCGCATCGGGGATGCCCTCAGACATTGGATTATCAGCTCCTCCCTTCTGCCCGAAGGAAATGCTGCCGCAGGCTATATGGCGTATTTGCAGAAAAACGCCAGAGAAATGGAAAAATGCAATGATGCGGTGCGGATGTATAATCAGGCGATTACCTATCTGAAGCAGGGCAGTGATGATTTAGCCATTATTCAGCTGAAAAAATCCATTGACAATAACCCGAATTTCATTGATGCCTATAACCTGATGACGCTTTGCTGCATTGAGGATAAAAATCTTAAGCGCGCACTGCATTTTAATGAAATCGTGCTGAAACGGGATATTCGCAATCCTCTTGCCCTGCATTATGCACAGCTGATTGGCAATGTGCCCTCTCCCACTCTGAAAAAGGGAGACAAAAATAAAGCCTCTGCGGCAGTCAGCGTGAAAAAAACAGACAGCAATCCGCCCCTTCCCGGCTATAAGCGCAAGGACAGAAGCAGCAGCGTTCTGGAAAAGCACAACATGATTGCCTTTGTAATCGGGCTTGTGATTTCAGCTCTGGTGATTCTGGTGCTGATTGTGCCTGCGCTAAATGAGGATAAGGATGCAAAAATCAAGGAATTGCAGACCGCTGTTGAAAATTATTCCGGTGAAACCAATATGACACCGGAGGAGGTTCTGGAAATGCGGACAGAACTGCAAAAGCTGCAAAAGGAAAACAAGCAGCTGCGTAGCGAGGAAAATAAGCAGGCGAATCTGGAATTGCTGGAAACGGCAGTATCGCAGATGACAGACGGCGATTATGAAGCCTGCATCACCACCTTTGAATCCATTGATACGGTTGGATTTAGTGATGATGATTTGGCGAAATATAATTCTCTGAAGGCGGAGCTTTACCCCAAGGCGGCAGATGCCTACTACACCAAAGGAAAAAGTGATTTCCTAAGCAAAAACATGACAGAGGCAAAGACCGATCTGGAAACAGCCTTGAAATACGCAAGCAACGAAAACTTTGTGGATGACATCTATTACTATCTGGGACAGATTGCAGAGGGAGAAAAAGATACGGCAAGCGCAAAGAAATATTACAACAAGATTATCAGTGATTACCCCGATTCCAATCAGATTGGCAATGCCAGAAACGCATTGGAGGGCTTAAAGGAATAAGCCTAATGGAATAAAAATAGAACACAAATGAAGCCCCTCTTTTCAGAGGGGCTTTTGCTATGCGCTTATTTCATGTATTTATCGTGCAGCTCCTTATACTTTTCGGTATAAGCCTGATTCTGCTTCTGCTGCAGCAGATTTGCACGAATCTGTTCCTTCACCTCATCGAAGGGGGTTACAGATGCGTCCTTCTTATCCTCAACCTTAATCAGATGATAGCCGAACTGTGTCTTTACAGGGCCAACTACCTTGCCAACCTCAGCCGCAAATACCGCCTGATCGAACTCCGGAACCATCTGACCCTTGCCGAATTCGCCAAGGTCACCGCCCTGCGCATTGGAGGGGCAGGAGGAAAATTCCTTCGCGGCATCCTCAAAATAGATATCCCCTGCGGTGATTTTGTTCATGATATCCTGTGCTTTTTCTTCGGAATCCACCAGGATATGCTTTGCATGTACGGTTTCGCCCTTTTCAAAATGCTGGGGGTTTTCTTTGTAGAACGCCTGCATTTCTTCATCTGTTACAGTGATATCCTTCAAAACGCTGTTGATGGCAAGCTGGGCAAGGATATCCTTTCTTGCCCGTTCCATCATGGCTTTAAATTCATCGGTTTCATCCATTTTTTCTTCTTCTGCCATCTTTGCATACAGATGGAATGCCAGAAGCTGCTTCAGTGCGTGCTCTCTGAACTGGGGATATGCCGCATACGCCTGCTGCTCCTTCGGCAGATTCGCAATATATGCGTCCAAATCCGCATCTGTAATGTTTACGCCGTCAATTGTTGCTAAAATATTCTGTTCGCTCATTTGAATTCTCCTAAATGTAAATTATTATTTATTGAATCCCGAAGTCCTCATTATTCCAGAGGTTATCCTCAGGGTTCTGTCCATTGCCGGGGTCTGTTGTGCCGGGGTCTGTGCTGTTGGTATCATCATCACCGCTGCTCACATGCGCAGAATCGCAGGTTGCGCTGATATTGATATCCAGCTTGCCTTCGGGAACCTTAGAGGGCTTGCCCTTAATCGTACCGTCACTGTTGACCGCCAAAACCACATTTATGGTCGGGCAGGTTGCGCCCGCAAGCTTGCCTGTTTCGCTGCAAATCGTATAGGATTTGTGCATCGTGCAGGTGCCGCCGCCTGTGCTGCCCTTGAAATCCGTTGTAACATAGTCACTCGTTACACCATAGCCATAGTAATCACTGTTGCAAAGAGAAGAAGGTGTCATGCCGGATGCAGAGCAGATAGAACGTGTTGTCAAGCCATCCGGTTTTTTAAACTCCTTATTCTTCAGTCCCTTATCATAATGAATCTGGCTCATAACCGAGCTCCAGATGCGCAGATGGGCGTTATTTGCATTTATAATCTCCTTCTGGCTGTCATACCCCATCCAGATACCGGCGGTATAGTAAGGCGTATAGCCATAGAAGGTCAGGTCAACGGTATCATTGGTGGTACCTGTTTTACCTGCAACATTCATGCCGCTGATGGCTGCCTTCGTACCGGTACCCTTCGTGATAACATCACGCATCATATCCGTCAGCAGGAAGGCGGTTGTTTCCTTCAGCACCCGATGTGTTTCCTGTTCGGAATTATCCAGAAGCACGTTGCCGTCATGGTCATACACCACGCTATAGAACATCGGCTCATAATAGGTGCCGCCGTTGGCAATGGTTGCATAGGCCGCCGTCTGCTCCAGAACGGAAACGCCCTGTGTCAGACCGCCGAGTGCCGTTGTTGCCGCCTTATCCCGTTCATCAATCGTGGTAAAGCCAAAGTCCAGCAGATACTGATAAGCCGTATCCGCGCCGACCATCATAAAGGTCTTAACCGCCAGCACGTTCATGGAGTGCCAGATACCCTGCCGCACTGTGGTAGGCCCGATATATTTGCCATCCCAGTTTTTAGGAGACCAGCCGCCGTAGGTAACAGGCTCATCAATGATGATGGAGCCGGGCATCAGCAGTCCCGTATCAATCGCGGGGGCATACGCCGCCAAGGGCTTCATCGTCGAGCCCTGCTGACGCAGTGCCTGTGTCGCACGGTTGAATACGGAATCACCGGGCTTTTCGCCGCGTCCGCCGACAATCGCCTTTACTTCGCCGTTGCTCTGATCCATAATGACCATTGCCGCCTGCAGGGATTTAGAAACCGTCAGCTTATCCAGAACTAAGGTATGCGTTTCATCCAGAAGCTCCTCCTTCACGGATGCAACAAAGGCATCTGCCTCCTCCTGCGAGGTAACGGTTGTTTTCTTTTCATAATGCGACTGATTGCTGCTTTCATCGGGGTTCTGTGTATCCAGAACGGAAATCAGATAGGTCACATCCATCTTCCCATCCCCTGCCGGGAACATATTATCATTCTTCATGGCAGCTTCTGCGGTTTCCTGCATGGAAGCGTCCATTGTGGTATGAATCTGCAAGCCGCCGCTGTAAATCATATTGGATGCCTGTGCGGCTGTCATGTTTTTCTTTTCCATCAGGTCAGCCTTAATCTGCTGTACCGCTGCTTCGACAAACCAGTTATGCTTTGCGTTGCTTTCCTCCTCCGCAGTCTCCTTGCAGACCAGATGTGCATAGATATCCTCTGCCGCGGCTTCGTCATATTCCGCCTGCGTAATCATGCCCAAATCCAGCATTTTCTGCAAAACCGTCAGTTGACGCTTGCGGCTTTCTTCCTCATTCATATCCGGCGCATACAGACTGGGGGTTTTCGTGATGCCCGCAATGCTTGCCGCCTCTGCCAGCGTCAGCTCACTGGCATGCTTGCCAAAATAATATTGAGAAGCCGCCTCTACGCCACGCAGACCATGATGCAGCGGTATCGTGTTCAGATACAGCTCCAGAATATATTTCTTCGCCGCATCCTTTGAGCCAAGCTGTTTTTTCAGCGCATTTTCCAGAGAAACAGCCAGATACTGCTCCTTTATCTTTCTGGAAAGGCTCTTTTCGCGCTCAAGCACCTCATTTTTCAGCACCTGCTGCGTCAGCGTACTTGCACCCTGCGAAAAGCTCATGGTTTTAATATTTTCAGCCATCGCACGCATAATCCCTCGGATATCAATACCATTATGCTCATAAAAACGCTGATCCTCAATCGCAATGACTGCATTTTGCATATTGGTTGTGATTGCGGAAAGCTTCACATATTCTCGGTTTTCCTCGCCATGCAGTTTATCCACCTCGTTATCATCCGCATCATAGATGACAGAGGTATAGGAATCGGGCAGAACATCGGAGGTATTCAGCATATCCGTGCTTTGCAGAATACCGAACACCGTACCCAGAATTGCGCCTGCAACCGCAAAGGCAATCACGATGGCAACAATCAGCAAAACCTTCCCGATTCTGCTGTTGACCGAGCGTTTCTTTCTGCGCTTTCTGCGTCTTTTCGGGTTTCCGGAAGAGGATGGTCGGCGTGTGCCGTTTGCGCCGGAGGGGCGTGTCTGCCTTGTGCCGGAAGGGCGTGTCTGTCTTACGCCCGTTCTGTCCTGCGCGTCTCCCCTTCTGTGTTGAGATTCACTCATATTTCAAGCCTCCTGTTTATTTCCATGTGTAATCAAAACGGATGGAACAAAATCCATATTCCGCCATTTTGCGAAGATTATACTTTTTGATTATACCAAAATTTCACCGCAAAAGAAAGACATTTTCACAAAAACATGCTTATTTCTACTATAACCTTTGTTTAATTTTTCTTTAACATTGCAAAAAAAGCCCCGAAATCAAGGAAAAGGCATGCTTCGCCCTTCTCACTCATATCATTGCAGAGGGAGGGAGCGGACAATGCGAAAAAGAAAACGAAACCGAAAAAGAAAGAAATTTCTGCCCCTTCTCCTGCCTGCTCTGCTGACGGTTCTCTGTTTTTTCCTTCTGGAAAATAGCCTTCTGCCGCCCTTGAAGGAAATCTCGCACATGCAGTGCAGGGCGGCGGCAAATCGGATTATCGACGAGGCGGCGGCAAATGCACTTGCGCGTATGGAATTAGATGCAAGCGCGCTTTTGCAGAAGGGGGCGGATGGCGAAAGCTACACCGCCAACACCACATGCGTAAACCAATTCTGTGCCCTGCTGAGCCGCGACATCACAAAGCAGCTAAATGAACTGCCGAAGGAGGTTATTCCCATTCCGCTTGGCGCGGCAACGCATTGGGGGCTTCTTGCCAATAAGGGGCCGAAAATCCCCTTCACCCTTCTGCCTATGGGTGCGGTCAGGGTGGATTATGAAACGGCGTTTTCCTCCGTCGGCATCAATCAGATCAACTACAAAATCTGGCTTGCGGTACATTTAGAGCTTCGGATTGTCAATCCGCTGTACCGGGAGGATATTACATTAGAGAGAAAAATTATGCTTGCCGATCTGGTTTTCAGCGGAAAGGTGCCGGCGCATTACTTTCAAATCAGCCGACCGAATGAATATCTATTGACAGAATGAACACAATGCTAGTATGATATGAGGTAATGAAAGTTGATATGGAGGTAATAGAAATGGTCAAAACATTAAGTGAATTCTGGAATGAGGTTGCTTCTATCTGCTATGACAGCAGCGATTACGGTATCATTGCGCAGGTTCGTTCTCAGTTTAGAACCAATGAAATCAATAAATTCGTGAATGCTTTCATCCCCGGAACCGAAATTCTGAAGGACGGCAAAAACGGCACACCTGTTGCCATGAAGGGCAAAGCGGATGATGACAAGGGCGCAAGCGGCAACGAGGAAATCGATTTCCACGGCTTGCAGCTGTTCGATTATTCCGATATGAAGGGCGACTGGATGGTTGTTACCTTCCCCAATCTGGAAGCACTGGAAAAGCATCTTCTGAGCGAAGCAGGCGCACTGAATGTATATTCTTCCGATATGCTTGTATTTGAGGATGGTGTATTCAAGCCCTTTGAAATCATGTTCAACGGGGATAATGATACAGTAATTCCCATTGATAAGGATAACTTCGATACCCCTCTGGATATCAAGGCAATGCAGGATCGCATCTGGGTAAGATGGATGGACCCCAAGGAGCTGGAGCCTCTGACAGACGAGGAAGTAGAGGAATACAGAAAATCCATCGGAAAATAAAAAATTAAGTCGAAAGCAGGCTTTCGACTTGTTGAAACAGAAGAATAAACAGACGAGTTCCATCGGCTGAAAAGCCTTGAAACCCGCTGTTTTCCTCGGCGGAACTGAATTCCGCCTGCGGATTTCAGTTGGGAAACGCTTCGTTTCCCAAACCCTTCCGCGGCATCAAAATAATTTTGTCTATAATCTAAAGCACATCGAAAATGATGTGCTTTTTTTCATGCGTTTTTTTAATCTAAGGGTCTGCCAAAGCGTTTTTCGTATTCCTCTGCAAGCATCGGGCGGAAATCGGGGTGTGCAATCGAAATCAGCGCCCTTGCCCGCTCCTTGAGGCTTCTGCCCCAAAGCTTTGCAATGCCGTATTCCGTTACCACATAATCAATTTCTGTTCTTGGGGTTGTTACCACTGCGCCATGGTCGATAAACGGCACGATTTTGGAAATTTTTCCGCCTGCCGCCGTGGAAGGCAAGGCAATGATGGCTCTGCCGCCCTTACTCATCGTTGCGCCGCGGATGAAGTCCACCTGTCCGCCGACACCGCTGAACTGCATCCCCTTCACTACCTCCGCATTGACCTGCCCCATCAAATCAACCTGAATGGCGGAATTGATGGAAACCATGTTATCATTCTGTGCAATCACATAGGGGTTATTGACATGCTCCACCCCATGCAGCTCAAAACAGGGGTTATTATCCAGAAAATCATACAATCTCTGCGTGCCTGCCGCGAAGGTCGCAATGCTTTTGCCGCGGTGCAGTGTTTTCTTTTTATTATTGATGACACCTGTTTCAATCAGGTCGATAATGCCATCCGCCGCCATTTCGGTATGCAGACCCAAATCCTTTTTATCCTTTAAAAAGGTCACAACGGCATCGGGAATGCCGCCAATGCCAAGCTGAATCGTATCCCCATCCTGCACGAGAGAGGCACAGTATTCCCCTATTTTCTGCTCAACCTCCGTAATTGTCGGCGGTGCGAGGGTCGGCATGGGTCTGTCCTCCTCTACGATGATATCAATATCTCTCAAATGAATGAAGGAATCCCCCATCACGCGCGGTAGATTGCGGTTCATCTGCGCAATTACAAGCTTTGCGGAATCCCGAAAGGCAGGCAGATGGTCAATCCCCGGCCCCATGGAGCAATAGCCATGCGCATCCGGCTCGGAAACGGAAATCAGAAGCACATCCACGCCGCCACGTTCTCTGAGCATGCGGGGATAAAGATGGAAAAAGCAAGGCAGATATTCCGCTCTGCTCTCCGCAACTGCCCCTCTTGTACTGCCGCCCAGAAAATAGCCGAAAAAGCGCAGATGCTTTTCCATCCCCTTCGCGATATGCGGCTCCTCCTTTCTGAGGGAAAGCATGAAGTGCATATCCACATCTGTAAGGGCATCCGCATTGCGTGCCAGTGCATCCACCAGCGCATACGGCTCGGAGCCAACGTGCGCGATAGAGATGGTTTCGCCGGAGCGAATCTGCCGCACAGCCTCATCCGCAGACAGAAGCCTGCCGGAAAAACGGTCTTTCCAATTCATCTGCTACATCCTTTCTTCTTCATCAGGGTTCGTCAAATCATAAATTTATCATAGCATACTTTTTTTCTCGGAACAATTTTTTTCTATAAAAAATCAGCCCATGAAAAAGGCACAACCCATAAAGGATTGTGCCTTAGCTTCGTTATTTTTATATCGACTGAAAAATATCAGCCCTCCTGTACGAAGGAAACCAGCAAATCGCCCTGATTTACCTGTTCGCCCTCTTTTACATAAATCTTATCAATCACGCCGTCCTGATTTGCAACAATGGAGGTTTCCATCTTCATTGCTTCAACCGTCAGCAGAGGCTGGTTCTTCTTGACCTCCTCGCCCTCCTTCACCAGAATCTTGGAAACGGTGCCGGGGATGGAGGAGCCAAGGTGGAAGGGGTTATTTTTATCTGCCTTCAGCTTACCGTCGCTCTTTACCTCAAGGTGCTTATCCAGAACCTTAATTTCACGCATTACGCCGTTGATTTCAAAGGTCAGTGTGCGGATACCCTCTGTATTGGGCTCTGTCATATCGATATATTTAATCAGAATATCCTTACCCTCGCCGATTTCGATAGAGGTTTCTTCGCCCTTCGCCAGACCGAAGAAGAATACATCACTGCTCAGCTTGGATACGTCTGTATAAACCTCCTCATGGTTTACATAGTCATCATATACCTTAGGATACAGTGCATAGGAAAGCACATTTCTGGGGTTCACCTTCTTCAGTGCATGTGCTTCATGCAGATGCTTTTCGATAGCTTCCCAATCCGCGGGAGGAAGCAGTGCGCCTGCTCTGCCCTCAATGGGCTTCTGCCCCTTCAGCACGATTTTCTGCAAATCCGCAGGGAAGCCGCCCTCAGGCTGACCGATGTTGCCAAGGAAGTAATCCACAACGGAATCGGGATAGGAAACCTCCGCCCCTTCTGTCATGATGTTATCCTTTGTCAGTCCGTTTTTAGACATGAAGATTGCCATATCGCCAACAACCTTAGAGGAGGGTGTTACCTTAACGATGTTGCCCAGAAGGTCATTCGCATCCTTATACAGGTGCTTGATTTCCTCGAACTGGTCGGCGGAGCCCATTGCCTTAACCTGTGCCAGCAGGTTGGAATACTGACCGCCGGGGATTTCGTATTTATAGATTTCCGTATTGGGTGTCTTCATTTCACTTTCAAAGCCTGTGAAAATCTGACGCACACCCTGATAATAATGGCTCAGCTCAATCAGCTGTTCGGTATTCAGACCGGTATCTCTTTCTGTGCCCTTCAACGCTTCCACAACAGCGTTCATGGAGGGCTGAGAGGTCAGAGAGGACATGGACTGAATTGCAAGGTCAACAATATCCACGCCTGCCTCTGCCGCCATCAGAACGGTGCTGACACCGTTGCCTGTGGTATCGTGTGTATGCAGGTGCAGAGGAATGTGAAGCTCTTTTTTCAGTGTGCTGAACAGCTCCTTCGCCGCATAGGGCTTCAAAAGACCTGCCATATCCTTGATTGCGAAGATGTGACAGCCCATAGCCTCCAGCTCTTTTGCTTTTCTGATATAGTAATCCAGTGTATATTTTGTTTCGTGAGGGTCTAAGATATCCCCTGTGTAGCAGATGGAGCCTTCTACGATTTTGCCTGTGTTCAGCGCAACCTCGATGGGCATTTTCATATTTTCCACCCAGTTGAGGGAATCGAAAATACGGAACACATCAATGCCGCGTTCTGCGGAAACCTCAATGAATTTCTGCACCACGTTATCGGGGTAGTTTGCATAGCCGACTGCGTTGGATGCACGCAGGAGCATCTGAATCAGTGTATTGGGCATTGCCGCTCTCAGCTGCTGCAGACGCACCCAAGGGGATTCCTTGAGGAAACGATACGCAACGTCAAAGGTTGCGCCGCCCCATGCTTCTACGGAGAAGGCGTTTGCCATTGCCATATTTGTTGCGGGTGCAGCGGCCATCAGGTCATTGGTACGCAGTCTGGTTGCCATCAGGGACTGATGCGCGTCACGCATGGAGGTATCTGTTACCAGCAGGCGTTTTTCCTTCAAAAGGGACTGTGTATATGCCTTTGCGCCCATCTTGAGGAAGGTATCCCTTGCACCGGGAACCTCAATGGTTTTGCCATTTTCGGTCTTGCCGAAGGAAGGCACAACGATGGGGTCAAACTGCGGCTTCTGTCCCTTGGATTCATTGACAATCTGGTTGCCGATGAATTCCGCAATCTTGCTTGCTCTGTCCTTTCCGGGAATGAAGCGGAACAGCTCAGGTGTTTTTTCGATAAAGGTTGTCGTACATTTCCCTTCACTCCATGTTTCGCTCTGCAAAACATTGATGAGGAAAGGAATATTTGTTTTTACGCCGCGGATACGGGTTTCCTTAATCGCACGAATTGCCTTATTGGTCACGCCCTTAAAGGTTCTGTCATGTGCGATAATCTTAACCAGCAGGCTGTCATAATAAGGAGTAACCTCTGCGCCTGTGTGGGCTGTGCCGCCATCCAGACGGATACCGTTGCCGGCAGGGGAACGATATACGTTAATCTTGCCTGTATCGGGCATGAAATTGTTTGCAGGGTCTTCCGTTGTGATACGCAGCTGCACGGAATAGCCGTTGCAGTGTACATCCTCCTGAGAGGAAATGCCGATTTCGGGCGCACTCAGAGGATAGCCCTCCTCAATCAGAATCTGTGCCTGTACGATATCAATACCGGTTACCTCCTCGGAAACGGTATGCTCTACCTGAATACGAGGGTTCATTTCGATGAAGTAGTAGTTTTCATCGGCATCCACCAGAAATTCCAGTGTGCCGGCGTTCTTATAGCCTACATGCTTGGACAGACGCACTGCATCCGCCAGAATTTTTTCTCTGACAGGCTGGCTTACGGTAAAGGCAGGCGCAAATTCGATTACCTTCTGGTGTCTTCTCTGCACGGAACAGTCACGGTCAAACAGATGCACCACATTGCCGTATTTATCGCCAAGCACCTGTACTTCGATATGCTTGGGGTCACGCAGATATTTTTCTACGAAAATTTTATCATCACCGAAGGCCTTCTTTGCTTCGTTTCTTGCTTCTTCAAATTCCTTGGGCATTTCCTCTTCGGAATTTACAATACGCATACCGCGACCGCCGCCGCCGTTGGATGCCTTCAGCATAACGGGATAGCCGACCTTCCGAGCAACCTCCATTACCTCATCCAGACTTCTGACTGCATGGTCAACGCCGGGGATGATGGGAACATTACATTCGATTGCCATTTTCTTGGAAGAAATCTTATCCCCCATTTTATACATGACATCTACATTGGGGCCGATAAAAGCAATCCCCTCTTTTTCGCATGCCTCAACAAATTCGGGATTTTCGGAAAGGAACCCATATCCGGGATGGATCGCATCTACACCTTTTGCTTTCGCAATTTTGATGATGTTATTGATATCCAGATATGCGTCCAGAGGACCTTTTTCGGGGTTCAGCATATAAGCCTCGTCCGTTTTTGTGCGGAACAGCGCATATTTATCCTCCTTTGAGAAAATACCTACTGTCTGAATGCCCAATTCATTCAGCGCACGATACACACGAATGGCAATTTCGCCACGGTTTGCAACCAGAACCTTTTTAAATTTTCTAATTTCTACGTTCTGCATGGGGGATACCTCCTTTTTCGGTTTTTGTATAGAATGCTTTGGATGCCAAAGCATTTTTGACTTGTCTTAGAAAAACATAGTTTCTCCCTATTATAATACAGGAATTTCTATTCGTAAACCATAAATTGTGTCGAATACCCATAAGAAATACTTATGTCTTTATATTGTGGACAAAAAACTGTATTCTTTATCCATTTCCTTTTTTCCCAAAGACATGATTCAGAAGTTGTGACAAAAATTTTGCTTCCACCACACGGATATTCTCCAAATGCAGCTCCCGCATGCCGCCTGCGGAAATGAAAACCTGCTTGAAGCCCATGCGGTCCAGCTCCTTGATGCGGCTTTCCATAGAAGGGACACGCTTCAATTCGCCCGTCAGCCCGACATCGGCAAGAAATGCCCAATCCGAGGGAATCGACTTGTCATAAACGGAAGAAGCAATGCTCATCAGCACGGCAAGATTTGCCGCCTGCTCCTTCAGATACAGACCGCCTGTGGTCTTGATGACAACATTTTTATCATAGAGCTTAATGCCGCCCCTCTGCTCCAGAATGGAAATCAGCGTATTCATGGTATCCTTTTTCATGGTTTCGCTGATGCGCGAGGGATACGGCGTGAAGGAAGGGGAAACCAGACTTTCGATTTCCGCAATAACAGGACGAGAGCCCTCCTTCAAAACCGCAATCGCACTGCCGGAAACAGAATCGCCCCTCTCCCGTTTCGTTACAAAATAAGCCGAGGGGTTTTCGATGGACGCAAGCCCTGCCTCTGTCATAGTGAAAAAGCCCATTTCGCCCGTACTGCCGAAGCGGTTTTTCGTTGCAACCAGACACCGCAGCTCATCCGCACCCTCGCCCTCCAGCACAAGCACCGCATCCACCAGATGCTCCAAGGCACGCAGACCTGCGATTTCATCGCTTTTATTCATCTGCCCTATCATCAGCACCGCTCTGGGGCGGCTTTTATTTTTTGCCTGCGCCACCAGAGCAGACGCACATTCCATGGTCTGCGTCGGGTTGCCTGCGCGCGAGGGCAGAAATTCCGCCAGAGAAAAGGTCTGGATGCTGTCCAGAATAATCAGATCGGGGTCAATTTCCCGAATCGCGTCCAATACGTTGTCCATAGAGGTGTCCGCCACAATCCAGATATTTTCCGCAATGGTGTCCAGAATACGGTCTGCACGGTTTTTAATCTGACTGTCACTCTCCTCCCCCGATGCATAAAGCACCCGAAAGCCCTGCTTTGCCAGCGCAGATGCCGCCATCAGGCTCAGGGTGGATTTGCCGCCGCCAGGGGGTGATGTGATGATGGTGACGGAATCGCGCACAATGCCGCCGCCCATCACGCGGTCAAATTCCGCAATGCCTGTCAGCAGGCGTTGGTCACTGCCCGTTTCCACCTCCGAAAGGCGGGAAACCGGCTGCTTCGGTGCTGCCTTCGCCGCCTTTGCGCCGCCCTTGACCTGCGCCGTTTCCGCAAGGGTATTCCATTCGCCGCAATCGGGGCATTTGCCTGCCCATTTCGGGCTTTGATATCCGCAGCTTGTACATTGATAGACTGTTTTGATTTTCATAGCATTCCCTCAATCGTATCTTTTCTATAATAAAAGGACTGCAATCCAACCCATCGGATTACAGTCCCTTTTTGTTTTTTATCAGCCGATTTTTTCGATTGCAACAGAAGGGGTATCCTTACCCAGCTCTACGCTGAAGGTTACCTTGCCTGCCAGATTTGTTTTCATCTTGCCGACATTCACATCGTCAATCAAAATCTTATATTCTGTATCGGGCTCCAGCTCCATGGTAATCTGTGTATCCTCCAGCCCCTCAACGGTAAATTCTGCGCCTCTTTCGTTTACGGTGAAATTATGTACGGTTGCGCCGGGAACTGTTTCCAGCAGCATTTTACCGTTCTTTTCCAGCTTTGTGATTTCCTTAAAGGTTTTGATTTTATATAAGTCACCACTCACTGCAAAATCAAGGACTTTCTTCTTTTCGTCCATCAGATGATTGCCGAAACTGATTGTGCCATTGTCTTCCTGTCTAATCAATTCTTCGATTACTGCCATTTTCAGTACCTCCACTCGCTTCTCTATTGTGCCTCGCCCGAGAAACCCGAAAAAAAGAGATTCCCGGCGTTTGAACCTTTGTTTGTGCTCCGCTGCCAGCGGATAAAACTACGGTTATGATTATAACACAAAATAGATTGCAGGTATAGCTAATTTTTTGAAATCTTTTGCATAAAATCCTATATTATTTCACAACGCGGAAGCTGAATCCATTCGTTTTCAGACCAACGGAAACCTTATCCCCCGCTTTGATATTGCCCAGAAGATATTCCTCCGCGAAGGCATCCTCAATCTTAGACTGGATGGCTCGGCGCAGCGGTCTTGCGCCATACGCCTTATCATAGCCCTCCTCGGCAATTTTTTCGATTGCTTTTTTGGTAAAGGAAACCGTAATATTCATATTTTCCTTTACACGCTTTGCCATCACATCCGTCAGAAGCCGCACAATTCTCGTGATTTCCTCCTTTTCCAGCGGATGGAACACGATAATATCATCAATACGGTTCAGAAATTCGGGCTTGAAGATGTTCTTGATTTCATCCATCACGCCCTTTTTCATCATTTCATAGCTCTGCTCGGGCGTTTCCACGCTCGTAAAGCCCAGACGCTTGGGTGCGGCAATGCTGCGCGCGCCTGCGTTCGAGGTCATGATGATAACCGTATTCTTGAAGTCCACCCTTCTGCCCTGCCCATCCGTAATGTGTCCATCGTCCAAAACCTGCAAAAGAATATTGAATACCTCAGGGGATGCCTTTTCGATTTCATCAAACAGCACAACAGAATAAGGATTGCGGCGCACCTTTTCGCTCAGCTGACCGCCCTCCTCATAGCCGACATAGCCCGGAGGAGAACCAACCATTCTGGAAACGCTGTGCTTTTCCATATATTCGGACATATCAATCCGCACCATGGCATTTTCGTCCCCGAAAAGCGCCTCCGCCAATGCCTTGGAAAGCTCCGTCTTGCCGACACCCGTAGGGCCGAGGAACAGGAAGGAACCGATGGGTCTGTTGGGGTCCTTCAAGCCGACACGCCCACGGCGGACAGCCTTTGCCAGTGCCTTCACTGCTTCGTCCTGCCCGATGACTCTTTTGTGCAGAACTTCCTCCAGATGGAGCAGACGCTGACTTTCCTCCTCCTGCATGCTCTGCACGGGGATTCCCGTCCAACGGGAACCGATTTCTGCGACATTATCTGCCGTCACCCCAATTTCGCCGCTGTCATGCGTGGATTCCCATGCGCGCTTTGCCGCCTTCAGGCTGGTACGCAGACCATCCTGCAGCTTTTTGATTTCCGCCGCCTGTTCAAATTCCTCTGTCTTAATGGCAGTCTCCTTTTCCTGCTCCAGCTCTGCAATTCTTGCCTCCAGCTCCTTGATGGAGGTGGGCGCAGTATACGCGGAAAGACGCAGGCAGGAGGCTGCTTCGTCAATCAGGTCGATTGCCTTATCCGGCAGGAATCGCTCCGTTACATAGCGTGCAGAAAGCCTAACCGCCGCCGCGATTGCTTCATCCGAAATGCGTACCCTATGGTGCATTTCATAGGGGTCCTTCAGTGCTGTCAGCATTTGCACGGCAACCGCTTCTGTCGGCTCCTCCACGCGCACAGGCTGAAACCGCCGCTCAAAGGCGGCATCCTTTTCAATATGCTTGCGGTATTCCTCAAGAGTGGTTGCGCCAATCAGCTGAATTTCCCCTCTTGCCAGAGCAGGCTTGAGAATATTCGAGGCATCAATCGCGCCCTCTGCCGCACCTGCCCCGATGACGGTATGGATTTCATCAATGAAAAGAATGATATTGCCTGCCGCCTTTACATCCTCCAGTGCCTTTTTCATGCGTTCCTCAAATTCCCCACGATATTTCGAGCCTGCGACCATAGCGGACAAATCCAGAGAAAGAATCCGCTTATGCCGCAGGGTATCGGGCACATTGCCATCACTGATTTTCTGCGCCAGACCCTCCACAATCGCCGTTTTCCCGACACCGGGGTCACCCATCAGGCAGGGGTTATTCTTCGTTCTGCGGCTCAGAATCCGAATGATACGCTCAATCTCCTGCTCTCTGCCGACAATCGGGTCGAATTTTCCCTGCTTTGCCAGTGCCGTCATATCTCGGCTGAATTTATCCAGTGTTTCCGTCTCGGAAATTTCCTCCTTCGGGCGTTCGTGCATCCCCTGCACACCGGCAGGCTGCGCCTCGCTTTCACCCAGAAGCAGCATGATATCCTCATACAGTGTTTGAATATCTACGCCCAAATCCTCCAAAAGCGTGATGGCAAGCGTATCCGGTTCACGCAGAAGTGCCAGCAGAATATGCTCTGTCCCGACATAATTTGCCCCCAGACGCACCGCCTCCTGCTTGCTGCGCTCCACCACACGCTTTGCGCGCGGTGTCATATCCAAGGGGAGATAAAATTTCTGCTTTTCCCCCTGCATTTCGCAAATGCGCTCCATCACCTGATGGTAGGTCACATTCTGCCCCTCCAACGCCTTTGCGGCAACGCTCTGCTGCACCAATGTCAGCCCAAGCAGAATATGCTCTGTGCCGATATATTCATTGCCAAGCTTTGCTGCGGCCTCCTTTGCCCTTTGCAGCACATCAAAGGCCTTTTTTGTATATTTCTCCTGCATCCTATTCACCTTCCTTGGTTTAATTTGTTAGCCATCAATGATTGTGATTGCTAATTTATTCCGGAAAGAAAAGAACCGATACAGGTTCTTCTCCGTAGGTTTCTTCTGATATTCCCATATTATATACCAACTTACTGGAAATTGCAAAGGATACTTCTTACAATTCCGTTAATTCTTCCGAAAAAAGTGAAAACAGCTCCCCTTCGGGCTTGGCGGTAAAGGAAAACGGCTGTTTCGTATCGGGATGGATGCCCTCCAGGCGGTAAGACCAGAGCGCAATCTCCGTTTTGCCGCGCTTCGGAAAGCCTTTGTTATATTTTTTATCCCCCCAGATGGGCACGCCTGCATGAGAAGTCTGGACGCGAATCTGGTGATGCCTGCCTGTTTCCAGCTCGATTTCCGCCAAGGTCAGCACGCCCTGCTCCGTTTCTCTCTCCGCAAGCCGCCGATACCGCAGAGCGGCACGCTTTGCGCCCTTTCTCTCCTTGGAAACCACTTCGGAAAGGTTCGTGCGTGCGTTTTTCAGAAGATAATCCTCTAATCCTCCCTCCGCCGCAGGCAATCTGCCGCAAAGCACCGTCAGATAGGCTTTTTTCAGCCGATGCGCCTGTATTTCCTTCGCAAGAAAGGCTTCTGTCCTTTTCTCCTTCGCAAACAGCATTACGCCACCGACAGGTCTGTCTAAGCGATGCAGAAGCCCAAGCGGCTGTCCGGTATATTCCTCCAAGGCGGAAAGCAAATCCAAATCTCCTGTTTTATCCGCCTGCGCAGGCATCCCCTGCGGCTTCACTGCCGCAAGCATGACTGCATCCTCATATAAAATCTTCATTCTTTTTCTTCCTTATATAATTAAAATATATTAAATTTCTCTTGCTGCCATTGCGCTTTTCGGCGGCAGGGGCAGCAGCACATTCCCATTTCGGACGGGATAGGAAAAGCCGAACACCGTAAAGCCGTCCCGATTCGTCATGAGGCAATTTTGCAGCGTGCCTTCTGCCTGCACGCCTATCTGCCAGACAGGGATGGACACCGTCCGGATTTCCTCTGTATTATTCAGCGCAACCAGAATTTTTTCTTTTTCATCGAACCGCCCGTAGGCAAGCACGCCATACGCCCCATAAAGCTGCTTCAGCGAGCCATGGCGTAGAACGGGATACTCCTTCCGCAGGGAAATTGCTGCCTTATGGAAGGCAATCAGCTCCATATCCTCCCTGCCCCAGGGATAGGTGCGGCGGTTATCGGGATCTGTCCAGCCTGTTACGCCTGCTTCGTCCCCGTAATATACGGTCGGCGCACCGTTCCATGTCATTTGCAGCAAAACAGCTTCCCGCAGCACTGCTTTTTCCACATTTGCATCCGCCGCGGCACTGCCCTCTGTTTCCACTCTGCCGATTTGACGATTGGTGCGCGTGAGAAAGCGAGAATGGTCATGATTGGAAAGCTGATTCATGGCAACAGAAATCGCCTGTGACGGCAGCTTCCCCATCTGATAGCTCATGGTTCCCCAGAACACATCCGCATTATTATACATATCCTCGCGCTTTTCGGTGCTATGCTTGGAAACCCCCGTCAAAAACCATGTGACAGGCTCCATGAAGGCATCGTAATTCATAATGGAATCCCATTGATTGCCCGTCAGCCAAGGGGCGGCATCGCCGTAATGCTCCGCCAGAATCAGCTTATCGGGAGAAACGCTCTTGACTGCGGTGCGGAACATCCGCCAGAAGGCATGGTTGAATTCCTCTGTTTTTCCTAAATCCGCGGCAACATCCAGCCGCCAGCCATCCGCATCAAACGGCGGCGAAACCCAACGCCTTGCAATCGCAAGAAGCTCCTCTCGGAGCGCCGCACAGCCCTCCACATTCAGCTTCGGATGGTTTTCATAGCCCCACCAGCCCTCGTAGGTACCATCCGCGTTCCAGTAAAAATAATCATGATAGGGGCTATCCGCATACCGATATGCGCCGCGCAGCTTGCCCTTGTAAAGTCCCTCTCTGTCGAGCCATTTATGAAAGGCTCCGCAATGGTTGAAAACGCCGTCCAGAATGACGCGCATCCCTCTTGCGTGCGCCTGCTGTATCAACTCTGCGAAAAGTGCATCCGAGGCGGCAAGGTTTTCGTCCGCTGTTGTGCGAGCGGCATAAAGCGATGCGGTTTCATTCGTTTTGGCATCCGCCGCCAGAACAGAACCGCTTTCTCTGACGATTTTCCCGAAATGGGGGTCGATATGCCAATAATCCTGCGTATCGTATTTATGATTGCTTGGCGAAACAAAAAGCGGATTGAAATAAAGCACCTCTACGCCCAGCTCCGCCAGATAGTCCAGCTTATTGAGCACGCCCTGCAAATCGCCGCCGTAAAAACGGTTAATATCGCTTGCGGCAGGCAGGCTGTTCCAATCCGTGACCTGCTCGGTTTTCTGCTTCAGATAAATATATTCATTCGTTTTCACATCATTGGAGACATCCCCATTGGCAAAGCGGTCGGGGTAAATCTGATACATCACCGCGCCCTTCGCCCAATCGGGGGTTCGGTAATCGCGGAAAATCCGAAATTCCCCTTCGTGCTTATATTCCGAAAAAAAGCCGTATTTTGTATAATAGCCTACTGCTTCGCCGCATTGCAGGCGGAAATAATAGGTCATTTCCTCCGCAGTCGGGGGCAGGGTTGCCTGAAAATAAGAAAAAGCCCCCTGCGTTTCCGCCTCCTCCATGAGATATTCCCGTTCATTCGTGCAGAGGAAAACAGCAGAAACCGTCCCTCTCCCGACACGAATACGC
>ERZ836760.1277-NODE-1277-length-28516-cov-3.703594_pt1 | contig 28516 bp, 28 predicted proteins | sample MGYA00519941_ERZ836760 | MGnify/ENA primary metagenome ERZ836760 (study PRJEB31850, sample SAMEA3708807) | human gut metagenome | biome: human gut; feature: human-associated habitat; material: faeces | place: China | collected 2014 ... | reverse complement strand
AATCCGGCAATCAACATCTGACCGCCAATCGCGCCCAGGCCGTTGATCAGGCTCCAGGCCCATTCCTGGTAATAGTTGATGACGGCTAGGAAGAATCCGGCCATGAGCAGGAGCATGACGAACTGTTTGAAGATGTCCGGGATCTGATCGCGGTTGAGCGCCGCCTTGCTGCCCAGAAAGCACACTTCCAGAGTGACCAGCCAGCGGAACACGATCAGCGCGTACCGCTTCAGGGTCGATTCCCAGTCGCTGGTCTTGTTGTAGAACTCGCGCACCAGCGTGGACACGAAATCTTCATTGGCGGTGATAGCTTCCCCGACGCCGATGAAGACCGCGCACAGCACGAGCGCCAGGACGGCCAGCGGCAGATAGTTCCTTTTCATGGAAATACCCGCCTAAAACGGATCGGGTTTGGCCTTGGCCTTGCCGATCCTGTCCGTCTTGATGGTTTCGCGCCAGGCTTCCTCTGACATCTGGCTTTCTTTTTCCGCTTTCATCTGGCTGGAAAGCTGGGACTGCACCTGTGTCGCCATCAGCTCCCGCAACTGCCGGGCTTCCTGCACCTGGAGCGCGGAAAGCTGGTTGCCCGCCATGATGGCCTTCTGCTGGCCGTCCGGCGTGGAGAGCAGTTCGTCAATGTAGCTCTGGAAGCGGGCCGGGTCTTTCTGGAGGTCGGCAAGCTGCTGGCCGGAGAGCTGGAAGGTGGTCCGTGAAGCCTGATCCACGGACTGCGCCCATTTATCCCATTCCTCCCGGTAGCGGCGGCTGGCTTCCTCCATCTGCTCCGGACTCGCCCCGGCCAGAGCGCCGAAGAGCGCCTGCTCCGGAAACAGCTTGGTGAAAATCTCGCCAAGGGCAACGATGTCGCCGCGCTGCGTTCTGAGCGTGCTGGAAAGATTCGCCAGACGTGTCAGGGAAATTTTCAGCTCATTGACCAGATTGGCCGGAAGCTGGGCCGTATTCTGGAGCATGTTTTCGTACTGCTCGATATTCTGGCGCACCATGGTGATCTGCTGGCGCGTCTGCTCAACAGCCTCCTGATATTGTTTGATCGCGTTGCTGAGCTGTTTCACGTTGGTGATGCGATCCAGCAGTTGAATGAGGTTCGTGCTGCAATTCGTGCAGGTAACGGTGAGGGCATGCGCGGGGGTAGCTAAAAGTGCCACCATCGTCGCGATTATGAGTAATTTTTCATACAAACTCCTATTGAGGGGGCTGCGGGGTACGGGGCGGAGCCCCGGTTATTTCATCAAGCCGCGCCGTGCTCGCGCAGCCAGACCGCCTGCCAGCCCTCCGGGCCGTACTCCGCCGCCAGAGCGCGAATGCGGGCGAGGCTTTCCTTGTCCGAAGCGCCGACGAAAGCCAGCGCCTTGCCCTTGAGGGCAAGCTGCACTTTGCGCCGCCCCTGCGGGCTTATAATGTAGTAGTCCCGCTTGGGCTCACTGGTTTTCAGGATGTTGATCTGTTTGTCGTTGAGGCCCATGCCCACATAGAGTTCCTTCTGTACGGCGTCCTCGGCGGTACTGTTGGGCAGGAAAATCTTTGTCGCACGTCCAGGATGCCGGAGTTTCTGGCGTCGGAAAGGCTCTGTGTCGCCAGAATCACGTAGCAATTCATTTTTCTTAGCGTCTTCAACCACTCGCGGGTTTTGGCTCGAAATGTCGGATGCCCCAGTATGATCCAGGCTTCATCAAGCACCAGGATGGTGGGCGAGCCGTCCAGCGCCTTCTCAATGCGCCGGAAAAGGTAGGTCAGCACCGGCACCAGGTTTTTGTCGCCCAGGTTCATCAGGTCTTCGACCTCGAAAAACATGAAGCGCGAGAGGTTCAGGCTGTCGGAATCCGCATCCAGAAGCCGCCCCATTGCCCCTTGCACGGTGTAGTGCTGAATGGCTTCTTTGATCTCCCTGTCTTGCACCACATGATAGAAACTGGTCAGGGAGCGCAGATGCGGCGGGTTTGCGGCCAGGGTCAGCATGGCCGTGTGGACGGCGTTGCGGTGAGCTGGCATGACCGTGAACTGCTGCAACTCCATGAGCGAGGCGATCCATTCCTCCGCCCAGGCGCGTTCCTCTTCCGAGTCGATGCGCTGGAGCGGAGCAAAGGCAAGCTGATCCGCGTTGCCGATGGTGTAGTGGTCGCCGCCCGCCCCGAAGCAGAGCGGAAACAGGCTCATGCCCTTGCCAAAAGCGAAGATACGGGCGTTTTCATAGCAGTGGAACTGCGCGGCGATGAAGGCCCGCAAGGTGGATTTGCCCGCGCCGGTCGGCCCGAAAATAAGCGTATGGCCGAGGTCTCCGGCGTGGATGTTGAACCAGAACGGCGTGGAGTTATCCGTCATCAGCACGGCGAGCGGCCTGGAGTCGGGCGGATAGAAGGGGCAGGGATTGACCGGGGAGCCCGTCCAGACCGAAGACAGCGGCAGCAAATCCGCCAGGTTCAGGGTGTTGACCATGGGACGCCGCAAATTGGCGTAGCTGTTGCCCGGATGCGTTCCCAGCCAGGCTTCCAGGGCGTTCACGCTTTCGATGCGGCAGCCGAAACCCAGCGTCTGCACCGTGCGCCGCAAATCCCACGCCCAATCCTGCAAACGTTCCTGATCTTCGTGCATCAGCACGATGTTTGAGGTCAGGTAGCCCGCGCCGACATACCCGCCCTGTACTTCCGTGAGCGCGGTTTCCGCGTCTTTGGCTATGAGCAGCGCGTCCCGGTTGGCGCGGGCGTTGGGGTTGTTGAAGAACTGATCCAGAAAACGGTAGACCTGCTGCCGCCAGCCCTTGCGGTAGGAGTTGATTTCCTTGGCCGCATCATACTGATCCAGGCAGATGAAGCGGCTGGAGAAACGATACTCCAGGGGCAGAGCGTCCAGATCGCGCAGCATGGCCGGGTAGGATTCCTGCGGCAGGCCGTCCAGGGACAGCACGGCCAGATGCCGGTTGCCCAGGCGCGGAATGATGCCGCCCACCAGATCTTCGCTCCCCAGCAGCGCATCCAAGTACATGGACGTCCGAGGTACGCGCACGGGCTGCAACTCCCCGCAGACGCAATATTGCAGGTGCGAGAGCAGATCGGACTGGAGCCAATCTTCTCCGTCCGCGTCCGGCATGGAGTATTCCAGCAGGCGATCCATATGGAGAACGGCGGAAAGCGCGTCCTCCAGCTCTTCCAGCATGTTCCGGAAGTAGACCAGCGCCTTTTCCAGAGTGCCGGACGAGGCCACGCCCGCCTGCGCCTTGCCCGCCATTTTGGCGGCCTGGAAGTTCGGTTTATAGGTGACGGTCAGGATGGTGATGGTGCTGAAGCAACGGTTTCCACTGAAGTGTTCCCGCCGCTCTTCATCGATGAGCCGCGTCACCGGGTCGGGAAAATACCCCTTTTCCGGTGGCGGATAGGCCCGGTGCGAACTGCGGATGGCATCCATCTGGAGCATCCAGCCGCTTCCCAGGAGTTTCACGGCGTTGTTGAACCGGCTGCTTACCAGGGCAAGATCGCCCTCTGTGGAGCTGGCCGTATCCTGGCCGCGTATTTCCCAACCCGCCAGAAACGAGCCGCCCTTGTTCAGGATCACGCCGGGCTCAATGAGCGCGGCATAGGGCAGCAAGTCCGGCAGGCCTTTGCTTTTGCTGCGGTAGTCGGCAAGTTTCAGCATCGGAAACATCCGGCTGGCCGCCAGCGTCCGGCTCTGGCCGGGTAGAATTCCTGTTGTTTGATGTGCCGCAGCCAGACCCGGCTCATGATCGGATCGGCCTTGACCATGCGGCGGAGCGCGAACACCGAGGCGATCCAAAAGATAATGGCGGATATGATGGAAACAGCCGTCAGACCGCCTACGCCCACAAGCAGCGCGATCAAGGCACTGGTCATGACCAGTTCCCGTTCCGCACCAAGCACATGGGCGTGCCGGTGCAGCGATTGGTGAATGGGGAGGAAGCGCCTCATATCTCCGCTCCGGAGAAAGAGAACACGCTGTTCACGATGCTGGCGGCAAAGGCGATGAAGGAAATGCCGAAAACCACGGACAGGAGCAGCTTGAAACCGCCACTGATGTCGTCCTTATTCATAATGAAGATGACGCCGCAGAGGGCCATGGCCACAATGCTGATCCACTTGCCTGCCGGGCCGGTGATGGTGTTCACCACCCGTTCCAGGGGGCTGGAAAACTCGGTGATGCCGCCCGACGCGGCGGCGATGTCGGGAAAGCAGAGGCAGAGTGCCAGCAGGCCGAAAAACGCCAGGCCGGAACTGCGCGGTTTCAGGAGAAGAAAACGGGAATTATTGGCGGGAAGAAGACGTTTCGCTGTCATGACGGTCTCCGTGGAGGCCGTCATGCGGCGCTTGGCTGGGGCGCGTGGCCCTCAGATGCAGGCGGGTTTTGCAGCGCGGGCACTGAAGCTCGATTTCTCCGGCTTCAAGTTCGCCACGCGCCAGCAGGCGGTTGCAGTCCCGGCAGCGAATCTCCGGGGGCGCTGTGACCGGCGCTTTCATAAGGAACCGTCCTTATGCGGCGCTCGCCGTGTAGAGCGTGTCTGTTTCAATTTGTTGACCATGGCGATGCTGGAAATCCGCCGCTGGTTGTCCGGCGTCTTTTCCATGTACACGGCCAGATCCACGGCCCGCCCGATGAGCTTCTGCTTGGGGCCGAGCCCGGCCTCTTCCACCAGTTCTTCCAGGCGCGGCAGGGCTTCCTCCGCGCTGTCCGCGTGAAAGGTGCTGACCCCGCCCGGATGGCCGGTGTTTCAGAGCTTGAGCATTTCCAGCGCGGCGGCGTCCCGCACTTCGCCGACCAGAATGCGCTTGGGCGCATAGCGCATACTGACTTTCGCCAGCTTGCGCATGTCCACTTCGGCCAGTACGGACGTGCGCATGAACACGGTGTTGGGGCTTTTGGATTGCAGTTCCGCCGTGTCCTCCAGGATGATCAGGCGATGCGAGGGCGTGAGCCGGTAAATGGCGTCAATCACCGCGTTGACGAAGGTTGTTTTGCCGGAAGACGTACCGCCCACCACAACGATGTTCAGACGGCGGCAAACCGCGTCTTCAATGATGGCCACGGTCTCCAGCGTGATGGAGCCGGAGAACATGTATTCCTCCAGGGTGAAAACCCGGCTGGCCTTCTTGCGCAGCGAAAAGGACGGCCCAGGCCCGACAATGGGCGGGAACGTGCCTTCAAAACGTGAACCGTCCAGGGGAAATTCACCTTCCACAATGGGGCTTTTCTCGTTCACCGTGAGATTGAGGCCGCTGGCGACCTGTGAAAGAATGAGCCTGCCTTGCGCCACGGGAATTTCGCCAATCCGGTCATGATCCTGGCCGTAGCGTTCAATCCACAGGGAACCGTCCGGGTTGAGCATGACCTCGATCACGCCAGGATCTTCCAGGGCTCCCATGATGAGCGGGCCGCAGGCGGGGCGCAGGCCTTCCAGCAGGCGCGGATCGTCGCAGGGGCGGATCAGCATCAGCGCAATCCTTCCCAGCACGAATACGGCCACGTTGAGCAGGGCGGAAACCGCAACAATGGCGGCGAGCCAGGCCGTATTATTCTTGAAGGCCTGGAGCCTGGCCGCGTGATCGTCAAAGACGTTGCGAATGCCTTCCACCGAGGCGGAAGAAAGGCTGTCCGTGAGTTGCCCGACCGCTGCCGCCACGCCGGACACATAGGCGTCCGTCCTGTCCGCCATCAGCCTGCCGAGGCCTTCCTTGTGCCGGGCCTGGAGTTTTTCCACTTCGGCCAGGTGCGCGTTCAGCATCGTTACGACCATAAGAATGGGATCGTGGTAGTCCACGACCTTTTTGTGCGTTTTGGCGAGCAGTTCCTGCACCTGCTCCAGGCTGAGCCCGATGCCGTCCGGTATCGCATCTTCCGGTTTTGGAGGAATGACAGGCTGTTCTTCCTGGGGTTTGGTATTCTCAGCGTCCGTCATGGTTCCCCCCTCAGGCAATGGCGGCTTGTTCGACCACGGACACAAGATCGTTCCAGTAGCGTGACAGGCGCGAACGCATGACAATGGACTGGCTGGAGTTGATGGCCGTGGCAAAGCTCTGGCGCTTGGCAAAGAGGATTTCCAAGTCCTTGCTCAGCGTGGCTTTGTTGCCCTGGGGGATGGTGATGACAGCGTGAAACTGGCCGCTGAACTCCTGATAGACTTTGAATTCTTCAAAAGGCCGGTCATCCAGACGTATTTCCCCGAAATAGGGATTGAGCCAGACCACAATGGGTGCGCCGGGAAAGCCGAGAGCCAGAGAGCGCAGCCCCAGCGCGGTATCTGCAACCGCCTGTCCACCCGTAATGACGGAGTGAAAATAAACGCTGTGCCCGCTGTCCGTCAGGATGCCCAGCACCTCATTTTCCTTGATATAGCTGTTGAGCGCCAGAAAAGAGGACGCGCCGTTGTCCACGATCACATGCGTTTCTCCGGGCAACTCGGCGATCCTGTTGATCAGCCCGTCAAATTCACGCGGATCAATATAGCCGTTCTTCAGGATGTCCAGGCGGACAACCTCAAATTCTTGAAAGCCTTTGAAGGTGGCTTTACCGGGTCAGTATCAAAAGCCACGACCTCTTTGCCCAGGTGACGCAGCACCTGATACAGGATGGCGGCAATCATGGATTTGCCACGCCGCCTTTACCTTGCTGAATGAAATGAATGGTCGCCATACTCACTTGTTCCTTCGGTTAAATAGCTTCATTGGGGTTCATGTCCCGTGGATCAGGAAACTTGTTGCTGGGAGCCGTAATGTGGCGTGGCCCTGTTGAGCGGGGCGGAGTCATTATCGGTGCGGGTTTTGGCTTGGCGGCGGGTAACTGTTCGCCAGGCCGGTGTCTGTCCAGGGACAGGCGGCGCATGTGGTAGCAAAACGCCCCGTAGGACATGGTAATTCTGCCTTCGTCTTTCAGGCGGCGATGAATCTGGGTGTGCTTCCAGCTTTTCTGAAGAAATTCCTTGATTGTCTCCAAGCAAGCCACAAACTCAATACCGGCCATATTGTTGGGGGGGGCGTTTCTGATCAGATGCCATGACCGCTTCCCTTTGCTACGCCATCGGAAAGGGTATTCCTGAAGAGCTGAATACTCGGAAACCATATTGAAATAACGCCTGTTTTCTGATGGACAGGGTTTAATATTCGCCGATGAGTCCCCATCTTTCGCACCCCACGTTAATAATTTTTTAAGGAATTTCCTTCTTTACTTAGCAGGGATTTTCAAATAAACAAGAAAGGAATTTCCGGTATACCGGGTAAAACGGGAGGAAACACATGACCACAGGAAACAATTCCGCGACGCTGCTGGAGCGGGCTTTTGTTGAGCTTGTAGCGGGCCGGGTGAAAGAGCGCGGCTGGAAAAAAGGCGAGTTCGCCGCCATGCTCTGGCCCAGTGACACGCCCAAGGCGGCGGCAGCCAGATGGACGGCCATGCGCAGCAAGGCATCCAATACCGGAAAGCCCCAGGGAGTTCTGATATCGGATGCCCAGCGTATGGCGGAAGTTCTGGGAGAAGACCTCAGCTACCTCCTGGCCGTGGCAAAAGAACAGGCCAGACAGCACGCTGAACAATAAAAAACTCCAGAAAGAATTTCCTGGAGTTTTTACGGCGTTTTTCTTTTCAGGATGGCTACGGCGTTCTATGAAAGTTCCAAAGCAAATTTCCATAGCCGATCAGGAGCTCGACTTTGAAAGGGCCATTGCTGACGCCTTGGAGAAAATCCTCGCGCCGGTCGTGGAGGTAATTTGCGAGATGGAGCGGATACGCCGGAAGGAGTATCTGACGGAGAAAGAGGCGGCACTGTTATTTTCCTTGTCGGCTGCGACGTTGAAGACGCAGCGGAGTCGAGGTGGTGGGCCTCCATACATAAGAGGCCATCATCGAATTCTTTATTCTCAAAAAGAGCTTACAGAGTACCTGCGGCAGAAAATCTTTTTCTCCCAGACCTAACTCAGCCCTTTAGGCACATTAAAATTTCTTGCAAATGCTATAACAAAAGTCATATGCTTCACACGGCCCGTGCCACTAAAACTCCTTGCGAGAAGCCATGGAAGCAGCAAACAGCTTTGCCGCAGCAGTAAAAGACATCAGAACCCAGCTTGGAATTTCCCAAGAAGAACTAGCCCGCGCTTTGGGGGTAAGCTTTGCTACGGTCAATCGCTGGGAAAATGGCAAAACTTATCCATCAAGGCTGGCAAGGGGATCTTTCATATCTTATTGCGATAAAATGGTAAGAGAAGGGAGGATTACACATGTCCCGCTCTGAAGCCGAAACCCGTAAGCAGCTTATTGACGAACAGCTTGCCAAGGCAGGCTGGGATGTCAAAAATCCCCTCCAAGTTGTGGAAGAGTACGCCGTCCCTGCAGAATTTCTGGAAAGCGTGGCCGAACCACCCAATCCTCATGGCGGCTTTCAATTCTGCGATTATGTTTTGCTGGGTAAAGACGGTAAGCCCATGGCGGTAGTAGAGGCCAAAAGAACCAGCAAAGATTCGGCCATAGGCCGTGAACAGGCGAAGCAATACTGCCATAATATTCAAAAACATGTGGGTGGCGAATTACCATTTTGCTTTTACACCAATGGGCTGGCGATATATTTCTGGGATTTGGGCAATTACCCACCCCATAATGTTGTTGGTTTCCCCACACGAGATGACCTGGAGCGCTATCAATACATTCGCAACAATCGCAAGCCGCTTACTCAAGAGCTTATCAATGTTGCCATTGCTGGGCGAGACTACCAAATACGGGCTATCCGTTCCGTTTTGGAAGATATAGAGCGTAAAAAGCGTGACGCGCTGCTGGTTATGGCGACGGGTACGGGTAAAACGCGTACTTGCATTGCGCTTATTGATGCTCTTATGCGGGCAGGGCATATTGAGCGAACGCTTTTCCTCGTTGACCGCGTAGCCTTACGCGATCAGGCCCTCGACGCCTTTAAAGATCACCTGCCCAATGAACCGCGCTGGCCGCATCCCGGCGAAAGGCAAATCGCGACCGACAGGCGTATTTACGTTTCCACCTACCCAACCATGCTGAATATCGTTCAGGAATCGGACAAAACGCTTTCGCCCCACTTTTTTGATATGATTGTGGTAGATGAAAATCACCGCTCTATTTATAACACCTATCTAGAAATTCTTGACTACTTCAAGACCATCACCATAGGCCTGACCGCCACCCCTACAGATGTTATTGACCATAACACCTTCCGGCTTTTTGACTGTCCGGACGGAGTCCTAACTTTTGCCTACACCTATGAAGAAGCTGTAAATCACGCTCCGCCATACCTGTGCAATTTCCAGGTAATGAAGATTCAAACCAAGTTTCAGATGGAGGGCATCAGCAAGCGCACCATCAGCCTTGAAGACCAAAAAAAGCTTATTCTTGAAGGCAAGGACATTGAAGAAATTAACTTTGAAGGCACGCAGCTTGAAAAACAGGTTATCAATGAAGGCACAAACGCCCTGATAGTGCGTGAGTTTATGGAAGAGTGCATTAAAGATCCTAACGGCGTTTTGCCGGGTAAAACCATATTTTTCTGTTCCACCATGGCCCACGCTCGGCGAATGGAAAATATGTTTGATGCGTTGTACCCACAGTACCACGGCGAGCTTGCCAAGGTTATGGTTTCAGACGATCCCCGCGTATATGGCAAAAATGGTTTGCTTCACCAATTCAAGCATAATGATATGCCCAGAGTCGCCATTAGCGTGGATATGCTGGATACCGGCATAGACGTGCCGGAACTGGTTAATCTGGTCTTCGCCAAGCCGGTCTATTCCTATACAAAGTTTTGGCAAATGATTGGCCGTGGCACCCGCCTGCTGAATCCCAATAAAATGAAGCCGTGGTGTGTACAAAAGGACAATTTTCTCATCATCGACTGCTGGGATAACTTTGAATATTTCAAACTTCAGCCTAAGGGCAAAGACCTTAAGCCGCAGATCCCCTTGCCGGTCAAGCTCGTAAGTTTACGTATCGACAAGATAGAAGCAGCTCACAACAAAGGCCGGACTGACCTTGTGGAACGAGAGTTAGCTAAACTAAGCAAACAAATAGGCGCACTCCCCCGTAATTCTGTGGTGGTGTCAGAGGCGGCTCAAGCACTACACCAACTGGAGGAAGAAAGTTTTTGGAGCACGCTGACCCCTCAAAAATTCGACTTTTTGCGCACGGAGATAAAGCCACTATTTCGAGCCATATTGGGAGTGGATTTTAAGGCCATGCGCTTTGAGCGGGATGTGTTGGAATTTTCGCTGATACGCCTGTTAGGCGATACGCCAAAGGCGGAAGCTATTCGCGCGGCCATAGTGGAGCAAATTAGCGAGTTACCCTTAAGCATCAACTTTGTACACGAGGAAGCAGTGCTTATCCGTGCCGCTCAAACAAATCATTATTGGGCGCATATTGATGAGGACGGCATGGATGAATTGAATGGCAAACTCGGGCCGCTTATGCATTTTCGCGATGCAGGTAGTTCGCTCGGGCCAGTTCATCTCAATTTACAAAATGCCGTAAGAAGTAAAGAAATGGTGGAATTTGGTCCAAGCCATGAAGCCGTGAGCATCTCACGCTATCGAGAAATGGTGGAAGCGGCCATCGAAACCCTGACTCAGAACAACCAAGTCCTGCTGAAAATCAAAAACGGGCAAGCAGTAACACAAGATGAGGCGGACTCGTTGGCTGAACTCCTGCATGCGGAGCACCCGCATATCACAGAAGACTTGCTGCGCCTTGTTTATAAAAATCGTAATGCCGTGTTCATCCAGTTTATTCGCCTTATTCTGGGTATTGAGGTGCTGAAAAGTTTTCCAGACACAGTGGGTGAAACCTTTGACCAATTTATACAGCAGCATACAAATTTAAGCTCAAAACAGCTTGAATTTCTCGCACTGCTTCGTGACTTCATCATTGAGCGGGAAAAGGTTGAGCGTAAAGATTTAATCAGCTCGCCTTTTACTATTCTGCATCCTCGAGGCATACAAGGACTGTTCATCCCAGCTGAAATTGCTGAAATTTTGCAGTTGACTGAAAAACTCGCCGCTTAAATCGAATAAAGGGACATTGAATGTTACAACATAATTCTGAGCTTGCCGGAAAAATTCGCCAACTGTGGGATAAATTCTGGGCTGGTGGCATAGCCAACCCTCTTACCGCTATTGAGCAAATAACTTACCTACTTTTTATGAAGCGGCTGGATGAGCTTGACTTGAAAAAGCAGTCGGATGTCGCCTTTACAGGCGAACCTTACACCTCCCGCTTTGAAGGCACATGGTTGCCGCCACAATTCAGAACTCTCCCCGAAGAAAAACAGCAAGAATACTTAATAAATAAATCCACATTACGCTGGAGCGACTTTAAACATAGGCAGGCTGACGCGATGCTTGTCTTTGTCCGAGACAATGTTTTCCCCTTTATTCAGGAGCTGAATGGGGAAACATCCAACTTCACAAAACACATGGCGAATGCCGTGTTTATGATTCCCAAAGGAAACTTGCTTGTAGAAGCAACAAAGATAATTGATGAAATATTCTCCATCATGGAGAAAGACGGAAAAGAAGGCGGACAAACTTTTCAGGATATTCAGGGTGATGTTTACGAGTATCTACTTTCGGAAATCGCCACTGCCGGGAAAAATGGCCAATTCCGCACCCCGCGCCATATCATCAAGCTTATGGCTGAATTGGTTCGGCCTCAGCTTGGGCAAAAAATTCTGGATCCGGCCTGTGGGACAGCGGGTTTTTTGCTTGGAGCCTATCAGTACATTGTCACCCAACTCGCTATTAATGCAGGCAAAAAAGATATTGTTCCTGATGAAGATGGTTTCGTTCGTACTTCTGTGGCTGTTGGCTTAACAGAAAACGCGCAAGCTATTCTTAACGATACCCTTTTCGGTTTTGATTTTGACCTGACTATGGTGCGCTTGTCTCTTATGAACTTGATGATGCACGGTCTGGATAACCCCAAGGTGGATTATCAGGATACCCTGAGCAAAAGCTTCACCCAAGAAGCGGATTACGCCATTGTCATGGCCAACCCACCCTTTACGGGTAGTATTGATAAGGGTGATATAAACCCAGATTTGAGTCTTGGCACGACCAAAACAGAGCTTTTGTTTGTTGAAAACATCTATCGCCTACTTAAGAATGGCGGCACAGGCTGCGTCATCGTGCCGCAAGGCGTGCTTTTCGGTTCCGGTAAGGCCTTTAAGGCGTTGCGTCAAATCCTAGTGGACCGTTGCGAGCTTAAAGCGGTTATCTCTATGCCCAGCGGTGTGTTTAGGCCTTATGCCGGAGTAAGCACCGCCATCTTACTCTTTACTCGCGTTTACGGGCCGCAAGACAAAGTAACCGCTCCCGCCACGGGCTACGTCTGGTTTTATGACATGGCTTCTGATGGGTATTCCTTGGATGACAAGCGTCAGAAACAAGATAACCATGGCGACTTGCAGGACATCATTCTCCGCTACCATGCTCGTAGCGCGGAAGCTGATATTGACAGGAAGAAAAAATACTTCATAGTTCCTCGCGATGAAGTTGTGAAGAACGACTATAATTTGAGCTTCTCTAGCTATAAAGATGATGTGTTTGAAGAAATTAATTACGATTCACCGCTGGAAATTCTCGACCGTCTAATTCAAGCCGAAGTGGGTGAAGTAGCCAAGAGGGATCTGCAAAAGGTACAAAGTGGCATTGTGCGTGAATTGTTGGAGTTGCGGGAGATGATTAGATGATGACATCCAAACCTATCTCAGAGCTCCTTTCCGACAAAATTGCTGGCGAATGGGGAGGAGAGCCTACTGGTACTGGTGATAGTTTTGTCATCAGGACTGCAAATTTTACCAATTCAGGAAAAATTGATTTTTCAAACCTCGCATTACGCCATATTGCTAACATTAAAGTGGCAAAAAAGAGACTTATTGATGGTGATATTATTATTGAAAAATCAGGTGGTAGCCCTACGCAACCTGTTGGGCGTGTAGTTTTTTTTGAGAAAAATGATGGAAACACATATTTATGCAATAATTTTACTGCAATTCTTCGCCCAAAAAAAGAAGAGGTATTTCCAAAATATCTTTTTTATGCGTTACATAGAAATTATTTATTAGGAAAAACATTACGTTATCAGAATAAAACAACAGGGATCATAAATCTTAAAATAGATAACTATCTTCAAACAGAAATTTCTCTTCCTCCCATTGATGATCAAAAACGCATTGCTCTACTTTTGGGTAAAGTTGAAAATCTTATTGTTCAACGTAGAGCACGTCTAAAAGAATTGGATATTTTACTAAAAAGCATATTTGTGACTATATTTTCTACAAAAAGAATTTCAAAAACTAAAAAATTAGGACAAGTAGCAGATATTTCATCTGGTGTTACAAAAGGTAAAAATTATGGAAATTCTCGACTTATAGAAGTACCCTATATTAGAGTTGCAAACGTGCAAGATGGATATCTTAATCTTAATGATGTCAAAACAATTTTTGTTACTCCTGATGAATCTAAGAGATACTTGTTAACACATTTTGATCTTCTTTTAACAGAAGGAGGAGACCCCGATAAGCTCGGTCGAGGTGCTATTTGGCATAATGAAATTGAATCTGCAATTCATCAAAATCACATTTTTAAAGTACGCATTAAAGACAAACTAATTGTTAATCCATATTATTTAAGTGCACTTGTGGGTTCCACTTATGGAAAAAAGTATTTCCTGAAATCAGCCAAGCAAACAACTGGGATTGCATCTATTAACTCAACACAGCTTAAAAATTTTCCTGTCATCATCCCGCCTGTTGAACTTCAAAACAAGTTCGCTTCCATTGTTGAAAAAGTCGAACGTATAAAAACCCAATACGAACACAGCCTTGCTGAACTTGAAAGCCTCTATGGCGCATTGAGTCAAAAGGCGTTCAAGGGTGAGCTTGATTTATCAAAAGTTCCTCTGCCGGAAGATGAGCCGGGGCAAGCTGTCGTCAAGGCACCTGAATACTCCATAGCGCAGGATGAAGAGCCTACAGAGCGTCGTCATACATTTCTTGTGGATGCTCGTATCCCAGTAGAACAACATGGAGTAATGATTACAGATTACAGGGAAATTTTTACATATCCCCGTGACTGTGAAGATCATGGCTTCCCGGAGCTATCCATAGATGATGAACGGGTATTTTCCATCATGACCGACTGCAAGCAGCCGTTTGCCTTTGAAGATATCCTCGAGTCTTTTCAACTAAAAGAAGATATCACTCCAAATGTTTTACACTCCATTGCAAAAAGTCTTCGATGCCTATTGCAACAGGGGAGGGTTAAGCAGGAGTTCAACCCCGCTCGGGGCAGGGCTATCTGTTTGCGGGTGACAAAATGAAACTTTTGCGCTTCAAGCTCAACGACAAGGCTGGATTTCGCAGCTTACAGCCCGGCTTTGAGCAGATTTTCCGCACGGAATGGACCAAAGAGGAAGCGGGGACTCTGGCGCCCTTTGTTTGCGCCGGTCCCAACGGTAGCGGTAAATCGAATTTGCTGGAAGCGTTAGCGGCAATATTTTTCCATCTGGAATGCAAAAGCCTCAACTACCGCCCAGAAATTTTTGAATATGATGAAGAAAATGTTCCTGATGGCTACCGAGAAGAGGTGTGTATTCCTGATGCTTTTGAGCTGGAGTATCTTAGCAGTAGTTTGGACGGCTTTAAGGCAAAAGGGGACTTGCAGCTTCCTCATGTAAAAATTGTTAAAGAGCACGGCCAAGGACCAAGGTTTTATATCTGCAACCGTGCGGACGTTGATCCAGATACTCCACTTGAAGGGCGTGAAATCAAACTGATTTTGCCATCGTACGTTATCGGCTACTCGTCCGGTGAGAATGAAATATTAAGTCTGCCTTTCTTCAAAATGCGCTTTATCCATTTTGACGAATATATGGATGCTATCCGCAATGGAACACAGTATTCCGGAACGCCTGAAGGCCGCTTGGTATTCCTGGACCAGGAGTTTAGCCAGGCTATTTTAATAAGTCTGTTCTTGTTTGAAGAGGAAAATAACCTCCGCCCGTTTCGATCTGAGCTTGGGCTTGAAGGGGTGCAGTCTTTTCGCATAATTTTGAGGGACAAATTCTTCCCACAACGAAAATCTAGAAGCTCTATGCCGGGTAAAGAAGTTGCTTTTATTCCTGAAGATCCAGAAGTCCACCAAGGCAGGCAACCTGAACAACCCGGCGAGCCGATCACGAATCAACATACCCATGCCTGGAGTCGGTTGCAAAATGTGATGCGAGCCTCGCTGGATGATACATCTGGATTTAATATATTTGAAAAATTGCGTAATTGCGCAACCTCTGTTTTTTCTGTTGTAGAAGAGGAAAATGACCTTCATACAATTACTACTTACTATTTTGATTTTTGGGTTGATTCGGCCTGCCGTAAGGCGTTTAAATCTTATTTCGGTTCAGCCTTGGATCTTTTCAAAGCTTTTCAGCTTTTGCTTACACTCAATTTATACGCCACCAGCGAAGATTTAAAACGGGATTTGTACCAGTCAAAAAGCCTATACGTAAACGAAACTATACCAAAATTGCCTTCTGATCAGCGCGTTATGCGTTTTAAGGACGTGGTGTTAAAAAAGGCTGGTGCCAAAGACGGCATTTACAGTAAGGCCCTTTCCGACGGCGAAAATCAATTTATGCATACGCTTGGTTTATGCACGCTTTACAAGGGGAGCAACGCGCTGTTTTTACTGGACGAGCCGGAAACACATTTTAATCCCGCCTGGCGTTCTCAATTTATAACCGTCTTAAAGAATTGCCTGACGGGAAGCAATGCGCGTGAGCCGTTGGGCGTAAAAATACGGCATGGATTTCAGGCAACGGCAAATACATTTGTATTGCCCGCCGCCATCGAAAGCAATAGCGAAATGCTTATTACAACTCACAGTCCCTTTCTCATCTCAGACAGCAAGCCTGATCAGGTATTAATTTTTTCCAAAGATAATATCGGGGTGAAGGTCACAAAGCCTAATTATAATACATTGGGTGCTTCTATAAATAAGATTACCATACAATCTTTTGATAAGTCGGAAACCATTGGCGAGCAGGGAATGATGCTTATTGACGAGATACATACCCGTTTTCTCAAGAAAGAAGATAAGCAGTCCTTGATTGAAGAGCTTGATACGAAACTGGGTGATTCCGTCGAAAAAATGTTGCTCATGAAAACAATTCTTAAAGCTATGGAGAACAAATAACTATGCTGTTCCCGTATGTCTTTAGCCCGCAGACTATGGATAAAATGCAGGAGTTTATTGAGTATATTTTCATGCATGTCTGGTGCGCCGCAGCGCCCGATAGACCTTTTCAATTGAGTCTGTTCAGGGGAAATGCTGAGCTATACACCATTATGGAAGACATATGGCAGCAAATCGACATAAGGAAGCAGTCTAATGCCTTTTGGGATCAGGTGGAAGATATTTATACTGCTTTTACTACACTCTCTCCATCAGAAATTCAGCAAATTGAGCAATGGTTCAATGGGAATAATGACATTGAAGGCGCTTGTTCAAATCAAGCGAATGTGCAGATTGTTAAATATGCTCAGCTCAAAGCTTTTAATCTTCCTATTGGTGAGTTGCTCGAAAAGTTTTTTAAAGGTCTCTATGATGACCCTGTTCTGGATAGAAAGGCTGTGCGGGAAACAATCACAACTATTAACGATCATTATAGAAAGTTTGTAGAAATCAATGATGGGGATATCTGCCCCTTCTGTGGTTTGGAGGGGTTGGATGGGCAGTATGAAGAAACGCGCGAAGCTTACGATCACTATTTGCCTAAAAGTCTATATCCATTTAATTCTATAAATTTTCATAACCTTGTTCCGACATGCTCAAAGTGTAATAGCCGCGCTAAAAAAAACAAAGATCCTTTGCATAGCAAAGCAGGGACTCGACGCAAAGCGTTCTACCCGTTTATGTCTGGTCATACGCTTCCTGCTGTCAGTATCGACCTGGATTGTAAAGATTACACGGCCATTCAAAAACAGGATCTCTCTTTGTGCTTTTCACATGGTTCAAACGAAGAAACAGAAACATGGAAAGAGTTATATAACATTGAAGAGCGTTATAAAGCTCATTGTTGCAGCAAGCGTGGTGGAAAAGATTGGATTGTAGAACTGTATACATGGCTCCAGAAAGGCGAATCACCAGAAGGGTACTTATCTGTTCTGGCCAAGCAGACCCGGCAGAAACCTTTTGCAGGCGTCCGTTTTTTGAAATTGCCGTTTCTTCAAGCCTGCTGCAATGCACATGTTTTTGATGCCGCTGTCCCTGATGACTCCGAAGGCCAAGCCTGTTCTGATCTAGGTAGATAATAGGAGAGAATTGCAATGGCTAGAATCACTAACCGCTGCTTGGGCGAACTTGTTCAACAACTATTCCTCATTTTGCAAAAATATCCTGAAGGCGCGTGATGCGCTCAATGCGCTGGCAAACTCTGTTACGCTTACAGAATATGAGAGCGGCGCTTATGAAAGTGGGCGACGTTTTGAGAAAATTGTGCGGTTTGCCACAGTGGACACTGTCCGCGCTGGATGGATGGTGAAAGATGCCGGTATTTGGACGCTTACTGAAGAGGGCCTTAAAGCTTTAAAAAGTTTTCCTGATCCGCTCGACTTTTACCGAGAAGCTGCTCGTCTTTACCGCCAGTGGCATAAGTCCCATAAGGGAGCTAAGTCTTCCACCACCCCAGTCAGCCTCAATGAAGAAATAGAGATTGAAGACGAGAGTGAAAAAAGTGTTTCTGTCTCTTATGAAGAAGCCAGAGAACAGGCTCAAAGCGCAATTGATGGATATCTGCACGCCATGAACGGTTATGACTTTCAAAAGCTGGTTGCCGAGCTTTTGCAGGCCATGGGCTACCATGTAACGTGGATTGCCTCTCCCGGAAAGGATGGAGGGGTAGATATAATTGCCTACACAGACCCGCTCGGAACTCAGGGGCCACGCATCAAAGTGCAGGTAAAACAGCAGCAAAAGGCAGTAAGCGAGCCGGAATTGAAATCATTTATGGCCAATATTGGTCAGCACGACTCCGGGCTTTATGTCTGCACAGGCGGCTTCACCAAAGACGCAGCCATCTTTGCCAGAAGCCAGGAAAGCAAGCGAGTCATGCTTATCGATACAGATAAATTAGTAGATTTATGGATCGAGTTCATACCTAAATTGAGCGACCAAGCATGGCAGCGCTTACCTCTGACGCCAATTTATTTTTTGACGCCTCAAGGCTAGCCGAGGTTCGGCTAGTAACAGTTTATTTATTGTGGGTACTCAACAGAAAAAGGACTTACGGGGAATTTCGTAACTCCTTTTTCTGTTTAAGATTAACGTGACGTTTATTCCATCTGCCTCCCAATCTGCTCAATCAGTCCGGCAATATCCTCAGCCCTCCACGCGGCTGTGCGCGGGCCGAGTTTGACCGGCTTGGGGAAGCGGCTTGATTTGCAGCCGTCCCACCAAGCGCTTTTGCTGATGGGGATGAGTTGGAGGACTTGGGGGAGCCGGACGAATCCTGTTGTGTGCATTGCGGGTAAAGTAGCCATGGTTACACCTCTTGATAGGTCTTTGTTGTTTGATGGAAGTGTATCATGCGTTTTCCGGCAGGCTCTTTTGGGGGTTGGAGAAGTGTCGTTTGTAGATATATTGGATTGCATGGAGTAGTACTCCGTGGACAAAATTTTTGTTGACATGGTTTGAAAAAACAAACTTTCTGTCGTATTACGGCCCATTGCACGAAAACAACGGCCGTTTTTACTGTTTGCTGAGTGCTTATGAAGCGTTTTTCAGGGTATCGAGGTAATCCGCCCATTCCTGCATCATTTTGCGTCTTTGCGGCAGATATTCCACGTAGTTGCATGCCGCCCGCACGTCGTTCCGCTCGCCGTGGGCGAGCTGGCGTTCGATCCAATCCCGGTTGTAGCCGAGTTCGTTGAGCAGGGTGGAGGCGATGGAGTGGAAGCCGTGCGTGCACATTTCGTCCTGGGCATACCCCATACGGCGCAGGGCATCGAGCATGGTGACGTTGGAGATCGGCTTCACATCCGACCTGATGGACGGGAAGAGGTACTTGCTGGTGCCCGAATACGGGTGCAGTTCCTCAAGAATCTGCATGGCCTGCGTGGACAGTGGCACAATGTGCATCTGCTTCATCTTGGTGCGGGCTGCGGGAATGCGCCTCTCACGCTCCTCAAGGTTGAACTCGCTCCAGACGGCGGCGCGGAGTTCGGCCGGGCGCACGAAGACCAGCGGAGCCAGCCGTAGCGAGCATATAATAGGAAAGTAGCCATCGTAGTTGTCGATGTTTCGCAGAAACTGACCGACTTTCTTTGGCTCGGTGACGGCGGCTCTGTGGGTGACTCTCCGGGGTCGTAACGCGCCACTCAGGTCATTTGCCGGGTTGCGCTCGGCGCGTCCGACAATCAGAGCGTAGCGGTAGACCTGGGCGATTATCTGGAGCAGACGGCGGGCGGTTTCATTGTGGCCCTGTTGGTCGATGGGCCGGACAAGCGCCAGAACGTCCCGAGGCTCGATTCGGTTGATGTGCTTGTCGCCGAGAATCGGGAAGACGTATTTCTCCAGGCGGAACATGACCGTGCCCCGGTGCTTTTCGGTAAAATCGCCTGTGCGTGTCTCATGTCATCCCTTGGCGACGTTCCGGAAGGTCTCCGTGATTTCAGCCCGCTCCGCCTCCTTGGCGGCTTTTTTGAGCGCTCCGGGGGCAATGCCTTCGTCTAGCAGCCGCCTGGCTTCCATGCGCTTTTCCCACGCCCTTTGCAGAGTTATCCCCGGATACTCCCCAAAGCTGAGCAGCTTTGCTTTATTGTCAAAAGAGTAGGACATCCGCCAGTACTTCCTGCCGGTAGGGGAGCAGTACAGGTGCAAACCGCCGCCATCAGCGAGTTTTACGGGTTTGTCGGGAGTTTTGAAGGTTCTGATCTTGGTGTCGGTGAGAGGTATAAGGGTATTCCTTGGTTTTCGAGGGACGAAAGGATACCCGAATGAATGATAATATCTTTTTATTTTAATATATTACATCAAAAATCGGGTATAATTTTCCATACCACAGCTCGATACCCTGAAAAATACCTGAATGCCTCTTGGATAACCCCGGATTCGGGTGGAGGTGGGGATCACAATTTCGCCCGGAAAAGCAACAACGCCAAGGTTTTTGTACTTTGGCGTTCTTTGTGATACCCAAATTTGGCGTCCCCAGCCGGATTTGAACCGCTGTTGACGGCGTGAAAGGCCGTATGTCTTTCTAGCTACTAGTCTTTGATTCTCAAAGACTTTTTTTTTACCTACATGCGAATTTTTCTCTATATACCGCATGAGGTAAGAAATGGCAATACTGAAAGACGCTTGGCAACTTTATAATTCTTTAACTCTTTGTGATGACTCAAAAAAGGGAGTAAGAACCGAACTCCGTAGGAGGGAGCTTCACCTCTCTCACCTCGAACAGAGAGAAATTAGCTCTATAAAAAAACTCGATCTCGCTCGGCTCCGCTGCCATCTCGAAAAAAAGAATTTGAGCCCACAAACCATCTACCACTGTCTGAGCTTGCTCAGACGTGTCCTGTATACCGCAAAAGAATATGAACTCAGCGATACAAAATTGCCATCATTTCCAATGCCTAAAGTTAAAAATCAACGCTATCGCTTCCTGTCAATTGATGAAGCTAATATGCTGATAGCTTGTTTATCAAATAGAAAGTTTTTTTCTAGTATGCTTTGGCGAGATTTGACTGTGCTGTCCCTGAATACAGGACTCAGACCAAATGAACTTTTTAATCTCAGGCGATGTCATATTTCTTTAAAAAAATAAAATAATATATGTGGCTGAGAGTAAGAATGGAGATTCAAGATACATAAAAATGAAACCTATTGTTGCCTCGATATGCCCAAAACATTTACCTGCCTCACGTGAGGCTTTGCTATTCCATAAGGAAAATGGAGAATCCTTTACGCAGGCAGGATCTCCATTTCGGAGAGCAGTAAAACTATGTAGATTTAATGAGGATATAACCGATTCATTATATAAAGTTGTTTTTTATACGCTGCGCCATACTTTTGCGAGTTGGTTAGTTATGCAAGGAGTTCCACTATATAGCGTAGGGAAAATGCTTGGACACAAGACAACGATAATGACGCAAAGATATGCTCATCTTTCGCCAGATTACATGAACTCGATAAATAAGCTGCCTGATTTTGATATAAAAATATAATTAGCCATCCGGCTGAGTTCAACCAACACTTCAAGCAAAGGAAGGGTGCGCCTGTCGGCGCATCTTCTGCGCCATCGCTGCCTCCACTTCTGCGCTCCTTGTGTAGCTCCGTGCGGCCAGCAAATGCTGGCCGTACTCGCCCGCGTCGCTTGTCGTTCCAGTCACTCTGTCACGGAAGCAGCCCCGACACTTGAGAGCAAAAGAGGAGAAAGAAAGGGTTGCGCGAGTTCGCGCAACTTCCGCGCCCTCACTCCCTCCATTTCATTCCGGTCGTTCCGTCACGGAAGCAAGCCCATTTTTTCAGATTTTCTTTTTTCTGGCGTTGACACGCCTTTTAAGCAGGACTCCCAGAGGGCTTCTTTCACTTGGTGAAAGCCCTCTGGGAGTCCTGTTTTAAAAGGCAGGTTTCAACTCCAGAGAAAAAAAGCTCCGGGGGAGTGGGCGGATCAAAGGCGATGGTGAGTCGCTGGGCTGCCAAGTGAAAGGAACAGTCAACAATTGTGGAGGATTCCGATGAAACAGGGTGACATCTTTGTGAGCAGCTGGGGATATGATCAGACGAACGTCGATTTTTATGAAGTGGTGAAGGTGGCGGCGAAGACCGTAACGCTGATTCCCATTGAACGGAAGGTTCAGCTAAAAGGCTTCATGCGGTATACGGCCATGCCGATTCCGGGGAGCGGGAAGGGAAAGGCGTTCAGGAGACGGATTATTGATTGTTTCGATGTTCCGGCGTGTCGCATCACCAGCTACGCGACTGCGAGACTGTGGGATGGAAAGGCACGGGAAGGCTCGTCCTATGCCTGAGTGAGGCCGTTCCGGGAAGCGGGACGGCCTTTGCTATGGACGGGAACTGCGAAAATGATTACTTTAAGACAGTAAGGGAACAACAAATGCCTGTCATCGCAAGGTTCTACGGTATCATCATCAAAATGTACTTTTTGGCGGGGGAACACAATCCGCCTCACTTCCATGCCATCTATGGCGAATATGTCGGCGTCATAGACTTGAATAGACTTGATATGATTGAAGGGGATTTACCCCGTAAGGCATTATTTCTTGTTCAAGAGTGGGCTGGAGAACACAGGGAGGCCCTGCAAAAAATGTGGGATACTCAGGAGTTTATCCAGCTTCCCCCTCTCGTTTAAGTAGGAGGTACGCAATGTTCTATCGTATTCATTCCGTCAATCCTCTTCCCAATAAGCATCTTTTGGTCTGTTTTTGGGATAATACGGTAAAGCAGTACAATATGGAGCCACTGATCAGGTCTATACCTGCTTTTCAGATACTGGAAGAGCCAGTTCTCTTCAATCAGGTTCGTGTTGATGCTGGTGGATATGGTGTCACTTGGAATGATAATCTAGACCTTTCCTGCAACGAACTGTGGGAAAAGGGAGAGATTGTGCAATAGGTTCTTTTTATTCTTTATATATCATTGAAGGCGATTCGGAGACGGATCGCCTTTTTCTTTAGGAGAAGACATGAATGGTACATTGATGCTGTACTTAGATCACTATGGAAATCATTTCTATGCGAGAACGGTCAGGGAGCTGCGGGAAAAGGTTGGAAGCAGTGGGAGTAGAATCGCAAAAATGTATGTTGAAAACGGGGCCGATGGTGAGCCCCGACATGTCGGTTATGTCATCGCGGGGCATTGGCTGAAGATGTTTGCACCAATAGAATTACCCGTAAATCTGTAATACTATGTTTATATAACCCTGTATTTCTGTATATCGGAAATACAGGGTTCTCCTTGAGGAGTCAACTATATGAAATCACTTGATGAGTATAAAGATTTTTCTGAGCATGAGTGTCCTTTTTGTAAAGGAATAGATATAAATATGAAAATATATCAGTATGATTCTGTTGAATATCTAGAAATATTATATATATGTTTGCATTGCTACAAAAAATGGTGGGTTCAATATCAACTATGTGGTATTGAGGCAAATACATCGACGCTGTGAGTACAGTTACTATATAAATAAGTGATAATATCCCGTAGTCTCATATGCTTTTTATTGTATTTTTGAAAGTGTAATACAGTTACCTGGATTTAATTGGGAAGAAAATTGGCAACACGCAGGACAATGGAAAGATGCACGTTATGCAGTTCAGGATTTCGCTGAGTCATATAATTTGAATGAAGAAGATGAAAATCGTATCGCCGTGCTTAACAGGGATACGGGGGAAGTCAGCGTGTGGGAACTTACAATCCAGAAAGAATATGATATTACAGAGGTAGTAGCATAAGGGAAGTTTGCCTTCCTTTTCGCCTCAGAAATGGGCCTAGAATCGTTTTTCTAGCGTTTCACGGGATATGCCCAAAAAAAGAAAGCCCCGGAAAAGGGGCTTTCCGGGGCTTTATCACTACTTCAAAATTTCTTCTTCAAGCGCAGCAATCAGTGTGCTTCGTACTAGCGGGCAGAAAATACGCTCTACGGGGCTACTCGCAACCTTATTGGTTGGCTGTGGGTGTTTCCTTTCTGCATATTGCCGTCGTGGAGTGTTTTTTAAAATGACGTGGATACTCTTCTGTGTGTCTTTTGATCAAAATAATATGCCCTCATTGGAATATTTTTACATATTTGTGTATGAAGTATTCTCGCTTTAGGCACATCCATTTCGACACGAAAACCAGTAAAAAAAACACTGGATGTCATCGATGAAACAGCCATTTCTGATACAAAAATAGTGATCATTTCTTCAGAAGGTACATCTTTTAAGTCGAATTTTGATCTTGCATCAGCACTAAACAACAAACTACATTTGTTTATTTGTTTCAATTCTAATGCAATACATTGAATTTCTTTAACGTCAATACAGTCAAGAATAATTTCTTTTGCCTGTGCATGTACAAAAAAAATAAGTATAGATATTAAGAATATAAACAACTGTACTATTCTATATTTTTTACTGTGCATAATAGTTGTGCATCATCAAAATTTGTTACAAGTACAAGTTTCCAATCCACAGGAGCTTCACGAAAATATGAAAACGTAAAAACAACGGAACTAAGAGGAAGCAAATAAGAACTTTTTGATTCTTACCCAATTCATTATAACTGTCAATATTTACATCTGCACAACGTACTGGATTTAAATTCTTTATATGTACATTAATAACTGAACTTGCTGAAAAAAACAAAAAGAGAGGCGAAGTATCTCCCCTCAAGAGATCTGTAACAATAGGTGTATTTTTTATCAATGCCTTTTGAGCTGTTTTTTCGGGTAAGATTCGTTGTATTTTACATTTGCAGTTTGGATGAGGACGTTGTGGTTTTTCAAAAAAAAGTTTTTTAGCAAAAGATTTGCATTTCTCACAAGCTCCTTCTTCTGGTGTAACAATCCAAATATCAGGCTTGAGTAGCAATTCTGGATCAAGTTCACGAAGTCTTTTAGATGCACGCTCTTCTTCAAGATCTTTTATTAGTTCCTCAAGTGTACCATCTCTGTACATAGCATCCTCTCTTACGTTATCGTTGCTGGTAAAGAGTTACTAGCAAAATTCAGACAAGAAAAAAGATTGAACAATGTCAGCATATCAAAAGTCTGTCTGGCTTGGGGACCTGATGCGGTACAGGAACCTTGAAAAGCTGTGGGTAGGTATTCGGGCCGATCCGTCCACCGTGTCCGTCGCGGTTCCTCGGACTACTGAAACCGCGGGCATCGGCAGGGGAAGCCTTTGGTCAGTTCATCGGATATGATGTCACATCTCCGTCGTCTACTGGCCCGACCGTTTCCGGGACAGACGTTTCGACGGAAGCAGATGCTCGCGGCATCAATGCCTTTGCAGAGGGAAACCACATTGTTCCCGATACAATAACACGCGCTGAAGCGACGGCTACGGGAACGCAGGGAGCCCGTTCCTTCGGGGTGCTTTCTGAAAGCAATACAGGCAACTCGCTGACAGTACAGCTAGGTTCACTTGATATAAGCTCCCAAGCTGTCACGGAGGATGGAGAGGGCCGCAGCTTCGGTATTTACAGTTATGATAACAGCACCGTCACCATGAAAGGAGGTTCCGTCACCTCTTCGGCGGAGTCCCAAAATGGAGACAGCACAGTCTACGGTATTTTTAGTGGAGAGAGTAGTCATGTGACATCAGGAGCTGGTTCCGTTACGGCTTTTTCTTCGTCAGGCGGAAGTGATGCCTGGGTGTATTCTTATGGGATTCAGGCCGATGGCTCCAGCTCCTTTACAGCTACGAATCCTCTGACAAAGATAGAAGCATCGGCTACTTCTCGTGAAAAGGCCTCTCAGCTTTTCGTATATGGGATCAATGCGGAATCTGACTCAGCGGTTACCCTGAATAATGCGGATATCACCGTACAAACGAAGACTGACCATCAACTTGACTATAATAATGCCTATGGTGTCAGCTTGGGAGGAGACTCGATATTCAGAATGCGGGACGGCTCCATCCGTGTGGCCGCCACTGATATCAGCGGAAAGGCGTTTACCGGAGATGCCGTCGGAATAATGACGAACTCCGGCGGCGACAGCTATACGATTTCGCTGGGCACGGTGGACATTCAGGCGGAAGGGAAAGGTGCCAGCGGCCTTGCGCTGGCCCACGCCACGATGGATATGGCCGGGGGAAGCATTACGGCGAAAGCCCACGGAGGGCAAGCGCAGGGGTTGAACGCCAATGGAGAGACGACATTCACGGCTACGGGCGATATCGACTTCACGGCCCAGGCCGAGGGCAGCAAGGCTGTTGCCCTCCATGCGGAAGGCGAGTCAGTGATCACGGCCCTCGGCGGAGCCGTAATCGCGTCAGGTGATAAGACGGCGTACGATCCTATGGGCGCTGTGGGGCTGGAAGCTTCCTCCGGCAGCAGCATCACCAAGTCAGGTGGGGACGTTACGTCTCTTCCCTGACAGGCCATGCCGTCGGCCTGGACGCCCAGGATAACTCCCACCCTGATAAGACTTATCGAGCCAGCAGGATCGCATATGGAAATGCCGACGCCACAACGCGGGTGAAGGTGGAAGGCATGGAAAAAGCCTATGGAATCAGAGCCCGGAACCTCAACGTAACGACCAGTGACGGGAAGTCCGCTTCCGTTGAATTGACGAACGGCGATATCCGGGTGACCGCTGGCAGCTCTGACGCATACGGCGCCTACAGCGATTCGGGCAATATCGCCTTGAAGGGCACTACCGCCATCACAGCTGCTGCCGAAACATCCGGCGGGGAGGTATATTCGCTCTATGCCAAGGGGAACAAGCCGAGTGCGATCAATGTGGAACGCGCTTCGGTCATAGAAGGCGACATGGCAACGGAGACGAGCAACGCCTCCGTGACAGCTGTCTTTCAGGACGGCGGCAAGATGAAGGGCTGGACACGTAGCCTCGGGAAGCTGGAACTGACCTTTGGTAAGAACGCCGTATGGGAAATGGTTTCCTCCAACAATCTCGCGAAGGGAAACGACGGGAACTACGCCGCCAACTTGACGAAACTCGCACTGGACGACGCTCATGTCTATTCGGAACGCTTGCCGGTTCCGGGCATTTTTATCTCCGCACGGATATGGAAAAAGATATTTCGGACAGTGTGCACGTGACGGACGGTCTTTCCGGCAACCATGCGCTCCATGTGCAGGCCAGCGGAGCAAAGCCTGTGGAAACGCAGACGGCCAGCTATCTGGCGCGGGCGGAACAGCAGGTGGGAGCCGCATCCGGAGCCTTTGCCCTGAAAGGAGGCCGGAACGTCAACGGGCAGGAACTGATCGACATCGGCCTCTATAATTATACGCTGGCCACTTCGGAGAGGAACAACGGCCGGGAATGGTATCTGACGCGGGTTGAGCAGCTTTCCCCCACAGGGGAGGCGGAAGCTGCGCTTTCAGGCCTCGCTGGTCACTATGCTTTGTGGTACGGCCAGCAGACCGACCTTCGCAAGCGCCTGGGCGAAGTGCGTTACGGCACGCAGACCGGCCTGTGGGTACGCGGCTTTGCAGACAAGTCCCGCCTGGACGGGCTGGGAGGGACGAGCTTCACGCAAAACCTTGTCGGCGGTTCCATCGGTTACGATACCCTGCTTGCCAAGCACGAAGAATACATGTGGATCGTGGGGATGCAGCTCCGCAGCACCCATGCCGACCAACATACCAACGGGGGCGGACATGGTGATTTGATCAGTATGGGAGGCAGTCTGTACTCCACATGGGGTCATGCCGACGGCTGGTATGTGGACGCCGCCGCCACAATGGACTGGTATAATCACAAAATCCGCGCCACGATGATGGATGGCACACGAGTACATGACGATCGAGCTTCTTACGGACTTGGCGCTTCGCTGGAAGCCGGACGCAAGATAGACTTCGGCTTCAACAACGAAGGACGCGACCATTGGTTCGTGGAACCACAGGCGCAGCTTTCCTATTTCTGGGTGAAGGGTGGAGACTTCACGGCCAGCAACGGCATGAAAATCGATCAGAAGGACATGGACTCCCTGACCGGGCGCGCCGGTCTTGTGCTCGGCAAAAAATTCGCTCTGGATGGAGGCAACGGCTCCCGCTACATCCAGCCCTATGTGAAGGCCGGTCTGAATCATGAATTTCTGGGAGAGCAGGAAGCCCGTCTCAATGGTGTCCGTATGACTTCCGATCTGGAAGGTACTCGCGGCTACTACGGCGTGGGCGTGGACTGGCAGGCCACGGACAACCTCCGTCTTTACATGCAGGCGGAACGTGAACATGGCGAACATTTCACCCGCGAATACAACGTGTCCGCCGGGCTGAAGTGGACATTCTAAGGCATGAAACCGGGCACGGCGGACAGGACGCCGTGTCCGGTTTTCCTGTCATGGGAAAAAGACATGGGATGCAGCTTCTGCCGACCCCTATCAATTTCCTACTTTCATGCAGGAGAAATGCCTTCGAGATTTTTCCGCGAGTGAAGAGAGAATATCGCCTTCCATATCACAAAGGGTGCTTCTTCTGACGGAGGAGCATCCTTTCATTTTGCCTGTGCCAAGTTCTGCTGAATGTACAGCTAATAAGAACTGAGTGCGGAGGCAGAGGCTCTCCGAAAGTCTCTCTTTAGTAGGTATCCATCTGGGGCTGAAATACCCACTCTTGGGAGGAACAGCCATTTCTCTCTGTTCCAGCTTGCAAGGAAAACAAAATTTTGAAAATCTGTGGGGCAGATTGTGGGGCAAATCTGCCCCACAATGAAAAAGCCCTCACGATTTCTCGTAAAGGCTTGATTTCATTTGGCGTCCCCAAGCGGATTTGAACCGCTGTTGACGGCGTGAAAGGCCGCTGTC
>ERZ836760.1272-NODE-1272-length-28596-cov-3.481273_pt1 | contig 28596 bp, 29 predicted proteins | sample MGYA00519941_ERZ836760 | MGnify/ENA primary metagenome ERZ836760 (study PRJEB31850, sample SAMEA3708807) | human gut metagenome | biome: human gut; feature: human-associated habitat; material: faeces | place: China | collected 2014 ... | reverse complement strand
AAAAGTTGTGCCATAATAAGATAACAGTACACCGGCTTCAAACGGTGGATAACAACAATATATTAACCTATATATCATATACAGTAGTAGCGGAAAGATAAGAAAAAACAATGAAAATATAATTATAACTTTATATTTACGAAAAAATTTCTTATAATTATGTGATTTACTGCTCATATATAAGTTTCCCTCCTTTCAAGCACAATTACAACATACGATGTATTTCAAATTTATAATACATCATTTGTTGTATTTTGTCAACGAGATTACATATGATATGTAATAATATAGGCAAGGGGTGATGATATGGGATATTATCCAAGGCTTCGAGATTTGCGGGAAGACGCAGACTTAACGCAGGAAGAGCTTGTAAAGCTGCTTAAAATGCACAAAACTACCTATACAAATTACGAGCAAGGCAAGCGAGAGCCGCCATTTGAATTGATAATAAAATTAGCTAAATTTTACGATGTTTCAATAGATTACATTGCAGGATTGAGTGAAGATACAAGCATAAAAAAATAGACACTGAGTGATTTTGAAAAATCATCGGTGTCTATTTTATTTTTACGCAATAAATAAGCACATAAAAAATGCACCGAACAAAAGTCCGATGCATTCAAATCCCTCAGTCAACTTCGTTGACAGTTCCCTTTACAAGGGAGCCTTAAAAGGTAAAAATTATTTTATTTCTTTTTTCTTGCAGCTTTACGCTTTGCAAGTTCAGCTTCAAGTTCCTTACGCTTACGCTCATTTTCAAGTTCCTTAGCCTTTTCTTCAGCTTCAGCTCTTGCTTTAGCTTCATCATATTGAGCAGCAATTTCATCAAGGTGCTGGAAGTTTTCGTATTGAGTGAGAACTTTTTTAGCATCAACATAAGGTTTAGCAGCACGGTTAAACTGAGCGTGCTTATCCATTTCAGCCTTAGAAAGATTACGAACTTCTTTACGCTCATCAGAATACTTTTTAATTTCTGCTTTAAGTCTTTTAACTTCGTCAGCATCCTTATCTTTCTTAGCTACATGGCTAAGCTTTGCAAGTTCGGCGATTTTATCATCAAGGCTGTCTTCTTGTGCAAAGTAATCATCAATTACAGCAAAATCAAGTTCACGAAGTTCGTTAACGGAACCGAAGTGTTTGTTATATGCCTTAACAGCAGATACCTTTGAACGAGCAAGTTCGATAAAGAATTTTCTTTCTTCTTTTTCTTCAAGGTTAGATTTCGGCAAAGCCTTAGCTGATTTAAGTTCGCCCTTAGCTTCGGCAAGGGATGCATTTTTAATTCCATCAAGTCCGGCATCAAGTACATTTTGGTATACTTCAACTTTCTTCTTACCAAGCTCTGTATCAAACTTATTAAGTTCATCTACAACAAACTTTGAAATTTCAATTTCTTCATTAAAATCTACATCTGCTTTATAAGCCTTTTTTGCTTCTTTACGAGCATTTTTATCAGAAATGCCTTTATAACTTGATTTATCAAGTTTTTTAGGTGTTGCAACTGCCATTTCTTTAGCGTTATTAACAAGGTCAATCATTTCTACAATATCCTTGTCCTTCATAGCATTGTTGCCATAGTCTTCAAACACGGCACGAACTTTAAGAACGCGAACATATGATTTTTGCTTTCTTTCTGTCAAATCATAGAAGAAGAAAGGAATAACATTAAGTGTAGCACCGACAGCGGCAACAATAACCAAAACACGAAGAAGCGGAAGCAAAATATTATTAACATCATAAAGTGCGGATGATGGATTAACAAAGTTATTTTGACCGTTTGCAAGTTGGTCTGTAAGCATTTGGGAAAGTGTTTGCTTAGCACCCGGAAGAACCCTTGACATCAAACCGGTATCACTTGTTACTTTTTCTGCAATTTTTGCTGTCATACCGTATTTTTCTTGAAGAGCCGGCAATACACCTGCTGTAATAAGAGTGATAATACCGCCGATTGTAGCAACTGCTGCAAACATACCGTCAATACGCTCACCGGTTTTATATTGCTGATAATCACGAATATCTGCCTGAATTGAAGGGTTGAGAATATGAGCAAACGCACCTACAACAGCATTAAGATACAAACATGCCATTACTGCCCAAATTACATAATTTTTAATATTACCGTCTGCTCCGGCAGTGCCGAGGAAGAAAGGATACATACATAAAATAAATATTATATTGAAAAGATTTGTAACTATTTGAACATTTTTCTTACCCCATTTTCTGATGCAGAAAGGAGCAAGAAGCATACCCCAAAGCGAAGCGTTACCATAAACAGTAGTAATAATTACATATGTACCCTGTGAGCAAGCACCGCCATAGTTACAAAGCCAATAAAGAATGTTAGCATACGCAGTTTCAAGGAAACCAATCCAAGTTGCAAGAGAAATAATCCAAAAATACTTATTTTTTGCTACTTCGCGGAAAGCATCACTAAACTTAATTTGCACAACATGAGTCTTTGCCTGAATAATTTTTTCTTGTGTGTTAGCATAAACGACAAATACAAGAAGTGTACCGATTACACCGATTACAGGAAAAGCAATTCTATAAACCTTAATATCCGTTTGGTTAGTTCCGATAATTGCAGCAATTGCAGGAATAATAATGTTGTAAACAGTTGGACCGAAAGAATAAATAATACTCTTAATTGATGCTACATCTGCTCTTTCCTGTGAGTTAGGAGAAAGAACATGAATGAGATTTTCATAAGCATCATAGAAGAAATAATAGAAAAACTGAAGTGCAAGGTTAAACAAAAGAACTACTGCGCACTTTGCAACATATTCAGCATTTTTGCCGAAGATTTGACCGTCACCTACAAGAAGATGAAGCTTATCATACGGGAACCAAACCATTGCAACAAAAATTACTGCGCAAGGAATACCCATTCTAAGCAAGTAAGGCCTATATTTACCGGCTTTATTACGCGTATTATCAACTATGTTGGCACGAACACCAGTTAATGGAATACCTGCCAATACACCGATAACATACATAATATACATATCGGTAAGACCTATACCGATAGTTCCTGAAAGGAACACATTTGTAGCACCTAAAATACAAGGAATACTCATGCATACGATAAGATATGCACCAATTCCGCCGAAAGCATAGGCACCGATTTCTTTAAAGGACATATACCTGCCCTTTGGCGGCTCTTTCCAATAGTATTTCACATTGTCAAGAAGAGTCGTCACTTTTTGTTTGAGTGAAGCATTTTCTGCCATACTTATCCCCCTTAGTTAAATCATAAGCATTATGATAACATATTTTTATTGCAATTACAACAAAAAAGATACAATTTCTTGTATCCTTTTTATCGAATATATCAAATTGTAGTATAAAAAGTGAATTTAGTCCAAATTGAATTCAAATGTATCATTGCCTTTTATTTCGGCAATAACTTTTGATGATTTAATTTGATAAGATGTGGAAGAAGCAAGTTTTGAATAAGTATCATCTTCAATAACATCGGCAGATGTATTATCGGTAAACATAAATCCGTTACCCATCTGTGCCCTGGCGGTATTCATTGCAAAATATTTTAATGCCTTGCCGGAATTATCTTCAATTTCAGATGTAACATCAAAGAAATATTTTTGGCCGTTAAATTCAGCCATTGAAATCATTTTAGCTATTGAATTAGTTTCAAGGTTAATAAGATGTGAAGCTTTAATATCATTTTGAAGAAGCAAATATTCAAAAAGGCCGCTTAAAGTTGAATTCATACCCTTCTTTTGCAAAACGGTATCAAATACGGTAGTAACCGAATTATCGACTGTAAAATTTTTGGTAATATATGAATAAACATTAAGTAAATATTCATTTTTGCTGACTTTGCCGAAGCCGCATTTAATCATAATTTTTGAAATTTCATTATTAAATTCTTTAAGTTTGGCAGTTTGAGTTTCCTTATCGTTTGCATAAGTGATTTTAACACCGGAATTATCATCAAGAAAATCAATTCCGTCAACAAGAATGTACTGCGGGAACGAAGTATAAAAAAGCCTGTTAACATCATCCGTTAATGAAACATTATATTTAACTTCACTTTCGTAATTAAGAACCGCATTACAAAGCTTTTCATATGCTTTTATTGATGATTCGTCTAGTGAAGCATAATGTGCATCTGTCGTAATTTTTATTTGAACATTATCGGCTTCAACAGACTCGTCTGTTTTATTAGAAGAATCTGCATTACTGCAAGCAGCAAAAATCGAACAAAACAAAGCTGCACACAAAATAAGAGATATGGTTTTTTTCATTCAAGTACACCTACTTTTTTAATTGTTTAAGTTTATCTTCACTTTGTAAAAAGAATTGCTTATATGCATCGCAATAATCACTGCTTTCACGGTTGCGCTTGCATCCGCCGCCGCGGCACAAATAAAAATATTTGCAATCCTTACATTTTTCATTGAGTTTGAATGAGCTTTTTATAAACTCAACACATTTAGGGCTTCGATACATTTCACTAAATGATGATGTATTTATATTATCAAGATACCATTCATCAGTGCAGTAAAAATCACAAGGGTAAACACTTCCGTCCCCTTCAACAACAAATTGATTGGAGCAAAAGCCGTTCATACCGCACTGCTCGGCATTATTACCGTTTGCAAGAGATATGTAATTATCAAATGTGCGAACAGAAACAAAATCTCCGCGCAGATAATCATTATAGTAAATATTAAAACCTTTAGTTAAAAAGAATGCATAATCATCACTACTCATATACATATCATTATCACTTTCATCACCAAAGGGTTTAAGGCCTACTATAAACTGAATATACTTTAAATCATTTGATTTAAAAAATCTATAAGCTTTTCTGAAATTCAAAGCTGTGTTTTTGGTTAAAACGGAAAGAACATTAAAAGTAACATTATGCTTTTTTAATATTTCAATGCCTTTTAAAATATCATCAAACGAATTTTTACCGTTAGAATAAATACGATATTTATTTAGCTCAAAATCACCGTCAAGCGAAACACCGATTAGAAAATTATTATTTTTAAAAAAAGCGGCATATTCATCAGTGATAAGCGTACCGTTAGTCTGCAGGCAATAATGAATATTACTGCCTTTTTTATTCACGCTTTTTGCGTATGAAACAAAATTTTTATAAAAATCAAGTGAACACAAAAGCGGCTCACCGCCCTGAAATGTAAAGAATACATCTGTACCTTTAGCAAAATCAAGTGCGCTGTCAATAACTTTTCGGGCTGTATTTTCACTCATAAACCCTTTTGAGAAATCACCCCTTTTGGAAGAAAGAGAATGATAAAAACAATATTCACAAGCAAGATTACAATTACTTGATGCCGGTTTAAGCATAACCGAAATCGGCATTAAATCACCTTCTAACGCTATTTAGTATATAACAAAAAAAGTGATTAGACAAGAGTTATTTACCGTTATCACGATAAAAAGCAGAATATTTACAATTTAGAAATTTATTACCTTTAACTTCAATATTTTTAAAATTAACGGCTGATATGGCACAATCGGTTATATTTTCAAAGGTGCAATTTAAAATTTTTATATTGGTTTGATAAAGATTTTTAAAATAATTATGCGTTCCCACTCCCCTATATACATTTTTAAAAACGCAGTTTTCAATGGTTATATTATCGTTCATAGTATTATCATAAGAAGTAAAGCCGAAAAAATGAACACGGTCAAGAATATCAATTTGAACAGCTTCCGAGGAATTGACATTCAAATTTGAGAGCTGACCGTTAAAAACGCAATTGTAAAAAGTTACATTTTGGCAAGACGCAAGTTCAGCGTGGTGGGAATAATAATTATTGAGAAAAGTTACATTTTCGATTTTAACATTATTTGAATGACAAAGGCGTAAAATGCACGATTTATTACGGTTAAAATTACCGTCAAGAGTTCCGTTTTTGATTATACACCGGGTAAGTGAAGAATATTTTGGATACTCCTTATCTTCAGGGGATTTAAAAATATTACCGCGTTCGTAATTAGCATTTTTTATAAACGATTTATTCAAATCAATTGTAGTATAGCTTGAAAGGTGTAATGTTTTTTTTACATTATAAACGCCTTTTGAAATTCTTATGGTTAAAAAATTATATTTATTTGCATTATTTTTAGTATAATCAAGTGCGCGGGAAAGCGCTGTTGTTATATCAGAAGTGGAATAATAGCTTTTAAGTACATTTTTATTTTCGTTAATCACGCACACACTGCATATTGTAAAACCGTATGAAAAGAAAATGCAGGAAGCAAAAATAATACACATTAAAAGCGAAGTTAATTTGTTTTTCAAGCTATCCCCTCCTAAATTTCCATATTATTTTTAGAGGAAATTAAGAATAAATACAAGACAGCTTTTGGTATAATTGACATTAAGATTATATAATGTTATAATTATTTATCTTTTACTTATAGGAAGTAGATATTTTGAAAAACTATTCTATATCTTTACCGAGTTATTCAATCGGCGATAATGTATATGACAAAATATGTGAAATCTGCCTGCCTTTCGGCAAAAAAGCAATATGCATCGGCGGTAAAACTGCAATAAGCAAGGTTAAAGATTTGATAATTGAAGCCTGCTGCGACAGTGAGCTTAAGATACTTGACTTTTTATGGTACGGCGGTGACGCCACATATGAAAATGTGAAAAAGCTGGAAGAAAACGAGCTTGTTAAAAAAGCAGATATTATTTTTGGCATAGGCGGCGGAAAAGCGCTTGACACTGCAAAAGCACTTGCTTTTAAAACCGGCAAAAATATTTTTACTTTTCCTACCATTGCATCAAACTGTGCCGGCACAACCGCAGTTTCAATAATGTATAATGATGACGGAAGTTTTAAAGAGCCGTTTTTCTTTACGGCTGCGCCAAGGCATTGCTTTATTTACACACCGGTTATTGCAAAGTCACCTGCAAGGTTTATGTGGGCAGGTATCGGCGATACATATGCAAAGTATTTTGAAGCCGAGATGAGCAGCCGAGGTGAAGATTTGGTGCATTACCACGCACTCGGTGTTACAACATCGCAAATGTGTTTGACTCCCCTGCTTAAATACGGAAAGAAAGCACTTGAAGATTTTAAATCAGGCACAGCAAGCTTTGAAGTTGAGCAAGTTGTATTAGACATAGTTGTCACAACCGGCATTGCATCAATATTATTAACAGCGGAGCATATAATCGACTATAACACAGGGCTTGCACACGCTGTATTTTATGCGCTTACATCTTATCCGCATATTGAAGAAAATCATTTGCACGGTGAAGTTGTCGGATTCGGAATACTTATTTTACTGCTTGTTGACGAAAATGAAGAAATGTTTAAAACAATGTTTGATTTCAACCGTTCAATTTCACTTCCAACCTGCTTAAAAGATATTGAAATGAGCGAAAGTGATTTAGATAAGCTTGTACCAATGGTGTGCGCTATGAAAGATATTGACCACAACCCTTACAAAATCACCGAGGAAATGGTATTAAAAGCTTTTAAAAAGCTTGAAGAATATAACAAAAACAACTAATAAGAAAGAGGTAACATTATGAAAAAAACAATCAAAAAGGTTTTAGCTGTTATTTTTGCAATTGCTGTTGCAGCAGCTTGCTTTGCCGGATGTTCGAAATCGGACAGCGGCAGTAAAGAAGATTCTAAAACCGCAAAATTCGGAATTGTAGTTCAAACAGGTGCAAACGGTGCATTTGTTGATATGAAAGACGGAATCATTGAAGAAATGAAGAAAAACGGATATGAAAATGCAGAATTTGATTATAAAGACGCACAGGGAGATTCAACCACCCTTACAACTATAATCAACTCTATGGATGACGGAAGTTATGATGCTATTTTCACAATCGGCACAGCTTGCACACAAACACTTGTAAACTTGGCTTCTGACACACCTTGCTTCTTCTGTGCAGTCAGCGCACCGGTTGAGGCTAAAGTAATTACCGATATGGCTGCACCTGACAAAAATGCAACAGGCACATCAAACGCTATCCCTGTTTCAGATATTATTGATATGGGATATAAAATTACACCTGATGTAAAAAAATGGGGCTTTATTTATTCAACATCACAAATCAATGCTGTAAACACAGTTGAATCAGCACAAAAGTATCTTGATGAAAAAGGTGTTAAATACGAAAGTGCAACAGTTGAAACATCGGCAGATGTAAAAGCATCAACAGAAACACTTATCAAAAAGGGCTGTGATGTAATATTTGTACCTAATGATGCAATTGTACAAGACGGTGTATCTGCACTTGCACAGGTATGCAACGAAGCTAAAATACCTACTTACTGCTCATCAGCTACAACAGTTAACAGCGGCTGCCTTGCTACCCTTGCAATTGACGATAAGGGAATAGGCGCAAAAACAGCAGATAAGTGCATTGAATATATGAAAGGCACTAAAATTGAAGAAATCCCTGCCGAAGTTGTAGGAATCGACTACTGCACATTTAACTGCGGCACAGCCGATATGCTTGGTGTAAGCACACCTGATAAAGACACAATTGGCTATGAAATTCAATTAGTTAACGAATAATAATCATTACAAACTATTAAGGACACATTATGCAGGTTTATATTACAGCTGTCGAGGAGGGTTTTCTTTACGGTCTGCTCGCACTCGGCATATACATTTCACTCAGAATTTTAGACATACCTGACCTTACAACCGAAGGTTCATTCGGCTTTGGCTCGGCAGTTGCCGCAGTTGTTGCAAGCAAAGGTTTAAGTATTACAAGTTTTATTGCGGCATTTTTTGCCGGTGTGCTTGCCGGAATTGTTACAGGTCTTTTGCAAACCAAGCTAAAAGTTCATCCTGTTTTGGCAGGTATTATAACAATGAGCGGCCTTTACTCAATAAATTTGATGGTTAGGGGTTCATCCAACCTCAACTTTAACGATAATTCGGCTTTCACCAAATTTTTCAAAGCAGTCGGTATCAGCGGTGCTGATAAAAAAATTGCAGGTCTTATTATAGGTGCGGTTGTTTGTATTTTGGTTTTAATACTTCTTATCTTATTTTTCAGAACTCATCTCGGCCTTTGCATAAGAGCTACGGGTGATAATCCTGATATGGTAAGGGCATCATCAATCAATGTTGATTTTTCGCTCATATTCGGTTTGGCACTTGCAAACGGACTTATTGCTCTTTCAGGTGCGCTGATTTCACATTATTTGGGACTCAGTGACCAAAGCTTTTCTAACGGAACACTTATTTACGGACTTGCGGCAGTAATAATCGGTGAAGCAATTTTCGGTAAAAGAAATGTTGCTCTCGGTTTAACAAGTGCTGTTGTCGGCTCTGTAATTTACAAAATAATTGTAGCTTTTGTTATAGATGTATCACTCTTTGGCAAAAACAGTGAAAATCTTATGAAGCTTACTTGTGCTATTATTGTTGCCATTACATTGGTAGTACCTGAAATTAAGCATAAGTTTGAAAATGCAAAAAGTAAAAAGGAGGCAAGAAAAAATGCTTGAAATTAAAAATGTCTCCAAAACATTTGCTAAAGATACGGTAAATGAGCATAAAGCTTTAAACAACATTAACCTCACACTTAATGACGGTGAATTTGTTACAATAGTAGGTTCAAACGGAGCAGGAAAATCCACACTGTTCAATATGATATGCGGTACTTTTGAACAGGACAGCGGAAGCATTATACTTGACGGAAAAGATATTTCATTTATGCCTGAACATAAAAGGGCAAGACTTGTAGGCAGAGTTTTTCAAGACCCGATGAAAGGCACTGCACCTAATATGACTATTGAAGAAAACCTTGCTCTTGCATATTCGCGTGCAGGTTCAAGTTTCTTTTCACAAGCTATCGGGAAAAAGAAAAGAGAATATTTTCAAGAGCATCTTGCACGATTTGATATGGGACTTGAAGACAGAATGAAAACTAAAATCGGTCTTCTTTCCGGCGGGCAAAGGCAGGTTGTTACCCTTTTAATGTGTACAATTGTTACACCAAAGCTTCTTTTACTTGATGAACACACAGCGGCACTTGACCCTGTTACAGCTGACAAAGTTATGAAAATCACCAATAATATTGTGAAAGAGAACAATATTACAACTATGATGATTACTCATAACATGTCGCAAGCACTTGTTACCGGCACAAGAACAATAATGATGGATTCAGGCGAAATCATAATTGACCTTGACAGCGAAACTAGAAAAGAAATGAATGTATCAGACTTGTTAAAGCTTTATCGTGAAAGAGAAATGAAAGATTTTGATAACGACAGAATGCTTTTACAAAAAGATTGACTAAAAACGCAATGTAAGTTAATGTGCTTACATTGCGTTTTTGTTAATTATTTTACTTCTATTTATTAAATATTCATTAAATAAATAAAAAAATATAGAAATCAATATTTTATAGTTGTATAATAAGCAAAAAAATGAAACAAAGGAGAAATGTTATGCCTCAAACTCCAAAAGCACCATGGCTTAAATATTTTGGTAACATTCCTGAACATCTTGTTTATCCTCAAGGCTCAATGTATGAAGCCATAAAGGATAATGTAAATCAACTCAACAAAATAAATTCCGTTGCATATGAATTTCAAGGAAAGAAAACAACATATAAAACTTTTTTTGAAAAGATTGAAACACTGGGCAAGGCTTACAGAAACATCGGAATTTGCGAAGGCGACTGCGTAACAGTATGTATGCCAAACACGCCGCAGGGTATTGATACATTTTATTCACTCAACCGTATCGGCGCAATTCCGGCAATGATTCACCCGCTTTCAGCAGAAGGTGAAATAGCATTTTACATTAACACAACCAATTCAAAAGCTATTTTGGTAATTGATTTATTTTACGAAAAGGTTCTTCGTGCATTAAAAGATGTTAAACATCCTGTTAAGGTAATAGTTGCACATATTAAGGATGAGCTTCCTTTTCCGCTTAATATGCTCTACCCTCTTACAGTTAAGAAAAAGCCGGCTCCGCTTCCAAAAGATAATAAAAATATAATTGATTGGAGCGACTTTATAAAAGGTGCTAAAAAAGCACCGGCACTCACAAACAATATGCCTAAAATGGATGATACCGCAGTTATTCTTTTCAGCGGCGGCACAACCGGTACATCAAAAGGCATCGAGCTTACAAATATGAATATGAACGCTTTAGGTGCTCAAGTTGCTGCAAATGCCGGCTTTTCAATGGATGGGCTTCGAATGTTTTCCGTTATGCCTTTATTCCACGGTTTCGGCTTAGGTGTAGGAATACACACTGCACTTCAAGCAGGCGGAACCTGCATAGTAATCCCACAGTTCACTATTAAAACTTACGCAAGGGATGTAAAAAAATACAAACCTAATGTTATTGTAGGTGTTCCTACCCTTTATGAAGCATTGCTTCGCAGTGAGGGATTTGATTTTGACCTTTCATTCCTGCGCGGAATGTTCTGCGGCGGCGACTCTCTTTCAGTTGAACTTAAGAAAAAAGTTGATAAATTCCTTAAAGAGCATAATGCTACAATCCAAGTTCGTGAGGGATACGGTACAACAGAATGTGTAACCGCATCTTGCCTCACTCCGTTTGATACATACCGTGAGGGTAGTATAGGTATTCCGCTTTCAGATACATACTATTCAATAGTTAATCCGCAAAACGATACTGAACTTCCATATGGTGAAGAAGGTGAAATTTGCATTACAGGCCCTACCGTTATGAAAGGTTACCTTAATAACGCAGAAGAAACCGCATCAACACTTCGTACACACAAAGACGGAAATGTATGGCTTCACACCGGTGACCTCGGCACCATGGATGAAGACGGTTTTATTTATTATAAGCAGAGAATGAAAAGGCTTATTATTGTATCGGGTATCAATGTTTATCCATCTCAAGTTGAAAATGCGATTGATGCACATCCCGATGTACTTCTTTCATGTGCAATCGGCATACCTGACCCGTACAAAATGCATGTTGTAAAAGCTTTTGTTGTATTGCGCCAAGGCGCTGAACCAAGTGATAAAATTAAAGAAGAAATACTTGAACACTGCAAGAAAAATATTTCGCGTTACGGTGTACCTAAAGAAATCGAATTCAGAGATTCACTTCCTAAAACCTTGGTAGGCAAAGTCGCTTACCGCAAATTAGAAGAAGAGGAAGCCGAGAAAAGAAAAAATAAATAAGTATTTAAAATTAAAGCAAATCTGTTTTATGGCAGATTTGCTTTTTTATTTTGTTTTTATATGTTTTTATTAAAAGTTTTCATACCTCTTGAAGAAATTTTGGTAATATTGTATAATATTCATATTACTATGCAAAATACATATTTATATTAGCACATATATATGTATTGAAAAGCATAAAACAATATATAAGACAGAGGGGGAAAACTTATGGCTAACGCGGGCAAGGTAAAAAGATTAGCTAAAGACATTAAAACGCATTGGAAAAAACCGGCACCCGGTAAATATGTACCGTATCGTGAATATTTGGACATACTTATCGGCTCAGGCAGTAACTATGCAAGCAACAAAACACTTGAATACATAACATTCGCTGCCGGCTGCTACTTAATGATGTATCATTACAAGCTGCCGTACTTAACCTATTCAATTATAGCGATCATCAATATGCCGCTTAATTATATTTGGACTTTAATAGGTTGGATAATTAACGACAACTTGGGCTTTTTGCCAAAGAAAACGGAACGCAGATTTTATGGGCTTTATTTCTTTTTAATTGCCGCGGGGTTGTGGATGATATTTGGTGATTTTTCATTTATGCTTCCTGACAGCAACAAATTAGTTCACTATCTAAACGGACTTGAGGGATTATCTGCCGCATCAACAATCAAAATTTTCGGCACACATATTTTGTGGAACGGTTGGAGCGGTGCGCGTAATATTTTTTACCGCAAAAAGCTCATACCTAAATTCGGCAGATACAAATACAGCTTATACTGCGATTTCATACCTAAAGTTATAATGGTATGGTTAATTGGCTGGTTACCATTTTATTCAACTATTACCGATACCGTAACAAGAGTATGGGTAGCTAATTTGCTGTTTTCAATATACAACTTATTCCCATTCGGTAACAATCTCGAAAACTGCGCACAAAACTGCTCACCAAATGTTCGCGAAAGAATATTAGTAAGAACATATCCTATTAAATTATCACACTTAATGCAATCTATTTTAGCAATACTTTTACCTGTATTTATAGGTATGTGCAAGGATAAATGGGCAGATATTGCAGTATTCAAATGGATTATTCCTATTACATTTACTGTATTTGCAGTACTTACAATGGTTTTTGCCGGCAGAATAAAAGAAAGAATACCGCAGCCGCCGCTTGAAAAGAAAGTGCAAATCAAATTTTGGGACGGTATGTTTGGTGTAATGCGAAATAAATACAGATGGATTCAAACAATAGTAGGTTTGCTTGATTCGCTTGGTAACGGAATGTTGGCATTTACAACAGTACTTTACCTTTACACATTCAGGTTAAGCGGATTAAGCTATTCACTTATAGTTGCGTTAGTATCTTTCGCAGGTACGCCACCTGATTTCTTTACACCGTATTTTATTAAAAAATTCTCATACAAGCAAGTTATGATTTTCTATAACATATCAAGAGCAGTATGTTACAGCGTTATAGTTGCCTGCTACTTACTTTGCGGTGAACATCTTGTTTTATGCGGTACATTATCTGTAATAGTCTTGTTTATTACCGAAATGTTCCAAACAGTTCCAAAATCTATTGACCACGATATGAGTGTACGAGTGAACGACTATCAAATGTACCTTTCGGGCGAAAGACTTGAAAGTTTTGCAGGTGTGTTTGGCTGGTTTACCGGACCTATTGTATCGTTTGTAGGTTTAATTATTCCAATTTTAATTTTAAGATATGGATTTAACAGCAACTGGGATGTACTTTTCATTGATTCATCAAGAATCAAAATAATTGTAATACCAATTATATTTGATATTGTTGGTTATTTGCTTATGACAATTCCGTATTTCTTCTGGGATTATGATGATGACAAGCAAAACAAAGTTATGCAGGTTCTCAGAAAAAGAGAAAAAGTCACCCGCACAAAATACAACGAGGAACACGGCATTACCCAAAGTGATGAAACAGTTGAAGAAAAAATCGGCGAGGAGGTAATGTCATAATGAAAAAGCGTAAAAAAAACGAAGTAAATACAATTGAAAACGACGATTTCTTGGCACAAGAAGCACAGGAAAGCCAAGAAACCGCCGAAGATTATACACTTGATATTCCGGATGATGAAATTTGGACTTATCAAATTGAGGGATTGCAAAAACCGCACATTAACGAACCTTTTGAAAATGCCACCCTAAAAAAAATAATAGTAGTAATTACTCTGCTTGTTGCAATAGGAACTGCTATTTTTCTTTCGGTTCGTGCGGTACATTCAGATGAATTCAAATATGAGCAGCTTTCCGACGGAACTTACGAGCTTATAAAGTATTCAAATCCGGGTAAAGTGAAAGAGGTTACAATTGACTATGTAATTGATGTAAAAACAGGTAAAAAAGATACTTCAAAGCCTATTACGAAAATACATGAATATGCCTTTAACTGCGATGAATCAGTAACAAAAATAAATATCGGCAAAACAGTGAAGAACATAGACGGAAAATCAATTTATTCCTGCTGGGGAATAGCAAATGTATTTGTTGACAAAGAAAACCCTTACTATTGTGATATTAACGGTGTACTGTATAACAAGGATGTTACAGAAATCGTATTCTACCCTACCGACCACGACCGAGAATTAAGACTGCAAAACGGTTATGCAAAGCTTGACAAAAAGGGCGAGCAACATTCCATTCTTGTTGACGACGACGGAAAAGAAATGGAAGAACTTTGGGGTACAACAAAAAAGTATAACGAAGCTTACTATCAAAAATATAACAGAAACACAAGAACATATGTTGTTCCGTCAAGCGTAAAAACAATCGGTGAGCTTGCATTTGCATATTCAAACATTACTGATTTATATATTCCTGAGGGCGTAAGTCGTATGGAAAATATGGCAATATTTAAAAATACGGTATTAGTTAATATTTTCAGTTACAAAGCAAGTAAGCCTGTTATCGAAACATCATACAAGGCAATTGATGGTATGGATGAAATCTATTCATCACTGCCTGAGGGGCTTGAATTTATCGGCTCTGACTGTATGTATTATTTAAGAGGGTTATCATATATGTATATTCCTTCTTCCGTAAAAGAAATTAAGCACCACGCATTTTGGGACGCTGTATATGACGAAGACGGTGAATTAAAAGGAATAACAGAAATCAACATTGCTTTAGACGAAAATGCATTTAACGCAAAATGCACAACCGGTGACCAATGGCGCCCGCAACACGATTATATGTTATTCAAAAAATCAGTTGATTTGAAGTATTCGGCAAAAAGAGAATCACAAAAAGCAAATAATATTCACCGTGAATATTACTGGGCAGTCCAATGGATTAAAAACAACAAATCAGAAAATTTTGTGAAAAACTCCGCTTATCTTGTGAAAGATATGGACGGTGACGGTATTCCTGAACTTGTGCTTAGAGAAAACGGAAAAGATACAATACTTACAATAAAGTATAATTACCTTGATGAATGCAAAGGCAATGCAAAATATACTGATAAGGAATTTTCAAAGCTTGATGATGAAAAACAGCTTGACAGTATTTTGAAAGCAGAAAAATAGCACTCAATCCAAAATACCGGAACTCACATATTGTAAGCTCCGGTATTTTGTGAATACGGTTATTATGGAGAAAAAAATGACTAAAAAAGAATACTTAAATCAAATCGAAGATGTAATTGAAAAAGGAAAATACAAAGATAATTGGCAATCGCTTACAAATCACAAAACTCCTGACTGGTATTATAAAGGCAAACTTGGAATATTTATTCACTGGGGAATATACAGTGTACCGGCTTATGGAAACGAGTGGTATTCGCGTTCAATGTACGATAAAAAATGCAAAGAATATTTATATCACAGAAAAAATTACGGGCCTCAAAATAAATTCGGTTACAAAGATTTTATACCTATGTTTAAAGGTGAAAAATTCAATGCAGATAAATGGCTGGCTCTTTTTAAAGAAAGCGGTGCAAAATTTGTAATGCCCGTTTGTGAACATCACGACGGATTTGCAATGTATGATACGCAATTTAACCGCTGGAATGCCACAAAAATGGGGCCGTGCCGAGATGTTATAGGCGAAATAAAAAGTGCCTGCGAAAAACAGGGTTTAACTTTTTGCGCATCAAGCCACAGGGCTGAACATTACTTTTTTATGAATATGGGAAAAACGATTGACAGTGATGTAAATGATAAAGAATATCAAGATTTTTACGGACCCGCTGTGCATTGCCCTGAATTTGACGGTAATACACTTCATAAAACAACTGCAAACACATATTCAATCGGTGCAAGCAAAGAATGGCTTGAAGATTGGCTTGTGCGAACCTGCGAACTTATAGATAAATATCAGCCGGCTGACCTTTATTTTGATTGGTGGATACACAATCACTCATTTAAACCGTATTTAAAAAAGCTGTGTGCATATTACTACAATCGTGCAGACGAATGGGGCAAAGAAGTTACTGTTAACTACAAGCACGAAGCGTTTGCACCTACTGTTGCTACATTTGATGTTGAGCGCGGTGCTTTAACAGATATATCCCCTATTCCTTGGCAAACTGATACTGCAATAGGCAAACGCTCGTGGGGATATACGAAAAACAACGAATTCAAATCAGCAAGGCACATTATTACTGATTTAATAGATATTGTAAGTAAAAACGGAATGTTACTTTTGAATGTAGGCCCAAAAGCCGACGGTACAATTACAGATGAAGAAACTGCTGTACTGAAACAATTAGGCGCTTGGCTTAAACTAAACGGTGAAGGAATTTACAACACAACATTTTGGAAAACCTTTGGCGAAGGAAAAGTTAATAACAAAGCGGGATTTTTCCAAGATTCAAGTGAAAAGAAATTTACAAATAAAGATTTTCGATTTACATATAAAAACGGGTATATCTACGCTTTTCAAATGCGCCCTAACGGTAAGGACGCTGTAATAAAAACACTTAAAAAGAAAAACGGACCTGATTTTATAATTAAAAATATTACACTTCTTTCAACCGGCGAAAAGCTTGAATTTGAAAGAAGCGATACTAAATTAACAGTTAAAGCAAACAGCCGATTTAGCGATAACTACCCTATTTGCTTTAAAATCGAAATTGAATAACATCAAAATCAAATTCATACAATATTTGAAGTGATAACCGCATTGTAGATTGCATGGGCGAGAAGTTGATGTCCCTCTTTAGTTAAATGCTCTTGGTCAACATTGCTCGGCCTCGCAAAATCGGAAGCAGAGATTATATTTGTACCTTTGGCTTGGGCAACTTTTTTATATTCGTTGAAAAGGCCTTTTGCTATATCTACCGAATGAGCATCAAACTCAGGGTCAAATTCCTCTTTCCAAACCGCATCACCGAGGAAGATTGGTGATACAATAAGAACTTTTTCAGGCGAAATATACTTTAGCAGTTCATCAACACACAACCCAAGTCCCTTGGCAATATTGTATGAATTTGATTTATAATACGCTTTGCAATCATTAGTTCCAAGCATTATTACCGCTGCATCAATAGGATAACTTGTTTCTAAAATTTCAGGCAGTGACTTTAAACCGTTTCGGTTTTTGCGGTATGCATCATCAAAAACAGTAGTTCTGCCGCAAAGCCCCTCTTCTAAAACACGAACATCTTTATCATACAATTTTTCCTGCAAAATACTGGTCCATCGTATGCCCCAGGAATATCTTTCATTTGTTTTCGGAATTAAACCCCAAGTGTTAGAATCGCCAAAGCATAAAAGCTGTTTCAATTAAATCACCTTACTTCAAAAATAATGGTATCTTGGTATCATTATATCATTATTTCCTACTTTGTCAATAGGTTTTATAGGCTTTTGTAAAAAATCAATTTCTATTATTAAGAGATGAATAGTAATGCAGCATCATAAAAGAGAATATACAATATGAAAACAAACACAAAAACAAAAGGTAAAATAAATTAAAGGAGGCAGATATAAAATCAAAATAAGCGTGTTGCCTTATGGCAGCAAAAGGCGAATGGAACATTCCGAATTATGAATTAGAAAAACTTGCTCATTATTTTCTCGAACTAATTACCGAGCAAAACGAGAACGAGAGTAATGACAAAAATCCGAATAACAAGGCATAAAAATAAGGCAGAAAATTAACCCTACCTTGTGTCTATATAAACAGAAAATCCGAAACTGTTACCGATGATAACAAGTTTTGGATTATTCTTTGTTGGTGGAGATGTCCGTTTTAAAATATTCTTTTGTGCTGAAAAGTTGTTTATTTTAGGGCGTTTGAGAGCGTTGCAAAATACTTGTACAACAATTTGTACAGCATTTGTTTCAAATTTGCCATTTGAAGCTTTACCGTAGTTAATACAATATGCATCTTTTCCATCAACAGAAAACCGGTGATGTCCGTTCCATTCTTTAGCTGTCGAATCAAGTGCATATGCCGGTGCGAATCCTATTGTCATACAGCTTAATACTGTAAGCAATGATAATAGCGCAGCTAATATGCGCTTCCCGATCGTTTTATTTTGAATTTTCATATAGTCCTCTCCTTTCTTTGAGACTTTTAATTTTTAATTTTTTAATTTACTTTCCGGAAAATAAAATAAAATCTTTCAATTTCATTCTAAATAAATCCTGAAAAATATCTTTTCATTACTGTTCACCACCTTTCAATTTTAAATAAAACTATAAATTTATTATAATATTGAAAAAAATATTGCCAAAGTGTCACTGACCTCGACTCCTCACACAGTTTCTTTGGCGTTCAAAATACAGTCACTTCCATATTTTGAATGTGAGCGTAGGCTTTCATCTATTCTCCAAAGTGAAAAGAAATAGAACGGCATCCTTTTTTGCTAAAAAGGTATAAAAAAAGAACTATCAACTTTTACATTGATAGTTCTAAAAAAACACAAATTTATTTATAAATAGTATTTACACATTTTGGATAAAGAAGTTTAAATTGTTCATTCATACTAATATATTCATCATGCGTACCAAGAGGTTGCTTTGACTCATATATTTTTTTACTTTCCAAATCAAGTTCGTAGTATTCGGTAGCACGAGTTTCCGGGTAAAATCCGCCTATTCCGTTTCCAGATTCACAATCATAATTAAACCATTTGCCTTGGATACAAATAAAATTCCAATAATGGCCACCAGAAAGTTTCTTTCTCATTCCACCAATTGTGTAACTTTCAATACCTGCTTTGTTTGCAAAATAATTGAAAGCATTTGCAAATGAATTACAGCCATTGTGATGATATTTTGCAATTTGATATTTGCCGACTGCATCTTCATGCTCTGTATCTGCATCATAATACCAGTTATTGCCTATCCAATTTTGAATAGCTGCAAGTTTTTGAATATCAGTCATTTGTGCAGTAATACCCATTTCACCATAAGCCTTATCCATAAGTCTGAGATAATCTTTTCTTTCAGGAGTAAGGATTGAAACGGTCTTAGACCAGCCAGAATACTTTCCACCGGACTTTTCTGCTCTGACTCTTACATACCAAGTGTTATCAGCAGCAGGATCTTTATCACCGACTTTGAAGTTTACAGAGGTACTGCCCTTGCTTACATCCTTATGCATATTGTCAAATACATAGCCCTCATCATCATAAACATCAGAGAATTTCTTATTTGTGCTATACTGAATCTCATAACCGTAAGCTTTAGAGACTTTGTTCCAAGTAAGCTTAAAACCATATCCCTTATCAAGATAAGAAATAGATTTGATAGTAGGAACACTTGAACTGCTGCTTGAAGAACCTTTTTTTGCCTTAGTAGTCACGCTATATTTAGCCGACCACTTTGAGTAGTAATTCTTCTTTTTAACAGTTTTATAAGTTCTTACTCTTACATAATACTTTTTCTTTGCTTTGAGTTTCTTTACCGTTTTGCATGTAGTCTTAGCCTTGTTTACTTTCAAAACCTTAGTACCTTTTTTAGCAAACTTCTTGCTTGTTGAATACTGCACCTGATAGCCTGTGCAAGATTTCTTTTTCCACTTAACTTTAAAGCCATTATCAACAGCCTTAATTGAAGTAATCTGTGTTGCACTCGGCTTACTTGCTGCGAATGTCGGCACACCAATGCTGACACTTGTTAGAATCATAACAATCGCCAAAACGATTGATAACATTTTAGTTTTGTTTTTCATTTATTTTCCTCCTAAATTTAATTTATACAATGTGATAAAATCACTAATTTTTTATAGTATTATATCATATAGCTAAAATCATTACAATGGGTTATAACAGCCGAATACGGTGGCAGACTTGCTGACAGTTGGTACAGAAAACAACAGCAAAGTGTATTAACTTCATTATCGATGAAACACACTACGCATGAGGCTCGACACACTTGCATTACTCAAATGACAATACATAATGTAAATGAAAGTGTTATAAAAGAGATAGTCGGACACAAATCAGCTCAATCGTTTACAGAAAGAGTTTACACTCATATTTATTTAAAGACAAAAATTGATGCAGTAAACACAATTCATACATAGAATATTTGTTACCAACCTGCTACCAACTTGTTACCAACCGTGGTACATTATGTAGTAGTGAGTAGTACGCAAACATAAGTAAAACCCCACATAGTTAGGTACTATGTAGGGTTTTAATATTTGGTGGAGATGTCCAACATCGAAATTTTGTTAACTTCTCAAAATGCCCTGAAACACTGATAAATTTAAGATATAATTTTTATAATTTTTTAAATCTACCCCTTATTATACCCCACAACGATATTCAAACAGTTATATTCAAAATATAATTGTCTAATTTATTTATTGAATCATTATACATACTATCAAAAACATCAGCATAAGTATCTAATGTTATATGTATATCTGTATGACCCAACCATTTTTTTAATACTACTGCCGGAATGTTAGCCTCAATACAACGAGTAGCAAATGTATGTCTTAATGCATGTTGTCCTCTTTTTTCAATCCCACATTTTTCACAAACCCTTTTAAAAAAACAATTAACTTGATTTGTACTTATTATCCCATCTTTTTGAATATCATAGAAAAGTAAATTCAAAGAATTATCTACCTGATTATTAAGAGCACTTCGTAATATAGGTTTTATTGCTTCTGTCATTGGAACATCTCTAACACCCGCATCTGTTTTTGTACCGTTCTTTATAAATTCTCTATAATTTTCACCCCGTGCAACTGTTGATTTAACATGTATAATACCTTTTTCAAAATCTATACATTCAGGAGTAAGTGCATTAATCTCTCCCATTCTCATCCCTGTTAATAGTTCTATCATTAACTGATTACTGTAATTGTTTCGATTGTGTTGCCCGGTATAGTTTTCTAAAAAGCTAACAAATTTTGCTTGTTCCACTTTTGTAAGCGACTTAACTTTTTTATCCGGTTTGTTTGACTTTGGACATTTTAAACTACTTGAAAGCATTATATTTTCGTCAGTAATGTGTTGATTAAAAGCTTCTCGGAAAGCTAATTTTAACTGTAGATATACTTTACCAATTGTACTGTTAGAATAATGAGTAATTGAGCGAAGAAACATATCTACTTGTAATTCAGTTAAATAACGGATTGGCACTTTTCCTATAAAACTTTTTTCAATTATGCGAAGATTAGCGATATTACGAGAATACCCTTGTTCGTGAACAAAATTCTTTTCAAGATCTATAAAATATTTATTCTTTAATATATCGCATATTGTAGCATTAATATTAATTCCTGTTTTTTGTTTTTCTAAATCATAAAGAAATGCTTCCGCTTTTTCAATACATAAAACATCACTCTGCCCATAAAATGATTTACGCTTTGTTTCACCATATTCGTCGACATATACAATCCTATATTCAAATGTACCGTTTGGACGTTGCCTAAAAGTACCATCGCCCTTTTCATTTCTGCATTGTTTTTTAGATTTTGCCATAACTATCTCCTTATTTCCAATACCCGTCATTTTGTTTTAAATGCTTTTTTGAAAAGTAGTCGATCAATGCGTGCGCCTCAACAACTTTTATCCTTCCAAAATCAGATGACGGAAATTTTGGATCATTAAATAATTTTTGTACTGTGTTCTCGCTCCAACCAAGCATATTTTTTAGGTCTGAAATTGTATAGAATTTAACTTCACTTGATATATAAGTTTGTTTTTGTCTTTCATCCATACTGCTTTTAATTGCCTCCTTTGACTGAAGTTTATATTAGATTCAATTATTTGTTAATTATGCGATTTTTCATATTGCATAATTGACATTAATTATGCAATCCAACACTTATTGAAAGTGCCTCATTAACACCGTCAATATTCTTTTGACTTAAATGACCGATATATGAATCAAGTCGTTTTTTATCAATCGTTCTAATCTGTTCAAGCAAAATAATAGACGGAGCTTGGAGTCCGTCTTCTGTGTTTATGAAATAATGCGTAGGCAGCTTTGCTTTAATTCCGACTCTACTTGTTATAGAAGCAACAATTACTGTAGGACTGAATTTGTTACCGACATCATTTTGAATAACAAGAACTGGTCGGTAGCCTTTTTGCTCCGAACCTATACCTCTGCCGAGATTAGCGTAAAACATATCGCCTCTGAGTATTTTTTTGTCTTTCATTTTATATACCTCCTTCATAGACTCTTGTCTATGTAAAAAGCCAACCACAGAATTAACTACGGTTGGCTTTTATCAGAAGATAATATAATTTGTCCCCGACACCCCAATTATCAAAAGGAAATCATCAAACGGTCTGTTGCGAGCAGACTCCACAGGAGTTTCACCTCTCCGAGTTCATCCGAGCTGCTCTCATTAGTTGCGACGGTTTTATCACGCTCGACTTGTGACTGAGCAGGAGTATCATTATACCTGCTGCCTGTTATTGCCGTTTCGGTAGCAGTCCGAAATTTATACCGATTATTTGTCGCTCAACTAATGCGTCTTGGCGTAATTGATAAAGTGGCTTGTGCTTTGCACAACAGCAGGAAAGTATCTGATGAATGCGTATTAAGTTGTACGAAAGGATGTCCTTTCATAAACTTAAACTTGTTGGGGTATTTTTGTTGGGGTGCTTGTCCAAATATTTTAAAAATTTCTTTTTTCCTGCTTGTACTGATTCATAAATTGACTTGATATTTCTACTTTCAATATCTGCTATTTGGCGATATGTAAGGTTATCTATAAAATACATTTTAAACCTACGTCTTTGAATAGGATTTAGATTTAGCATAAATTCTTTTAAGTACATTTCGATTTCTTCATTTTCTAACGATTCTCCTATATCAATTTCATAAATGTGAGAAACATCACTCTCAAGCCTTTTCGATTGCCTTATTTCTCTCATTCGATGTTTTGCTTCGTTACGGTTATATTTGTTGTTAATTTCAAGATATTCTTGCCATTCGGTGTTATTAAAAACCATATCTTCTTTTAGTTTTATATTTAATAATATTGAATTGATTTTATCTTTTTCAATATCGCTGACAATTATTAAAACAGTACCTGTTGGCAGTTCATAATCTTTGGAAATATCGTATATTTCACATATCCTTTTCATCTATATTCTCCTTGATTTTTGATTTGTGAATTTTCAAAAATCAAAGTTTATGGATATTTAGCTATGTAACATAACCACATACAACTAAAAATGAATAAAAAAATACGCCTTGTGAAAATTCATCAGGCGTATAGCTTATTTATATGTGATTTTAATATCGTCTATATCTTGCCATAAAAGCTTTTGACCACAGACGGAGCAGTGATTTGTATATTCTCGCTCTATCGCTTTATGACATCTCGGACAAACTGAAAACATCAAATTAGCTTTTGATATGTAAATAGCTTGTTCAATTTTCATAGGCGTTCTGTATTTACATTTTCCTATTTTGCAACGAGTAAGAGCAAGCCCTCTACGCCGGAGAGCTTGCTCTTTTTTCGTTGTACACCTTTTTAATTTTACCTGTGCCAATTAGTACACCTTCAAGTATTAAACTTGCACAACACGGTGCAAATACAACATTAAATTTAAAAATAAATGATACGATTATCGCAACAATAATCAGCGATAATATTATCCAAGATATTTTGCGAAAATATTTATATTCCTTATCATTTAAAGGCTTTTCCGGTGTATCAAGCGGACAAAGAATGAATATTAAAGTAGCAAATACTAAAGATATACTAAGTAATGCAATTCTAATATCATACATTTTTGACAGCTTGATAAGCACTATACAGCACAAAATTGATAAAGTAGATAATATTTCGCATCTTGTTTCAGTCTTGGCATGATAGCCTCCGGCAAATTGTCGAATAAACGAAAACGAAATAAAGAAAATGATACTTGAAATCAATGAATTTAAGATTATTCCGAAAATAACAGTAATTATAAAAAACACTATATTTGAATATAATACAAAAAAGCCATACTGATATATTTTCTCATCATCATACTGTGCTTTTGAATTATTCACAAAAATCTTTGCCGTTTTTAAAGCCAATTTACTTATCATTATTAGAATGATACTTTCTAATATTATTTAATTCAGCCGGCATTTCAGGTTGATAAGCCATTAAGCTTGTAGTACTGTTAACATTAAGTTTTAATGTTTTTTCTACAAGTTTATCTGCCAATTTAATAATGTCGAATTTCATTATTTTGCCTCCTTTAAATTGATAATGTATTTATTCCTATACAATATTTTTATCAGCTACTTATCAAAAAATCAATATTATTTGATAAATACATATAAAATATGCATTCTTTGCAGAATTTTAAACTTTTAGAAAATGAATTTTAGAATATTTTATAATCTTTAACTATAATACAACATATTTCCTTATGGTTAATTCTAATTAAATCAATAAAATGTTAGAATTACAATGTTAGGAGTAATACAATGAAACATGATTTAAAACAAATAGGAAATAGAATATCTGCACGAAGAAACGAATTAAATCTTTCCCAATATGAATTAGCAGAAATGTTAAATATTTCAAATACTCATTTATCAAATATTGAGAGAGGCAAGAAAGCACCAGGTTTTATTCTGTTTTTAGATATTTGTACAGCATTAAATATTGACAGTGATTATTTTATTGACGGAAAAGTTTATCCTGACTTAGATGAAGAATTAATATCTAAGATAAAAAATGTTCAGACGAATATAAATTTGTATTATCAAAAATGCTAAACGGGCTAATTGAATGATATCTTGCATAAATAAATTTTTTATCGTATAATCAATTTGTTGATTATACGATTTTTTTATTTAGTGGTGATAATATGAAAATAGCAATATGTGATGATGTTGTTGAGTATCGTTTATCTTTGAAATGTTATGTTAATGAATATTTTAAACAACATAATTTAACATTTGAATTATATGAATTTTCATCCGGTAAAGAATTACTCAATACAAATCAAAAATTTGATATTGTATTTTTAGATATTGAGCTTGGAGATTCAAATGGTATTGATGTTGCAATGAAATTGCAAAAATTAAACCGTAATACTATTATCTTAATTGTAACATCATATCGCCAGTATTTAGATGATGCTATGGATATTAATGTTACTAGGTATATAGATAAACCCATTACACAAAAAAGAATATTTTCAGCATTGGATAAATCTATGTCGATACTCAATGAGGAAATGCTTTTGTTTCATCTAAAGGACAATAATGTAATTAGAATTAAAGCTTCCGAAATCATTTATGTAGAGGCTAAATTCAAGGGGGTTTATATTTATACTAAACAAAATGAATACAGAATCAAAGAAACTATGAAAGTTTTGAGAGATAAATTAAACATGAGTTGTTTTGCAGTACCACATAATAGTTTTATTGTAAATCTAAATTATGTTAAAAGTTACAAGCGAGAAGAATTATCCTTATTAGAGCCTTACTCTTTTATAAAAATTTCAATTGCAACAAGAAAACAGCCAATATTTAAAAGACGGTTCTTAGATTTTATCGGAGAGGACTTTAAAAATGACTAAAATATTTATTGATATATTCATGTATCTATTTGAGTTTTTGATGGTTTTTTATTATTCTGATATATTATTTAGTGAAAAGAAAAATCGAAAAACCAGAATCGTTATGTTTTTATTAAATACAACGTTTCTCGGATGTGTATATCAACTTAATATAACATATTTAAATATAGCGCTTATGTTTTTGTCATATACCTTATTATTTTATTTTCTTTACGACATAAGCTTCAAAACAGCTTTATTCCATTCACTGTTGTTTTTAATTGTAATGTTTGCAACGGAAATTATAACATCAATAATTGGTGTGGCTTTCTTTGACGATTTTAATGCATTAGAAAAAAACATATCGGCATATGTGTTTGTAACAGTAATTAGTAAGCTTTTGTATTTTTCAATTATGATGGTAATATTGAAATTTTTGGCTCAAAAAGAAAGCACCGACAATAAATTTTTTTGGCTACTTTTTGTCATGCCACTATCAAGTATGTTTATTTTAATATGTTTTAGGTATATTACATATCAAATCACATTAACTCAAATCATGAATGTACTTTGGATAGTTTCCTGCATAGGTATTCTTTTTGCAAATATATTAGTATTTGTAATATATGAATTTTCATTAAAGAACTCAAATGAACTTCATGAAATCAAAGAAATTCAGCGTCAACAAGAACAAGATGAAAAATATTATGAAATATTAGAACAAACAAATAAAGAAATGCATTTATTTTCACACGATATAAAAAATCATTTGATACAAATTAGAAATCTTGAAGACATTAATGCCGTTCAAGATTATGTCGATAAATTATACCCAAATATTGAACACTTTTCTCGTATAGGTATAAGTAAAAACAAAATGTTGGATTTAATAATCAGTAAGTATTCAAGACTTTGCGAGAGTAAAAATATTCAATTTGATATTGATGTGAAAACGGCAAATCTTTCTTATATTGATGATGTTGATTTGTCTACTTTGATGAATAACATATTGGATAATGCAATAGAAGCGGCAGAAAAATCCAACAGCAAATTTGTTCAGTTATATTTATTTTCTAAAAACTTAGGAGCAACTTGTGGAAATAGTGCAACAGCTAATACATCTTCATCAGTTTTAGCTAAGTCCCCTGCTTCTTTTTTCATTTTTTCAAACTCAGGCTCTATTAAATCTGCAGGTCTTACAGTTATTACCTCTTCATCTCCTATTATTTTTTTTCTAAATTCATCACTTATAGGGGCTGGTGATTTACCGTAATTACCTCTTACATAGTCTTTTATTTCCTTTGGAACTAATTTATATCTTTCACCTGTTAACACATTAAATAAAGCTTGAGTCCCAACCATTTGACTCATTGGTGTAACAAGTGGAGGATATCCTAAGTCTTTTCTAACTCTTGGAACTTCTTTTAAAACATCTTCATATTTATCTTCTGCATTTTGCTGTTTTAATTGTGATAAAAGATTGGATAGCATACCTCCTGGTACCTGGTATTTTAATGTTTGTGGCTCTGTTAATAATACTTTTGGATTTAATACTCCATCAGCCATATATTTATCTCTTATTGGTTTGAAATATTCTGCGACTTGTAGTAATTTTTCCATATCAAGACCTGGATTTCTTTCCATTTCAGAAAATGTTAAGGAAAGTGATTCTGTTGGTGGTTGACTTGTTCCACCACTAAATGGTGATATTGCTGTATCTATTATATCAACACCTGCTTCAACAGCCTTCATATATATCATATCTGCAATTCCACCTGTACAGTGAGTATGAAGATCTATAGGAATGTCTGTCATTTCTTTTATACGTTTTACTAAATCATAAGCTTTATATGGAGTTAAAACTCCTGCCATATCTTTTATACATATAGAGTCTGCACCCATAGATTCCATAGTTTTTATTAAGTCTAAGTAATACTCTGTTGTATGTATTGGACTTGTAGTATATGATATTGCACATTGGCAGTGACCATTGTATTTTTTTATAGCCTTAATTGAAGCTTCTAAATTTCTAACATCATTTAATGCATCAAATACTCTTATTATATCGATACCATTTTTTATAGATAATTCAATAAACTTTTCTACAGTATCATCTGCATAGTTTCTATACCCTAATAAGTTTTGACCTCTTAAAAGCATTTGAAGTTTAGTATTTTTAACATGCTTTCTTATTAGTCTTAATCTTTCCCATGGGTCTTCGTTTAAAAAGCGTATACATGCATCAAATGTAGCTCCACCCCAAACTTCCATTGCATAATATCCTACTTGGTCCATAGTTTCAAGTATTGGTATTATCTCATCGGTTTTTAGTCTTGTTGCTATTAATGACTGATGTCCATCCCTTAATGATGTTTCTGTTATCTTTAATTTTTTCATAAATTGATTTTCCCCCTATCAATTTTATGTTTTTAAATTATACTATAAATGTATTAATATGAA
>ERZ836760.1264-NODE-1264-length-28728-cov-5.949360_pt1 | contig 28728 bp, 32 predicted proteins | sample MGYA00519941_ERZ836760 | MGnify/ENA primary metagenome ERZ836760 (study PRJEB31850, sample SAMEA3708807) | human gut metagenome | biome: human gut; feature: human-associated habitat; material: faeces | place: China | collected 2014 ... | reverse complement strand
ATAATGATATAACTTTATATTTTAATACAAAAAATTATCCTAAAATATTCTTGATATTTTAGGATAATTCCCTGTATACAATAAACTTTCTTATTTATATTGGTTATCAATTTCTTTTAATATAACATCATGTGCACTGCCTTCTGCAATACTAACATTAGAAACTAAAGTTAATCTAGCTTTTTCATGTAATTCTTGTATTGTTATACTTCCACAATTGCACATTGTAGATTTTATTTTAGCACAAGTTACAGCCAAATTATCTTTTAATTTTCCTGCATATGGGATATATGAATCAACACCTTCTTCAAATGAAAGTTTTTTATCTCCTCCCATATCATATCTTTGCCAGTTTCTAGCTCTATTTGAACCTTCTCCCCAATATTCTTTTACATATCCGTTTCCTTTTCTAACAACTCTTGTTGGGCTTTCATCAAATCTAGCAAAATATCTTCCCATCATAACAAAATCTGCTCCTAATGCTAAAGCTATTGTTATATGATGGTCATGAACTATTCCTCCATCTGAACAAATTGGAATATATACTCCTGTTTCTTCAAAATATTCATCTCTTGCTGCAACTACATCTATAAGGGCTGAAGCTTGTCCTCTACCAATTCCTTTTGTTTCACGAGTGATACAAATAGAACCTCCTCCAACACCTACTTTTATGAAATCAGCTCCTGCTTCGGCTAAATATCTGAATCCTTCTTTATCTACTACATTTCCTGCTCCAATTTTTACACTATCACCATATGTTTTTCTAACAAAATCAATTGTATTTTTTTGCCATACAGAATATCCATCTGATGAATCCATACATATCATGTCGACTCCTGCTTCAACTAATGCTGGTATTCTTTCTTCATAGTCTCTTGTATTAATTCCTGCACCTACAATATATCTTTTATTTTCATCTAATAAAGAATCTGGATTATTTTTTCTTTCTTCATAATCTTTTCTAAACACTAAATATTTTAGATTTCCTTCATCTGTTAAAATAGGTAAACACGCTATTTTATTTTCCCATATTATATCATTTGCTTCTGATAGGTTTATTCCCTCATGTGCTACAACTGCTTTTTCAAGTGGTGTCATGAAATTATCAATAGGAGTATTCATATCTTCTCTTGAAATTCTATAATCCTTGTCTGTAACTAATCCTAAAAATTTACCATTTGCTGTTCCATCTTCAGTTATCATAACTGTTGAGTGTCCTGTTTCTTTTACTAATTCAATTACATCTTTTAATGGTGTTCCTGATTTTACATTTGAATCACTTATAATAAAACCAGCTTTATGTTTTTTTACATGTCTAACCATTTTAGCTTGTGATTCTATTGATTGTGAACCATAAATAAATGCAACACCACCCTCACGAGCAAGAGCTATTCCCATTTTTTCTCCTGAAACTGATTGCATTATTGCAGATACCATAGGTACATTTGCATAATATTTAGCTTCTTCTCCTTTTTTAAATTTTACAAGTGGAGTCTTTAAAGATACTTTACTTGGTATACATCTTTCATCTGTTAAATTTGGTAATAATAAAAATTCATTAAATGTTCTAGATATGTCTTCTAATATTTTTGCCATAATTTCCTCCTTAATTTTAATTAATAATATTAGCAACTAATAAGTTTAGATACTCATTAGTTGCTCCGATTTATGTATATTATATTTTAACATATAAATTTATTTATGTAAATAATTTTTTAGGATTTTAAATTTTTTTGCAGATTTTGGGGTCGGAGACAAAAATCAGCTCTCTTGTACTCCCATACTCATTAACACAAACTTAGTAAAACTATTAGATTAATAATTTATCTATTTAATTAGTTTTTCTGTTTCTTTAGCTATCATTAATTCTTCATTTGTTGGAATTAAATATACTTTAATTGATGAATCTTCTGTTGAAACTACTCTTTCTTCTCCTCTAATATTATTTTTATCTAAATCTAAATTTACTCCCATAAATCCTAACTTTTCGCAAATGCCTTTTCTTATATTTATTTGATTTTCTCCAATTCCTCCTGTAAATACTATATAGTCTACTCCATTCATTGCCATAGCATATTTTGCAATATATGTTGCTACTGAATAATTAAATTCTTCAATTGCTATTTTAGCCATTTCACTTCCATTATTTGATTCTTCTTCTATAACTCTAAAGTCAGGAGCTAATCCTGAAATTGCAGATATTCCTGCTTCTTTATTTAAGATATTTTCCATTTCTTCTGGTGTTAAATTTTCTTTTTTCATTATATATGTAACAACAGATGGATCTAAATCTCCACTTCTAGTAACCATTGATATTCCTCCAAGTGGAGTTAACCCCATACTTGTATCAATTGATTTTCCACCTTGAATAGCACATATACTAGATCCTTGTCCTAAATGACAAGTAACAATCTTTAAATCTTCTATATTTTTATTTTCTAATTCTGCAAGCCTATTAGAAACATACATATGAGATGTACCATGGAATCCATACTTTCTTACACTATACTTTTTATAATATTCATATGGTATTGGATAAATATATTTTTCCTTTGGAACTGTTTGATGAAATGCTGTATCAAAAACACCAACCATAGGTTTAGTTGGAAATACTTCTTCACAAGCTTCTATTCCTAATAAACATGCTGGATTATGTAATGGTGCTAAATCTGTATATTCTTTTAAAACATTTTTAACTTCATCATCAATTAAAACTGATTTTGAAATTTTTTCTCCCCCATGTACTAATCTATGTCCTATTGCATTTATTTCATCTAAACTTTCTATAACTTTATATTCTGGATTTGTAAATTCTTTTAAAGTAATTTCTATTGCTTCTTTATGATTATATGCTGATTTTTTTATTTCCACTTTTTTACCACAAGCTTTATGTGTTAAAAAAGCTTCTTTTTCTCCTATTCTTTCATATTTTCCTGAAGCAACTACTTCTTCATTTTCCATATTAATTAATTGGTATTTAAGTGATGAGCTACCACAATTTAAAACTAAAATTTTCATTTTTTATATTCTTCCTTGTTTAATATATTTAGGTTTTTTTATTGAATATAATATATGTTGTATTCAAATAAGGTCAAATCCCTATAAACCTTCACATTCAATAATATTATACAATTTTTAATTACTATTATTTATTACAAATAGTTTTTAGTGTTTGTCTTGCTATCATCAATTCCTCATTTGTAGGAATTATAAACACTTTAATTTTAGAATCTTTTGTTGAAATTTCTGTTTCAACACCTTTTAATGTTCTATTATATTCTTTATTTATTTTCAATCCCATAAATTCAAAATAATTACATATAGCTTCTCTTGAAATCTCTCCTTTTTCTCCTACTCCTGCTGTAAATGTCAAGACATCTATTCCATTCATAGCAACAATACATCTAGATACATAACTTGCAACTTGATAATGGAAATTATCTAATGCTAATTGTGCATGTGTTCCTCCTGCTGCTGCATCATTTTCTATGTCTCTAAAATCTACTGAAACTTGTGATATTCCAAAAACTCCTGATTGTTTGTTTAATATCTTTTCCATTTCATCTGGTGAAAGATTTTCTTTTTTCATTATATATGTAACAACAGATGGATCTAAATCTCCACTTCTTGTTCCCATAGGAATTCCTCCTAAAGGTGTTAATCCCATACTTGTTTCTACTGAAACTCCTTTATTAATTGCACATATACTAGCTCCTTGTCCTAAATGACAGTTTACTATTTTTAAATCTTTTACATCTTTTCCTAATAATTCTGCTACTCTATATGCCACATATTCATGAGAAGTCCCATGAAATCCGTATTTTCTTATTCCATATTTTTTATAATATTCATAAGGTATTGGATAAATATATCTTTCTTTACTTAAAGTTTGGTGAAATGCTGTATCAAAAACTGCTACCATTTTAATATTTGGTGCAAGTTTTTTACAAGCTTTCATTCCTAATATAGCTGCTGGATTGTGTAATGGTGCTAATTCACTACATTTTTCTATTTCGTCCATCACTTCATCTGTTATAAGTACTGGTTCTGCAAATTTTTCTCCACCATGAACCACTCTATGCCCTATACCAGCTAATTCTTCTAAGTTTTCTAAAACTCCATAATGAGGATTTACTAATCTGGTTAAAACAAATTTTATTGCTTGCTCATGGTCTTTTGCTGGATGCTCAAATTTATGTTTTTCTCCATTAACTTTATGTGTCAAAAATGAATTTCCTTGTCCTATTCTTTCATAATTTCCTTTTACTAACATTTCTTCAGTATCCATATCAATTACTTGATATTTTAAAGATGAACTTCCAGAGTTTAAAACTAAAATTTTCATATATAAATCCATTCCTTTCTTATTTTTCTAAAAGGCCTTCCCTAGTAGTGAAAGTTTTTTATTCCTTTCAAACTAAAATCCCCTCATTAAAAATTAGTATTTGCTTGAACTGCTGTAATTGCTACGACTCCTACTATATCATCACTATTACATCCTCTTGATAAATCATTTACTGGTTTAGCTATTCCTTGACATAATGGTCCATATGCTTCTGCTTTTCCTAATCTTTGTACTAATTTATATCCTATATTTCCTGCATCTAAATTTGGAAATATTAATGTATTTGCTTCTCCTTTTATAGGACTTGTAGGTGCTTTTGATTTTGCTATTTCTGGAATTATTGCAGCATCTAGTTGTAATTCTCCATCCACTAATAAATCTTTATCTTTTTCCTTTACTAATTTAGTAGCCCCAATTACTTTTTCTGTTAACTCTGAATGTGCACTTCCATGTGTTGAATATGAAAGCATTGCTACTTTAGGTTCTTTTTCTACTAATTGTCTAAAACTTTTTGCAGAAGATATTGCTATTTCTGATAATTGATCCATGTCTGGGTTTTCGTTTAAACCACTATCTCCAAAAATAAATACACCATTTTCACCTAACTCACAATTTGGAACTACCATTACAAAAAATGCTGAAACTAATTTTGTATTTGGTGCTGTTTTTAATATTTGAAGTGCTGGTCTTAAAGTATCAGATGTAGAATGTGCTGCACCAGATACTAATCCATCTGCTTTTCCTTCTTTTACCATTAACATTCCATAATATACTGGATTTAGTACTAATTCCTTTGCTTTTTCTTCAGTCATTCCTTTATTTTTTCTTAGTTCATACAATAAATTAACATAGTTATCATAATCTTCAGAAGATGCTGGATTTATTATTTTTGCTCCACTTATATCTAGGTTATTTTCCTTTGCTTTTTTTAAAATTTCTTCATCATTTCCTATTAAAATTATTTTTGCAAACCCTTCTTTATTTATTTTTTGAGTTGCTTCTAATATTCGTATGTCATCTGCTTCTGGAAGTATTATTGTTTTTATGTTTTCTTTTGCTCTTGTTTTTATTTCTTCTATAAAAGACATTTTTATATAACCTCCTTTTTGTACTCTCATTATATCGGTATAATCAAAAAAGTACAAGTTCTTTTTTAAAAAAACTTGTACTTTTTTCTATTTAAAATATTTTCGGTAAAAATATTATTAATCCAACTACTATTGCCATTATAGCTGACATTAATACGGCACCAGCTGCTACATCTTTTGCTAATTTAGCTTTCTCATTTTTTTCAGGCATTGCAATATCCACAGTTGTTTCTATTGCAGTATTTATTAATTCTAATGATATAACTAAACCAAACAATATAATACATGCAATCCATTCCATTGCATTTATTTTAAAAACTAATCCAGCTGTTATAACAACTATCATTATAAAAAAATGAATTTTTAAATTTTGTTCTGTTTTCAAAGCCTCTCCTATCCCCTCAAAAGCATATTTGAAACTATTTCTTAGTTTTTTTCTTTTCTTTCTTAATTTAACCATTTCACGCTTATTCATTTTTTCTTCCTTTTCTATATTTAAATATGTTTTTACTGCTCCTATGTAAAGTACCAAATATGCTATTGATATTGCAAATCCTCCTATTACATCACTTGCATAATGTACTCCTAAATATATTCTACTAAATCCTATTAAAGGTATTAATATTGAAAGAAATCCACATAATATATATTTCAACTTCACATTTTTCATCTTTTTCCATATTAAATAAATTATTAGTCCGTAAAATGCCATACTTATCATTGAATGTCCAGAAGGAAAACTATATCCATTTTCATTTATTATCATATATCCTTCAGGTCTTGGTCTTTGAACTGTATATTTTAATATTTGATTTAGCAAAGTAGACAATACTAAGTTAACAGTGATACATTTGCCTATTTTTTTATTTTTTATAAAGACAAACGATGCTATTGTTATTGCTATAAGTGTATATGCAGATGCTAAGTTAGTTATGATTTTCATTATTGCAGTTAGTGGTTCTGACCTTAGATTTAATATTACATTTTTATAAATTACTGTATCTATTGTTAATTGTTGACTGTTAAAAATATCTTCTAACATCATTAATACAATTATTACACATAATAAAATAGTTATCCATTTATAATTTTTTTCTATAATTCTTTTCAGCATTTGTAATTCCTTTCATTTTTCATCTATTTCCTCATTTTTATTGTATGCAAAATGTTTTTTCTTAACTCTATATATTATTCGCACCTATTTGCTTTTTTCACATACTGCAAGTTCAAGTGCTTTATTACAATTTTGTATATTTACATTATTTAACCTTCCAGCAAATTCTCCATCTAATGTCCATGCCACTTCTTCCTCAGTTTCAATTTGTATTTTATTTGCCTTAAAATAGACAATATCCCTATTCCAGCTGTAATCTTTTTCCCTATATGCTGTTAATATTTTAAAATATCCTGATAAATTCTTCGGTTTTCTGATAAAAATACATTCAAACTTCCCATCTTCTAAACTTATTTCATTTCTGTCAAACCATTCAAACCCAGCTATTGAAGCAGAATTACTAATTCCACCATAAATAAACTCTCCTTCTAACTCCTCGTCATCATATTTTATTTTGACTTTATATGTGGGTATTTTTACTATTTCTTTAATAGCTTTCATATAGTATGCAAATCTTCCATATTTATTTTTTAATTTCTGCGAAGTCATATAAGATACATCTGTCATTATTCCAAAAGCTGCAACATAGCAAAAAAACTTTTTATTATTAAATTCTCCTATATCTATTACTTTTGCTTTTGATTGTAATAATCTTTTTGTTATTGAAATATCTTTTATAGGCATTTCCAATGATTTTGCTAAGTCATTAGTAGTTCCAAGTGGTATATATGCAACAGTTACATCTTTTATTTCTTTTTCCATAAATGCAGTTACCACTTCATTTAAAGTTCCATCTCCTCCACATACTAGGATTAAATCTTTTCCTTCTATATTATCTTCTACAATTTTTTTAGCATTATACTCTTTTTTAGTAAGATATAAGTCCATTTCCATATCTTGATTCCTCAAATTGTTTCTTATTTCATCTATATGTTCTGTTATATTTCCTTTTCCAGACGCTGGATTTATTATTGCCAACACTTTAATACTCAACTTTTTGTCCTTCTTCCTTTTATTGATTTCGTTTTCATATTTTATCATTTTTTTATAAAATAGTAAATAAATTTTTTATTAAAACTATACCATACAAGTATACAACAAAAACTGAACGACTAAAATTAAATAATCGTTCAATACTAATTTACAATTGATTTGTAAAATCTTTATAATATTTATCTTCTAAACCTTTATACATAATATCCTCATAATAATCATCGTCTCTATATTCTTCATAATGTTTTTCTTCTAAAATCCAATCATCACTACTTAGTGCTACAAATCCCCCTATAATTGATAATGTTATAACTACTATAATTCCTATTATAATTGTTGACAAATATGTTCCAAATATTATTGCACCTACTTTTATACATTTTTGAAAACCTGTCATTTTATGCTAACACCTCCAAACATACAAAAAGCATTTATATAAATTGTTGGTAATTGTTCATTGTATTTTAAATTTACTTTTTTGCTAACTCCTCCAAAGATTGGTGTAGATTTAATTTTTATATTAATATTTTCGGGTACAATTATATCAATTCCTCCAAAGACTGCACTAGCTTTAATTATTTGATCTTTTTTTATTATTGCATTTTTTAAGTTTAATTCTACACTACCAAATATAGCATCTAAACTAGCACCTTTAAATTCCTTTTCTTTGAATGATGGTCTTGCTTCTCCAAATGTTGCACAATATTCTTCTAAATCTTCATTATTATTTTTCATTTCTTTTATCTTATTTGATAGTCTTCTATCAAATTTATCTTTAAATATTAAATTTAATCCTATCAATATCAATGCTACTGGAAATATTAATTTCATAATCATTCCAAAGTCTAATATATCTCTACAAGCTAAAAATAGGATAATTCCAACTATTAACCAAATGATACTCCAAGTTTTATTTTTTCTTGCTATCATTTCTATAAAACTTGGTATTATAATTAGGAAAGTCCACCAACCATCAAAAAATAAATTTATATGTGTTATTTCAAAAACATTTAAAGTGCAAATTATTCCTAAAATAATTAATACTATTCCCCATAGGGTATTAGCAACTTTTCTCATATTAAAATCAATTCCTTTCTTTTTTCTTAGAAGGATATATATCTATAAAATTTCTATTATCCCATGTAAAATCCTTCTTATAACATATATACATTTTACTATTTTTTATATAATATTTCAATTATTTTTACCCTTTTATTTATAAATTTATTTTATAACTTTCTTTTTTAATTTGCCATTTATAAATCTATTTACTATACATAATGAAATTCTTACTTGCTGTTAACAATTGTTATTTTTGTATTATATTAATGTTTTTATATATAAGAACATTCTATTTTAGGAACTGCATAATATTTTTTATCTTTTTCATGTATTTTTTGTTGAACTTCTCTTTTTAGCTCTTCTTTATCTATTTTTTCTTCTCTAGGAATCACTAAATCAAAAATCAAGTTTATCCTATCTCCACCATCAGTCATTCTAAAATCATGTATTGAATATTCATTATTAATATCTTTTACTGTTTTCTCTGTAAATTCTTTCATTTCCATTATTTCTTCATTATCTACTGCTATTGGGTCCATATGTATTGTAGTTATACAATTAAATTCATTTAATATATCTTGTTCCATTTGGTCTATTATATAATGAGCTTTGCAAATATCACTGTTTTCTGGAACTTCTGCATGAAATGATACTATTTTTCTTCCTGGTCCATAATCATGTACCATCATATCATGAATTCCTACTATCATATCATATTTCCTTGTAAATTTTTCAATTGCTTCTACAAAATCAGCATCAGGTTTTTGACCTAATAATATATCTGAAGTTTCTTTCATTGCTTTTATTCCTGTAACTAATATAAATATAGAAACTAATATACTAACATATCCATCAATAGTAATTCCTGCAAATTTTGCAATAAGAGCTGATACTAATACTACAAATGATGAAATCACATCTGATATGCTATCATATGCATTCCCTTTTATTGCTTCCGAATCTATTAATTTTGCTATCTTTTTATAAAAAACAAATAACCATAATTTTGTTACAATTGCTATTCCTAAAACAATAAGAGTTATATTACTTATATCTGGCATTGACGGATTTATTATTTTATCTATTGATGACCTAAATAATTCTAACCCTACTAAAATTATTAATACATCTACAATGAAAGCTGTAATATATTCCATTCTTCCATGTCCCCAAGGGTGATCTTTATCTACTTTTTTCTGAGATAATTTAAATCCAATCATTGTTACAACTGAAGAACCTGCATCTGTAACATTATTTAACCCGTCAGATATTATTGACATTGAATTTGAAATAGCACCTATTATTATTTTTACGATTGATAGCAATACATTTACTATAATACCTGTTATACTAGAAAGAGCTCCATATTTTTCTCTTATTTTTAAATCTTTTACATTTTCTTTATCTTTTATGAATAATTTTATCAATAAATCTGTCATCACTTTCTTCTTCTTAAAAATTGATTTCCTTTGAATTTTTCTTTAACCATTTGTCTATTTCATCGTAATTAGGTATAAATTTTTTTACTAAATCATAAAATTTTTTGCTATGATTTTTGTATATAATATGGCATAATTCGTGAACTATTATAGCATTTATTACATCTTCTGGCAACATTATTAATCTTGAACTAAAATATAATTGTCTCGTTAATGGTTTGCAGCTACCATACTTACTTTTTGCATCTCTTACATTAAAAGAAGTATATTCTATTTTTGTAATCTCTTTCCAATATTTTAGTTTATTTTGTAGTAATTTTTCTGTTTCTTCTTTAAAAATCTTCTTCATGATTTTATCTACATTATATTTAATTATTTCTTCATCTATTATATTTCTCGGAATACATATATCAAATATTAGATTATCATTATCTATAAATATCTTTATTTTATTATTTTCACTTTTTTTCCTTTTTATCTCATAATATTTTCCTCTATATAATATTTTTTCGCCTGTTATCCAATGTTTTATTTCATCACTATTTAATCTATTAATTTCTAAATATTTTGAGTATATTTCTTCTTCATTTTGTTTTACTATTTCTAATATCTTTTTATTATTTATTCGTTTAGGTTTGCTTATATTTAATATTACTCCATTAAAATACATTTTTATATTTTTAGTATTACCATAACTTCTTATTATTGTATTAACTTTTTTATCTTTTATTTCTAAAACCATTTTAGCCATTATTAGTCTATTCCCTTCAAGTATGTATTTAAATAAATATTTTTAGATTTATTTTTGCTATATTATATCTTTTTTAATTTTGCTACAAAAAATCCTTCCTTATCTTTTGAGGGTAGTATTCTTATTGTTTTTTTTATACTAGAATCTACATCTTCTGTGAAGCCTTGCATTTTTTCTTTAAATTCAATATCAATGTCTAATAACTTAATATTAAGATTTTTTATTGCCCAATCTAATACTTCTTCGTTTTCTTGTAAATTTAATGTACAAGTAGAATATACCATTATTCCACCTTTTTTCAATGAGTCATATGCACTTTTAAACAATTTTTTCTGTAATTTTGAAAGCTGTAAAACTGTTTTCTTAGACCAATTTCTATAAGTTTGCACATTATTGCCTAGAAATCTTCCTTCTCCACTACATGGTGCATCTAATAAAACTTTATCAAAATATTCTTTATATTCTTTTCCTATACTTTCACCTCTTCTATTTATTACTTCAATAATTTTAGCACCTTGCATTTCTACATTATATTTTAATCTTTCACATCTAATAGCATCTAATTCATTTGCTAAAATATAACCTTTATTATTCATCATTCCAGCCATTTGAGTAGTTTTACTTCCAGGCGCTGCTGTTAAATCTAGTACATTTTCTCCTTCTTTTGGATCTAAGATTACTGGAGGTATCATGCTAGATAAACTTTGTAAATATAAATATCCTTTATCATATATGTCTAATTTTTTTATTTGTTTTTCTTTTACATTTTTAATTACTAATGCATCATTATACCATAAAACTCTATCAAATTTTATATTATTTTCTTTTAGATATTTCATTAATTCATGAATAGAACATTTTATTTTATTTACTCTTAAGGTTGTATTTCTATCTCCTAACATTCCCACTAATATTTTGTCTACTGTTAATGGTGTAAATCTAGTATATAACTCATCTATAAAATCTTTTGGCAATCTGTTTTTTAATTCTAATATTGATAACATTTTGTTGTCTCCTTTTCGATAGTTTTTAATATTATATTGTATTTTTGTAATAATATCAATTCTTATATAGATTCTTTTGTATTATTTATAATTCATTCCTATAAATTGTTTCTCAGATTTATCATTATTGTTGAAATATTTTTTAATTAGTACATATAAATAGCTTTACATATTTTTTTGTTTAATACTTGAATTTACTAAAAATACATAGTATAATAATATAGTAACATGTAGATATGAATTTTCGAAAGGAGTTACTATGAGCATTACAAATAAATGCTATTTATCACTTTCTGATGTAGAAGACATTTATAAACATTTGAATGGTTCTACTCAAGGATTAAGTGCTTTTCGGGAGGAAGCAAAAAAGATTGCCATAAAATGTGGTCGCTATGAATTTCGAGAAGAAGAAAAACTCTTTAGACTTTTTCAAGCATATTTGCCTAAAGTCTTAGAAAGAAAAAATATCAATAATTTCGGTGAATTAATGCAATATTTACCAAATGATATTTTAACTTTCTTATAATTCTAAAAACTGCATAAAGAAAAATATATTTCTTTATGCAGTTTTTTATTTGTTAATTTCTATTTTACTATTTTTCCTCCTCCTAACACTATATCATCTATATATAAAACTAATGATTGTCCAGGAGTAATAGCCCTTTGTGGCTCTAAAAAATTAACTTCAACAGTTTTATCATCAATTTGGTTGATGATTGCATCTGCTTCTTTTGCTGAATATCTTACTTTGGCTTTTACCTTCATATTTTCAATTTTATTTTCTGTTAATAAATTATTAAAATCTGTTATTATTGCTTTTGGGCTGAAAATTTCTTCTTCTTTTCCAACTATAACTTCATTTTTATCTTTATCAAGTTTAACTACATACAGTGGATACTTACTAGATATTCCCAAACCTTTTCTCTGTCCTATTGTATATTTATATAGACCTGTATGCTTTCCTAATATTTTTCCCTCCGTATCAACAATATTTCCCTTTTTTGATTTCAAATTATTTTCTTCTAAAAATCGTACATAATTATTATCTGGTATAAAGCATATATCTTCACTATCTTTTTTATTAGCAACTTCTAATCCGTGTGTTCTTGCTATTTCTCTTATTTCATCTTTATATTCAAACTCTCCTAAAGGAAAAATTGTATCTTGTAATATTTCTTTTTTTACATTGTATAAAACATAACTTTGGTCTTTTCTTATAGAATCTGATTTTTTTAGTACTTTTTGATTCCACTTTTTGTCATATTCTATCTTAGCATAATGTCCTGTTGCTAAATAATCACATCCTAATTCTTTTGCCTTTTTATGCATTATATCAAATTTTATATATCTATTACATTTTATACATGGGTTTGGTGTCTCACATATAGAATAACTATCTATAAAATCTTTTATTACATACTTGTAAAATTCTTTCTTTAATTCGATTGTTATATGTTTTATACCTAATTTTTCACAAACTTTCTTAGCATCTTTTACAGTAGTTATGTTATTGCAACTATCTCCAAATAGCTCTAAGGTTGCCCCTATTACTTCATATCCTTGTTCTTGTAATAATATTGCCGAAACAGAACTGTCTACTCCTCCACTCATTCCAAGTAATACTTTACCTTTTTTTTCCATATTTTATGCCTTTCTTTATTTTTTATGTTATTTGTTATTTTATATTTTGATTATTATTTATTTTTCAGAACTCTTTAATAGAATATCATATTTTTGATATTTTTGCAAATTAAAATAGCTATTATAAAAAGCACCTCAAATATGAAGTGCCTTTCTTATTGTATAGGAAAAATCTGCTTTTCTTATTTTTCAATCAAATTATTTTCATCTTCCAATAAAATTTTTTCATTTATCAATTCATCAGAATGTGACCCACCTATTATTTCTCCTGTTGTTGCATCAACATAATAAGTATATCCGTAAACTTTCATTATAATTAATGACAACACACCATACTTTTCTTGCCCTCTTCTCTGTTTCAAAAGCAACTGCATCGTCTTTTAATTTATATGTATTTTCTCCTGTCTTTTCTGTGTTAAGTGTACCATTTTCATATTCTTCTTTAAAATTTTCTCTTAAATATATATCTTCATTCATTTCTTTTATTCTAATTTCAGCCTTTGTTTCTTTTATTGTTTTGTTCTTTTCTATTTGTTTGTCTTTTTCGACTGTTATATTTATTGCTTGTTCTTTTGATATTTTCTGTTCATTATTTTCATATGGTATATTTTTTAAAGTTAAAGAATATAGTCCATTTATTGTTGGTACCCACCCAATACTTATTTGCTCTGATTTATTTATTAAGTTATCATATTTTCTATAAAAATCTGCATACCAGATATATGATGCTTCATCTGTTTCCATATTTCTTCTTAAACAAACCAACTCATATTCGCCATCATACCCTTCTGGCCTATATTTTTCTAATAATTCTTTTGCTACACTTCTAGCTTCTTCTCTTGTAATTCCATAGTTGTATGGAATTTTATAATTCCAAGTTGGAATATTTAAAAATTCTACTTTTCCACTTTCAGCATCAATTTGCATAGATACTTTTTCAGTACTCACATGCCAAATCTTATCATTTCTAAAAAAGTTCTTTGCCAAATTTAAATCCTTTATTTTTTCTTCTTCTAATCCTATTTTCTTTAAATAATTGTTTGCTATTTCTTCTGCTTTTTCTTGTGTTATGCATTCTTTTCTTTCTTCGTCTGTTAAATTTTGATTAATTTTATATTGCTTTGGTTCTTTCCATATTTTTTCACTTACTACTGTTCCTGTCGCATATACTAATCCTGTTCCTATACCTAGTGTAATAACAATTGTTGCTACCGTTTTTAAGATTTTAGTTGACTTTGGCATATATTTTTCCCCCTCTATAAATTTGGATATAGCTATTTTTACCTGTGATTTTTTTATTATCCTTTCTATTATTTTATTTTCTTCCATAGCTATACCCCCTTTTTTCTAATTCTTTTCTTAATTTTTTTCTGATTCTTGATAATCTTGATTTTGCTTTTATTTCTGTAATTCCTAATATATTGGCTATTTCTTTTATGTTTTTTGACTCGTAATAATAATATGTAAAAATATTCTTATCCTCTTTTTTCATTTTCGTTAATTCTTCTGTTACAATATCTATTTTTTCTTGTTCCTCTGCTTCATTGTGTGTGTAATCAATTTTATCAGATAAATAATTTTGTAATTCGTCAATATTTTTAATATTTTCGTTTATATTTTTAATATCTCTTTTCTTTTTTCTAAGTAAATTTTTTGTTATTCCTGCTATATATGGTGAAATTTCCTTATTTATATCTAATTTTTCTTTATTTTTCCATATAGTAAGAAATACATCTGATGCAATTTCTTCTACATCTTCATTGCTAAATAAATATCCACTATTTTTTATAATAATATATACATATCCGAGCATATTCTTTTATTATTTTTTCTATATTAATACTTCCTTTAAAAACAAACTCCTTTATTTTCTTATTACTCATTTCGCTTTAAAGCTCCTTTTTTAGATATCTGACTATATATTACCATTTTTTTGATAAAGGTAACATTGACATTAGAAAAAAGTAGATATTTTAGATTTAGTATTTTAAAATATCTACTTTTTAGTACTTATATAATTATATAAACTTTTTTTGTAATATAAATTCTCCTCTTTATTTCTTGAATTTATCTATTTTAATATTTTTTCTTATGTAGAGTTTATTTTAAATATAACACAGCAATGCATTCTACATGGCTTGTAAATGGAAACATATCCACAGGAACAATCTCTTCCACCTCATACATTTCCTCTAACTTTGCCAAATCACGAACCAAAGTCGCTGGATTGCAACTAATGTACACTAATCTCTTTGATTTAATACTCAAGATATTATTAATACTAGTATTATCCAATCCTCTTCTAGGAGGATCAACCATAACAATATCAGGAATAATCTTTCTATCATAAATAATGTTACTCAATACCTTTTCTACATCTCCTGCAATAAATTCAACATTATCAACACTATTAATTTCAGCATTTTCCTTAGCTGCTTTTATAGCTTCTTCCACTATTTCAATCCCATAAACCTTTTTTGCATATTTTGACATAAATAGTGATATTGTACCTATTCCACAATACAAATCAAAAACAATATCATCTTTAGTTATCATTGCCTTTTCAATTCCTAAGTTATATAGTTTTTCTGCCTGTATTGGATTTACTTGATAAAATGATAGTGGCGATATTTTAAATATATATTCTCCCAATTTATCTTCTATATATCCTTTACCAAATATTGTTCTATTTTCTAGTCCTAATATCACATTTGTATTTTTCATATTACTATTTACAATAATTGCTCTAATTTCTTTATATTTGTTTGCTATCTTACTTACAAATTCTTTTTCATTGTCAAAACCTTGTCCATTTACTACTAATATGCACATATATTGATTTGTTTTTATTCCTGTTTTTATTACAATATGCCTTAATAATCCTTTTCTTGTTTCTTCATTGTAAATTGTATAGTTGTTTTCATTCCATAATTCAAATATATATTTTGCTATTTCTTCAGATTTTTCATTTTGAATAAAACATTTTTCTATTGGTATTATTTCATGACTTCTATTTGCAAAAACGCCAATTTGTGGTTTACCATTTTTATCAATTCCTACTGGATATTGTACTTTATTTCTATAATAATATGGATTTTCCATTCCTATTGTTTCTTTTACTCTTATTTTATTTTTTAATGTCTTATCCACTAAACTTTGAACTGCATTTTGTTTTAGCTTAAGAGTTTCTTGATATTTTATATGTCTTAAATTACATCCTCCACATCTTTTATATGTTTTACAATCAGGTTCAATTCTATTTTCTGATTTTTCTAATATTTCTAATATTTTTCCAAATGCATACGAAGATAATACTTTTACTATTAATATTTTTACCTTTTCTCCTTTTATTGCTCCTGGTATAAATATAGTAAAATCATTTATTTTTGCTATACCTTCTCCTTCAAATCCATTATCAATTATTTCTACAATATATTCTTTATTCTTTCCTACTATCATTTATTCTTATATGGCCCTTTCAACTTTAATTATACTATAAATATTATAACTTCTTACCTTAAATTTGTAAATCAAAAAAGAGCATTTTTGTAAATTATGCTCTTTTTTGATTCTGTTTATTTGTAACTATTATTTCTAACATAAGCTATTCTTCCCGTTTCTCTTACTTTAACTTTATCCACCTGTGAATTTATATTTTCTAAAATTATAACACTTGTATTTGGTAAATATTGATATTCTATTCCGGATAAACTTGGATTTTGGTATAAAATTGTTCTTCCTTTAAAATATTTTACCATTCCTACTGTTGAAGGTATATTTTCAATTTTTTTAGTGTATTGTAAATCTATCCAACCTATATTTGTTCTTCCCCAACCATTCTTTTCTGCTAATACTTCTACAACTGTTCCATATCTATATGCTCCTATTTTTTTATATGAAATACAATTTCCCATTCTAATATTTAAGCCTATTGGAGATGTTATTTCAACTTTATATGGGTTAAAAATATAATCTGCTATTTGATTATTATATTTTACTACTAAATAACTTGAATCTACCCATTCATTTTTTCCAATTCTTGCCCAATTACCTTCTGTTTCATATACTGTTACTTTAGTTCCATCTGGATATGCATTAATTTTTGAAAATCTTGTTCCAGGTCCACTTCTTACATTTACTCCTATTCCTGTTGATGTTTTTACATATCTTGTGTATTCTGGCATTGTAATATCTTCGGTCTCGCTTTCGTTATTTCCTCTATCATTTTTAAAAGCAAAAAATCTTTGATAATTTGCATAATTTCTAAAATTATTTATACTACAGTAAACCTTATTTCCTTCAACTGTTACTTTTCCTTTTCTACTTGCAATATCAAATTTTCCACTATATAAATATGGGTCAAAAATTTCCAAATATTCTCCTTCTATTCCTACTAAAACAACAAAATGTCCTCCTGAAGTAAATAATCCATCATTTACACTTACTATCACATAATAATTATTTTTTACCAATTCTATTGCTTGATTTAAACTTGTAGTTTCTTCAAATCCTATTCCAAATTTATTTGCTGTCCACTTAAATGCTGACCAGTAAGTTCCGTTATCTCTACTTCTAAAACCATTTTCTACATATAAATTTGCCATTTGTGGAGGTGTTATAATTCCTTTTATACTAGAAACTACCATTGCCGCTGCTGTTGGGCCACATCCACTAATTCCTATTGTTTGTGATGGATTGCCTGTTATTGTATAAGGGTCGTTTCTCCATCTATTATCTATTTGTGAGTAATATATAAGTCCTTCATATGGTCCTAACTGGAAATTACTACTTCTATTTTTTTGGTTATTGTCATTTTGATTTGCTCTATTATATGCTTCTTCATTTTCTTTTTTAAATTCTTCTTCCTCTGTACTTTGATATTCTAACGATTGTTCTTCTATTATAGTTTGCATTGGTATTTCAGTTGTAGATATACATTCATCTGGTTGATTAGTTGCATTTACTATAATATTAAAGTTTCCTATAAATATGGTTAGAATAAGCATACTAATAATTAAACTAGATAATTTTTTTCTCATAAATTCTCCTTTCTTTATTGTTCAATATATTAGTATGCTATTTAGTATAATATTGTTAATATTATACATATTTTTTCTTTAATTTTTAATATGCCTAAAAAATTTGACAAAAATAGATGATTAGATATATACTTTCTAATCATCTATATAAATTACTTTCTATACTCTCACTTTTTCTTATTTTCTGAGAGTTTTAGTAAAAACTGTGTTTAACTGGTGCCATTGACATAGATATCTACAACTTTTTTGGCTCTCTTGACGATTGATACAAATATCAATCAATTTCATTTATTATATCATTTTTTGTATAAAATACAATACAAAAAATAAAAATTCTTCAAAAAATTATTTCTAAATTCGCCAAATGTATTTGTTTTTAGCTGATTTTATTGTATAATATCTATGGAGGTACTATTATGAATGATAGGTATTACAGGAAAATCAGGAAGTGGTAAAACAACATTTGCATCTCTTTTAGCCAAAGAATTGAAATGCAAACATATAGACGTAGACAAAATAGGACATGAAGCTCTATTTAGACCAGAGATTTTAGATACTTTATGCAACAGCAATTAGATGCAATACTATTTCAAGATGATGAAACAATAATATTGGAATGGATTTTATTACCTCATAGTAGATATTGGAAAAAATGTGATTGTAAAGTCTTAGTTACATAAGATGATGAAAAAAGAAAAAATAAAGTAATGCAAAGAGATAATATATCTGAAGAATACTTTGATAAAAGGGATTCTGCAAGTATAGATTATTCTCAGATTAATTTTGATTACATATTTGAAAACAATTATCAAGCACAAACTATGAAGAAAATGCTTAATAGAATAAGTGAACAATATATTGGAGGAGATGAACGATGAAATTAAGAGTATTAGGAACACAATCGCCTTATAATACAATAGGACATAATTGTCCTGGATTTCTAATTACAGATGGTGAAACAAAAATAATGCTGGATTGTGGTAGTGGTAGTCATAGTTTATTAAATTTTCCAAGTGACTTAAACAATTTATCAATTATTCTAAGTCACTTACATAGAGACCATTATAATGATGTTTACAATATGCAATATTCGTCATTTGTTTTTCATAATCAAAAGAGAATTGAAAGACCAATTGATATATATATGCCATCAAGTCCAGACCATATTTATCAAGATATAATTGGAGAGACTAATGCGTTTGCTAATTATTCAGCTATCAGCGAAGAAACAAATCTAAATATTGGAAATATTGGCATAAGTTTTTGTAAAACAGACCATCCTGTAGAAACTTACGCAGTAAAACTATCTAATAATAACAGAACAATAGTATATACTTCTGATACATCATTCTCTTGCAAAGATAAATTAGTAGAATTTGCAAAAAACGCTGATTTGTTAATTTGTGAATCTAGTTTATTAACAGCTTATGGATTTCCAAAAATTAATTCACATTTAACTGCTAAACAAGCTGGAACTATTGCCAAAGATGCCAATGTTAAAGGATTAATGTTAACTCATTTTTGGCCAGAAGAATTGCCAGAAAAATATGTAGAAGAAGCAAAATGTATATTTCCAAAAGTACTTGCAGCAAATGAAGGACAAATTATAGATTTTCCTAAAATTCTAGAAAAAGAAGAAGGTATGAGATAATATCAAGCCTTCTCCTTTTGGGTTTCTATTTTTTTACTAATTCCAGAACCTCCTTAGGAAGATATTTTGAAACATCTTTATTATTTCTAAGTAGTTCCATAACCATACTTGAGCTGATATTACCTAAATTACCTGCTCTAATGTAAACTGTGTCAAGCTCGGATATTTCCTCGTTGATAGATGCCATATTTTCTTCATATTCATAATCCATACCATTTCGGATACCTCTGACTAAAAAGGTTGAATGATATTCTGTAGCAACATCAACAGAAAGATTATCATAAGAAATTACGGTAACATTGTTGAGATTGTTCCGAGCCAAAACCTGTTCGATTGCCTTTTGCATTAGTTCTTTGTCAAATCGCCGTGTTTTCTTTGGATGAACTCCAATTCCCACGATAACTTTATCAAAGAGCTTAGCAGATTGAGTAATTACATGTAGATGACCATTCGTGAAAGGATCAAAGCTACCTGCATAAAAACCAATTCTCATTTTGAATCCTCCTTTAATTGCTTGGAGGTTTTACCCTCCAAGTTGTTATACTTTTTGGGTAACAAATTTATACATTAAAATTATATCACGTTTTACATAATTTTGCAAATAAAATCTGCCAGTATAACTATATATAAATTAATTCGCTAATAACAATTTCTTCTGCTTGAGCCTTAATAGAGTTCATCGTACCTACCCAATAAAGTATATCTGTATTTTTCATTTCTTCGGTTAAATCGCTTTTTGCTTTTAATTCACTAATAATCTGTTGTACTCTGTTATCTGCCGTTTCTTGTATTTCTTTTAAGTGTGCATTTAAAGCTCAGTTCATAAGCATTATAGTATAATTAGCTTTTTTGTGTTCTTTTAAATATTTTAATCTCATTCTTCCTCTGGCAAGTAATTACTAAATCTTACACTACCAAGTACATTACCTAATATCATAGGTTTTGTACTATCAATATAACCTTTATCATATAATTCTTGACAAGGTTTACAAATTGAGTCTCTAAAATTGATTTGTGTTATAATTACTTCATTACCAACTAAAGCAAGTTCTATATCATCAACATATTTCATTATTAAGTCTGCTTGTTCTTGTCTAGTATAATCTTTCCAAGTTTTAGTTCTTGCTTGATATTCCTTATCTAATTTGACTTTATTTATAAAATCAATATCTCTTTTTAGTAGAATATCCTTTGGAGTAAATTTAAGTTCTTCTGTGCAGTCAGTAGTTTCTAGTTTGCTTTGTAGTTCTGTAATTGCATTTTCAACTATTTTCTTTTCTTCTTTATATTCTTGTACTTCAAAAGCACCATTAATGTAAGCCTTTTTTATTCTCTCTAGTTTTACTTTTTGCTCATTGATTTCCTTTTCTAGTTGTTCTCTAGGTTCATCAAATTTTTGCTTTATCATAGGCAAGAAGAATTGATTTACAACAGAGTCATATTCTACTAACTCACTAATGAACTGATTGAAATAATCATTTATAACTTTTTCTTTAAATTCAATCTTGCAGTCATTGCAATAATAGTAGAAATAAGCATTTCCATTTTTCTTTGTAGTAGCTTTACCACCTAAAACTCTGCCACATTTAGGACATTTTAACTTTTGCAGATATAAATAAGTCAATGTTCTTTTATAACTTCTTGAATTTTTCTTTTTCTGTACTTGACAATCTGCCCACATTTCTTTTGAGATAATAGGCTCTACCACATCTTCATAATAAGTTGGGTGCTTTGTTCTTTTGCCATGAACAAAATCGCCTTTATATATTTCATTTTCAAGAATAGTTTGTATAGTTGAGTCTCGCCAGTTATCTTTTCCTAATACTTTTTCTTCATTGAATAGATTGCTTATTTTTTGATAAGAATAGCCATTGTAATATAAATCAAATATTCTAACTACAATATCTTTAGTAGCATAATCTATTACTAGCTTTTTATCTTCGTGTTTTTAACCTAGTGGAGCAACGTGTGGAATATGCCCTGACTTTATAGCACCTGCTAAACCAACTTTTGTTCTTTCGCTAGTCCTCTCAATTTCATTTTGACTAACACTCATTAAAAGTCTTGAAATCATTTTTCCATTTGCAGTTGTAGTATTTATTTCATCATTTGCACAATCAAGATAAGCATTATTTTCATCTAAAAAAGTTATTAGATTTTCCCAGTCAAATATACTTCTTGTTATTCTGTCTAGTTTTAGGGCAACAATAGTATTTACTCTTTTAGACTTAATATCTTCTTTTAATCTTTCAAACTCTGGTCTATGATTACCAGTTTTAGCACTTATTCCAGCATCTTCGTAGTAGTCTACTATCTCATAACCCTTAAACTTACAAAAAGTTTCCAATCTTTCTCTTTGTTCTGGAAGACTAAAGCCGTTCGCATGCTTGGTCTTCGGTTGATACTCTTAAATATAACCCACATTTTTTCTTTTCTTCGTTCAAATTTCAAACCTCCAATCTCAAAACGGACTAACAAAAAAGAGACATCAAAGTACATATGAGTACTACTGACATCTCTTAAATCCATTTATCATAAACTAAAATATAATAATGCAATATAATATAAATTTTTCAAAGTACTCATAAACATATAGCTTTTGACGGACAGCTATACATAATTTATTGCCTATATTATATCACGATTTTAAGAAATGTCAAATATTTACAATTGCATGTTTTTCAAATATTCTTCTAACTCTGATAATTTTATCTTTTTAGTTAAGTTAAAAATATACACATCATTAGAATAATTAAAAACTAAAAAAGTAATATTTTTAATAATCACTCTATGTGGCTCAATATATGTAAGATTAGTTCTCTCTAATTTTCTAATACTACCATTGATAAAGGTAGGAGTAACTTTTGAAAACTCACATATAAACTCCAGTCGTTGTTTTAGACATTCCTCAAATTCTAGTTCTTGCTTAATTATCTTCATTTTTAGCACCATCCTTTTGTTTGGATGATTTTAATATTGTTTTTATGCAACAAAAAAATCAACCAGATTTTATTTTCTGATTGATTTCTGTATCAATTCTGTTCAATTTAGTTCGAACAGAAACGTCGTTGGTGCGGATGAAGGGACTCGAACCCCCACGTCGTTGACACTGGTTCCTAAGACCAGCGCGTCTACCAGTTCCGCCACATCCGCATTTATTTAACTAACAATTAATATAATAGCAAAATATATTTTTATTGTCAATACTTTTACAAAATTTTATAAAGAAAAATATATAACGATTCCCCCAACTATTGCTATTAAAAATCCTAAAATTTTTAATCCACTACTCCCTTCATTTTGGTCACCAAATCCGAAAAAACCTTTTAGTTAATATTCGTGCATCATATATTAAGATTACACCACTTAACACCATTAATAGTCCTGCTATTTTTATTATAATTTGAAACATTCTATATCAACATCCTTATTATTTTTATCTATAATACTATTTTATATAAAAAATGTCAATAGGGAATTTTTCCCTATTGACTGAAGCGAGTTCATAGATTCAACTACTCAACTACATTGCTACCTTCAAGTATTTCTCAATTTGTTCAACATAGTTTCTTTTATATTCTTCTTCAGAATATATTCCAAGATCTACTTCCTCCTTTGTAATGTTTGGTTTAACCTTGTCAGCGTTTTCAATTTGGTTTCGTGGAACATGATGTCTTGTGTCCCATGCTGCTAATACTAAATCAAGTTCATTTTCTGATAAATCACTTGTTGTTATCTCTCCTCGAAGCATCCGTTCCATAATTCCTGCTCCTGTCATAAACATTTTGATTCCTAATCTCCGTAATTCTTCAACCATTTCTTTCTCTCCTTTTTCTTTTTGGATAATCATCCATTATAAATATTAGTTACTTTGGCCTTTCTTTGGCATACAACAATTATATCACATTTTACATAAATATTCAACTTTTTACATTATTTAACATCGTTTTTTTATATAAACATTGTTTTTATATATAATCTATCTTTATAAATTTATCAAATTTCAATTCTCTTAACAAATTTATCTTCTATTAATCTTCTTAATAATCTATTTTCTTCTTTCTCTAATTTTTGGTCATCTGAAATAATTTTCATTGCTAAATTTTGAACTATTTTTAGTGTTTGCATATCTTCAAATAAATTTGCTATTTTAAATTCTGGTATACCATGTTGCATTGTCCCAAAGAAATCTCCTGCACCTCTTAGTTCTAAGTCTTTTTCAGAAATAATAAATCCATCATTTGTATCACACATAACTTTCATTCTTTTCCTTATTGTTTCACTTTTTCCTTCATATTTTAAAATACAATATGACTTATATTCTCCTCTTCCTACTCTTCCTCTTAACTGATGTAATTGTGCTAATCCAAACCTTTGGGCATCTTCTATTACCATTATATTACTATTTGGAACATCTACTCCTACTTCTATAACAGTTGTCGATATTAATATATCAATTTCTTTGTTTTTAAACTTTTCCATTATTATATCTTTATCTTTTGCTTTCATTTTCCCATGAATATATTCAACCTTATATTCTGGAAAAGTTTCTATTTTACTTTTTTCATAAAGTTTTTCTACTGATTTTAAATCTGACTCTTCATTTTCTTCTACTAGCGGACATACAATATATGCTTGGCGTCCTTCGTCTATTTGTTTTTTTATAAAATTATTGACTCTTTCTTCCATTGTTTTAGGTACCGCAAATGTATCTATTTTTTTTCTATTTGGTGGTAATTCATCAATTATTGAAATATCTAAATCGCCATATAATATTAGTGCTAATGTACGAGGTATTGGTGTTGCTGTCATAACTAATACATCTGGATTTTGACCTTTTTCTACAATAGTTGTTCTCTGCTTAACTCCAAATCTATGTTGCTCATCTGTTACAACTAATCCTAATTTTTTAAATATTACATTTTCTTGTAATAGTGCATGTGTTCCTATTAATATATCTATATCTCCATTTTCTAGCCTTTGTAATAGTTCTGTTTTCTTCTTTTTAGTCATTGCTGAAATTAATAACTCACATTTAATTCCCAATCCATCAAAAATTTTTCTAAAATTTTCTAAATGTTGTGTTGCTAAAATTGCTGTTGGAGCCATTATTGCTGCTTGATAACCACATTTTACTGCTTTATATGCTGCACACATCGAAATAACCGTTTTACCTGAACCAACATCTCCTTGTAAAAGTCTGTTCATAAGCTTAGTTGATTCCATATCTTTGTCAATTTCTTCTAAAACTCTTCTTTGTGCATTTGTTAATTTAAATGGCATTTTATTTATTATATCTGACATCTTTGCTTCTTTACTAAATTGTATACCTATTTCTTCATTTTGATAACCATTTTTTAATTCTAATAATGCTAGTTGCACAGATAACAATTCTTCAAAAACAAACCTATTTTTTGCAAGCTCAAAATCTTTAAATTCTTTTGGAAAATGTATATTTAATGTTGCTTCATTAATTTCTTGTAAATTAAACTCTTTTAATATGTACTTTGGCAATACTTCTGTTAAATTTCCTTTTACTTCTTCTAGACCATTTTGTATTATTTTTCTTATAGTATTTTGTGATAAATTATATGTTAAAGGATATATTGGAATTATTTTGCCAGTATTTTTACTTTCACCTTGCTTGTCGAATACTGGAGATGTCATTGATACTTTTCCAAACATATTACTAATTTTTCCGTAAAATTTATATTCTTTTCCAACCTCAAACATATTCTTTAAATAGCTTTGATTAAACCATGTAATAGTTGCTGTTCCTGTTTCATCTCTTATCAACAACTTTTGCATAGTTTTTCCTTTTAATCGCACCTCTGAAATTCGTCCACAAGCTATACCACATATTAATGTTTCTTCACCATCTATACATTCTATTATGTTTTTAGCAATTCCTCTATTTTCATAATTTCTAGGATAATATGTAATTAAATCTTTTAATGTAAAAATATTTAATTTATTTAATAATTTAACTCTATTAGGTCCAACACCTTTTATATATTTTACATCTTTATTTAAATCTACCATCATTACTTTCCTTCCATAGATACTTTCATATCTTGAATTTCTTAAATATATACATAAGTATAGTCTTACTTTTAAACCTTCATTCTATCTTGCTCCATTTTAATTTACATTATTAGCTAATATTTCTTGTTGTATAGGAAATATCAATTTTTATCTTAAGCCTATATAACATTTCTTCTATACCACAAGCAAAACTTACCTTTAATAGCTTTGTACTTTCTTATAGAGTAGCCAGAAATGGTTTATAATTATGATTTTTTGAGTTTTTGATGTTCGACTGGAATGAAGAATAGAATTGGTAAGGCTTTCTGAATGAAATAAGTAGCCAAAATCCAAAAAATCATAATTATAAATAATTTACAGCGGATAACTTAAAAAGACTTTTTTTATTAATATTTACTAATGAAATTTTGTATCCTCTACTATTTACAAAATCTATGTCTTCCTATCGTTATAGTCATCGGTCTAGACCATATCCATTTGTTAGTTGCTGTTGATGGGTTAAAATAATATATTGCTCCATAACTTGGGTCCCAACCATTTATTGCATCTTGTGCTGCTTTTTTTGCTGTTGAATCTGGTGTTAAGTTTATTTGTCCATCTCTAACAGCATCAAAAGCTCCAGACTGATATATTACTCCTGAAATACTATTAGGAAACGAGCTACTTCTTACTCTATTCATTACAACTGCACCTACTGCAACTTGTCCAGTATATGGTTCTCCTCGTGCTTCTCCATAAATTAATCTAGCAAGTAAATTTACGTTACTTGAATTACTTGATGATGAACTTGATGATGAAGAACTGTATATTCCCATTGCTTTTAGTGTATTTTTTCCTGCTATACCATCTACTTTTAGTCCATTTTTTCTTTGAAAATACCTTACTGCTTCTTGTGTTTGGCTCCCATATATCCCATCTACATGTCCTTTGTAATATCCCCATCTTTTTAATTTTGTTTGAATTTGTGTAACTTCATTTCCTCTAGAACCATATTTAGATAAAGCTTGTACTTCACTATACTTGAAAAATAGAATTATACTAAAAAATAGAACTATTAACAAAATACTTAATCCATACCAAAATTTTCTTTTATTCTTTAACTTCATATTATCACCTACTAAAATATTTTAATTAAATATATTTTTAGCAATTTTGGTATATATTATTCATTATTATTTTTCTAATTCTTCTTTTTTATTTTCATTTTCAATATTATTCACAAATTTAGATATTGAATCTATTCTTTGTTTTTGTATATTATGAAATTTTAAATCTGTTTTTATTAATTCTCTAACATCAGTTTTTTCATATGTCATTGTTTCTGGATTATATAAATAATAAATATTTTCATTTTGTTTTTTTATAACTGTAACATTTCTAAATTGTCTTTTTCCATCTTTTTCGATAAAACTTTCACATAATCTTAAATATTTTTGTATTTCTTCTTTTGAAAAAATATTATTTGCTAATTTATAATAATATTCTCTTGCTTCTACATTACCAATTTTTATATTATTTCTAATAATTCCTATTTTACCCATAGCAAATTCAAACTTTTTTTGTACTATTTCATCTTCTTTATCTGTTTCAAAAAGATCTTGCATAAGTTTTTTATTATTTGTATCATTTTTTATCATTTCCATAATCTCATTGGTATATAGACCTCTATATGTAAATCCAAATTCGTTGTCCTATTTTGTTAATTCTTTTTGTGATATTTCTGAAAATTCCTGATTTTCATTTTCCCTATTCATTCTGTATAAATGATATAATTTATTATATTTGGGGTTCTTATTATATAATTTCTGTTTTATTCTTTCTTGTGAAATAGCAAAATTTCTTGTTTTCATTCCTGTTTGTATATGCATAATATCACTTGTTAAATTAAAATAATACCATTTATTATTTACTTTAAAACATCCGTCTGCATGTGATAGCGGATCACAATATTCAAGAATCATTGGATTTATGTTTTGAGTATATGACAAATGTGCTTCTATTCCTAACTTTTTCAATGCTTCTACACAAGTTTTATTCATATCAACACATAATGCTGTTCCATTTTCATCGGTTCCTTTATAATACATTCTCTTTTTTGCTTCATATTCTTCTTCATTTTGATTATCAGCTAACATATATGATTCATTATAATTAAAAAATTCTCCTAATCTTCTATATACATAATATGCTTTCTTTTCCAATGAAATTGTTTCTTTTGTTTCTATCTCTTCTATTTGATTTATTATTTTATTAACAATTTTTTCTTCATTTTCATTCATAGTTTTCCTCCACCAAGAGTAGCTCTATTACTTTTTATCCTTACCAATTTTGAGTTTTCAAAATGTTTACCTATTAATAATTTTAATATCAAATTTATATTTAAGTTTTCATTATAAAATTTTATAGTGCCTATTCTTTAACTACAATAAGTACAAAGTATAGCTTCTAATCCTACTTGTAAATCTATTAATCCATTTTTAGAATTATAATCTAAATCTCTTAATCCCTGTAATATTTTAATTAATTCTTTATCAGAAAAATAATTTGCTTGTGTTT
>ERZ836760.1260-NODE-1260-length-28927-cov-64.183569_pt1 | contig 28927 bp, 28 predicted proteins | sample MGYA00519941_ERZ836760 | MGnify/ENA primary metagenome ERZ836760 (study PRJEB31850, sample SAMEA3708807) | human gut metagenome | biome: human gut; feature: human-associated habitat; material: faeces | place: China | collected 2014 ... | reverse complement strand
TATTTGAAATATGAGGATATACGTGATGGCGTGAAACTACGTTTTGTCATGAGCAATAAACCGAACTATAAGCGTGCGGTATCAGATGAAGCAGTAGCTCCTTCTTTGTCGTTGCCTGGAAAGACAATGAAATATCAGGCTAATTTGATGAAAACGGGTATATCAAACCAGTGAAAATGACTTTTGAAGGAGTATTACCCAGTCCGTTTGATAGTACGAAGTGATGTTTTTATTACATTTGCCACTGTAAAACGATTATTAATTAAATATCTAAACCATGAGAAGATATTTCCTGTTAGTTGTGTGTTTGTGCTTGGCATCACTACTTCGTGCACAGAATAAGTTAGAGTTAATTTCTCCCAATGGAGAGCTGAAAGTGTTCTTGAATCTCTCGGATAAAATCTATTATAGTATAGATTATAACGGAGATGTATTGTTGAAAGACAATACCCTTCAGTTGACATTGAGGAATCAGGTGTTGGGAGAAAATCCCAAACTGCGCCGTCAGAAACGTACGAGTATCGACGAGCAATTAACTCCTATTGTTCCTTTGAAATATTCGAAAGTCAATAATCGTTATAATCAATTGCTACTGACCTTCAAAGATTATTCAGTAGAATTCCGTGCTTTTGACGATGGAGTTGCTTACCGGTTTATTACCTCACAAAAAGGTGATGTTGAAGTAATGAACGAAGAGTTTGCTATCAACTTCCCGTCGGATTATCTTCTTCACTTGCAACAACCGGGAGGCTTCCATACAGCTTATGAGGAACCTTACACACATGTTCAAAGTAATGCGTGGAAGCCTGAAGAACGGATAGCTGTTTTGCCGGTATTGATTGACACACAAAAAGAATATAAAATATTAATCAGCGAGTCGGATCTGGCTGATTATCCATGTATGTTTCTCAAAGGAACGGGGACGAACGGAGCAATCTCTGTTTTTCCTAAAGCTCCGCTTGCGTTTGCCGAAAACAGTGATCGTAGTGTGAAGATTACTCAAGAAGCTGATTACATTGCTAAAACAAAAGGTACGAGAAATTATCCTTGGCGTTACTTTGTGATAAGTAAAAATGATAAGCAGTTGATTGAGAACACAATGACTTATAAACTGGCTGAAAAGAATCAACTTCAGGATATTTCATGGATTAAACCGGGACAGGTGAGCTGGGAATGGTGGAATGACGCTTCTCCTTACGGACCGGATGTGAATTTTGTTTCTGGTTATAACTTGGATACTTATAAGTATTACATTGATTTTGCTTCTAAATTTGGTATTCCATATATTATTATGGATGAAGGCTGGGCTAAAAGTACACGTGATCCTTATACACCTAATCCCAAAGTAGACTTGCACGAATTGATTCGTTATGGCAAAGAAAAAAATGTAGGGATTGTGCTTTGGTTGACGTGGTTGACGGTAGAAAACAATTTTGATCTCTTCAAGACTTTCAATGAATGGGGAGTAAAAGGACTTAAGATTGATTTTATGGACAGAAGCGATCAGTGGATGGTCAACTATTACGAACGGGTAGCCCGGGAAGCAGCCAAACATCATTTGTTTGTCGATTTTCATGGCTCTTTCAAACCTGCCGGACTGGAATATAAATATCCGAATGTATTGTCTTACGAAGGAGTGCGTGGCATGGAACAAATGGGCGGTTGTTATCCGGATAATAGTCTGTATTTACCGTTTATGCGTAATGCTGTCGGTCCGATGGATTATACTCCCGGAGCGATGATTAGTATGCAGCCTAATGTGTATCGCTCGGAACGTCCCAATGCTGCAAGTATCGGAACACGCGCTTATCAGTTGGCACTCTTTGTGGTTTTTGAAAGTGGTCTGCAGATGTTGGCGGATAATCCTACTCTTTATTATCGTAATGAAGATTGTACCCGTTTCATTACACAAGTTCCCGTAACGTGGGACGAGACTGTGGCACTGGAAGCTAAAGCGGGTGAATATGTCGTTGTAGCAAAACGGAAAGGCGATAAGTGGTTTATAGGAGGAATGACTAACAATGGTGAAAAGGAACGTGAGTTTACCATAAAGTTAGATTTCTTGAATAAAGATCGCTCTTATCAAATGATATCTTTTGAGGATGGTATCAACGCAGGACGTCAGGCGATGGATTATCGTTGCAAGTCAGCCCAAGTGAAAGCCGGAGAGCAGCTAACTATAAAGATGGTTAGAAATGGTGGCTTTGCAGCTGTCATTGAATGATGGCACATATTCTAACTTTCCATACGTAAAAATGGAAATCATCTTTCAATCTATCACCATCCTTCTGAAATGCCTTGTTCATCGAGCTTTCAGGGTGGTGATAGATTGTTCTCCACCTATCACCTAATCATTCATCTATCACCGTCTGAAATGAACATGCCTGCATATAAATATAAGCTTGTATGTAAATAGAAGTTTCAACAGGGGATACCTTTGGTTTCAAGGCGGGAAACTTTAGTTTCCATTAGGGGAAACTGCAGTTTCAGAGGCTTGAAACTAAAGTTTCCAAGGCTTGAAACAAAGTGTTTTGCGGCTTGAAACTGTTTGTTTCAAGCGTTGAAACCAATCGTTTCACGGCACGAAACACTTTGTTTTGCTATTTGTTTTAAGAAGGCAATGCCTCGGAATCAACGCTTTCTCTTAGAGAACCACTCTTTAAACTCTGCTACTCGGGCTTTGCTGACAAGTATTTTTTCTTTGATTCCTGAATAATACAAGTTGATGGACAGGCGGCTGTTGAACCATAAGTCAATATCTTTAATAGCTTCTCGCGAAATAAGATATTGGCGGTTAGCCCGAAAGAAAAGAGAAGGATTGAGACACTCCGTAAGTTCATCTAATGTTTGAGAGAAACAGTATTCGGTTTCATCGGTTAAGACTACTTTGACCTGACAGTCCTTAATATAAAACAATTGTATCATATCTACAGAAACAGGCAATAGTTTGTCTCCTTTGGTAGGAATAAGGAAATGACTTTTATAGTTTTCCTGCTTTTGGAGTGAATGTATCAGTTTCAGTAGCTCATTCTCCTGTTGTGGAAAAGGAAACTGGTGTTTGTCAGCAGCATCTTGTAAACCTTGGAGCTTATCGAAAGCGTGTTCTATGTCTTCCTTACCGATGGGTTTTAATAAGTAGTCGATGCTGTTTACTTTAAATGCACGTAACGCATATTCATCATAGGCAGTTGTAAAGATAATCGGACAAGTAATATTGATATGATTGAATATCTCGAAGGCGGAACCATCTGCCAGATGAATATCCATGAATACTAGTTCCGGCATCGGGTGAGAACTGAACCATTCGATAGTGGAACTGATACTATCCAGTATGGTCACGATTTCTCCATTCGGTTTTATTTCATTAAGCAGTGAAGTCAGGTTTCGTACTGCTGCTTTTTCGTCTTCTATAATGACAATCTTCATGGTGATTATTGTTCTAGTTGTGATTTTTCAATCAAAGGAATACAAACTGTAAACTCTCTGTCCTCCGTTATTTGTATATCCCGTTTAAACAAGAGCCTGTATCGTTTGGCAAGGTTGGCAAGTCCGATACCGGTTCCGGAAGTTGCAGTCCATTTGGGCTGAATATCGTTGCTGATAGACAAATTGCCGTTATCGTCCGTCGTGATATGAATAGTCAACGGCTTTCGGTTGCTGATTTCGTTGTGCTTTACTGCATTCTCAATCAACACTTGCACCGCCATTGGAGGGAGGAGATATTCTTCGTAGGCATTGCTTATCTGTATGTCGAATTGTAGATTGTTCTCAAAACGCATCTTTAATAGAAATATATAAGCGGAAACAAATTCCATTTCTTCCCGGAGACTGACACATTGTGACTCATTACTTTGCAAAGTATACCTTAGTACCCGGGAGAGTTCCTGAATGTAATCCTGCGCTTTATCCTGATTTTCGCGTACCAGCGAACGCAGGGTATTCAGCGAGTTGAACAGCATGTGTGGGTTCAGCTGATTCTTCAGTACTTCATACTGATTACGGAGATTCTCTGCCTGAAGCTGTTCGTTTTCAATAAGTACCAGTTGCTGCTTGAATATAAGATGAATGATGCAGCAACTACTGGTGACGAGACATGCCACAATAAAATCCCGCAATGGATGCAAATAATGATGTACCATGGCATCGATGGCCGGAATATCAAACGTTCTGTGAAGGAAAACAAAAAACTGTCCTGACAAGTTACTCAATATCCATGTCACGATAAAGGAAAGCAAAATCTTTGTCCCTGTAATTTTAATGGAAGCCTGATTGAAATGAAACAAACGGGTATTGATGGCAAAAAGTAACAATAGTGACAGAAAGGTAAAAAGTATTTCGTTTGCCACATCTATAAACTTCATCCCCGGGAATAAGGAATGACTTTCGAAACGGTCGAAAAGAGATACTGATTCAGGAAAATGAATCAGTACAGCAACCGCCAAGGAGATGATGACTGTGGAAAGTATATACTTATCTTTTTTTATTGCTTTGGCTATCATACAACAAAGATAGTGGTAAATTATGAGTTACCGGTTATAAAATGTCGATGCTGTTGTCACTGTTGGTCAATTATTGTTTCTGAATGTGTGCCGTGACATACATACCGGGGCGGAATTGTACATTTTCCTCCTTGATGGAAGCATATACCTCGAGCGAACGATTGGTTTCGTCTACTTTTTGTCCGATGGAAATCACGATACCGTGAAAGGTTTGTGTCCCCATTCCGTTTACACGAAACTGTACCGGGCTGCCGACTTGTATGTCTGCAAGATCTTTCTCGTAAGTAGTCAGGCAAAGCATCGGGCTGCTTTTATCGATAAGTTCGCAAAGTGCTTCTCCCGGATTGATATATTTGCCGATATTCATCGCTACATTAGCGGCATAACCACTAATGGGGGCTTTGACTTCCAGTAGCGGTTGTATTCCGTTCTTAAGTAATGCCTCCGTTTGAACGCCTAAAAGAGAAAGTTGTGCAGCAGCGGCGTCCTGGCGACTCTTCATGGAGAGAAAGTCCGCTTTACTTTGCTGGAATTTCTTTTGAGAAGCTGCTTGTTCGGCAGACAGATTTTTTTGCCGTTCGTATTCAGCTAAGAGATATTCGGTCTGTGCGTGACTGTCCAGATAAGTTTGTTGCAGGGTGATGAACTCCGGATTCTCTAACGTGGCGATTACACTGTTTACAGCCACCCATTGCCCTGGAAGCAGAGAAGCCTTTTTTACAATGCCTCCCAGGGTTAAAGCAATGGTTGCCTGACGTTGAGGAGGAAGAACGATTCGTCCGTTGAACGAAACCTGATTAGGCTTTGAGGTAGCTGAAGTGATAGCATCCACTTCGGGTTGTGTGATGGTATCTGCTATCATTTCGGCAACGGGAATTGCGGCGGATTCGTTATTCGTAGTTTGCTGGTTTCCTTTGCAAGCCGTTAGAACTAGTAAAAGGATGGGATAAACTATCTTTTTCATATCTTATGTTTTATAATAATTATTCTGGGTGATGTATGTCATTCAATGTCTCGATTTTCCACCTACTTGAAAAGTTCATATTCCAGTGCAGCAATATTGTATTGGTAGACTGTTTCAATATAGCCTCTGCGGATCTCTCTGGCGGTGGTAATCGACTGTATATATTCGGCAATGCCTGTTTCGCTCTGCTGCAATTGCAGGTTGGCTGCCTTTGTCAGTTCGTCCGCTTCTTTCAGGGCAGAAGAGGTATAATATCGTAAACTCTCGTTATATCTGCGGAGGGATGCTTCCAGTTCGAGTGTTTTATTTCTTAACTCCAGGATGTTGGCATCTGCCTGTATTTGCGCTGAAGTGGCAGTTAGCCGTGCCTGCTTCACTTTGCTCTTTTGTGGCAGGAAGTAGATGGGGAAAGAAACCCCGATCATCCAGGCATTCAGATTCTTAAGTGGGAGAATGTCCTGACGTGTATACCCCACACTGATTTCAGGAAAGAAATGGCTCTGCTCTACACGGAGCATTGCTTTCGCTTCATCTGCCTGGCTTTGAAAGTAGGCAGTATGTGCTCCCGACAGGTTTCCATCCGAAATGCCGGTATAGAATAAGGATAAAGTGGAATCCACCGGAACAATGGGATCGTTGGAGTAGCAACTCCATTGGAAACGTGCCAATGCCATTTTCTCTTCTTCTTTTGCTTGGAACCAGCGGTTATGCAGATCGGCAGCTATGGTGGTCATCATATTTTTCTCTAGCAAGGTAATCTCTCCTTGTTGGTATCGTAATTCTCCGATGCGCTGCAGCTCTTCTGCCATTTTATCCTGATCCCGATACATTGAACAGAGATTAGTGGCATATTGGTAGTAGGCCCACGCCCTTTTCACTTCTGCTGTGATTTCTTTCTCTACCATCTGCCGATAATAGGTGTTCGTTTTTACCTGACGGTTGACTAACGCATTCTTGTAGAATGGCGTTAGAAGAGAGCCCAGGCTTTGCTCGAAAGCCAGTTCCTTGTCTTTTTTGTTTTCTCCGTTAAGTTGACCCCAGGAATAGCTGAACGAGGTAGGCGTTGCTTCTATCACTTCTCCACGAGTGGCTTTGGCTTGTTGAATAGCATTATTGGCTATTTTCAGGCGAGGATGATTTTGTTTGGCTATTTCTATCGCCTGTTCGAGACTAACAGTTTGTGTCTGTTGAGCGGAAACGAACGCGGGAAGAAATAAGAACAGGAGAAACAATTCCCCGAAAGGCCGGTGCAGTTTGATTCCCGGACGTCTCCAGGTAGCAAATGAATTTACAATTTTGTAAAACACCGGAATGATGAGTAAAGTCAGTACGGTAGAAATAATCAAGCCACCGATGACCACTGTTGCCAACGGACGTTGTACTTCTGCGCCGGCTGAAGTGGCTATTGCCATCGGGACGAATCCCAAAGATGCAACCAGTCCTGTCAGGAATACAGGACGGAGCAAGTGTGGAGTCCCTCTTTTGATAATCTGGTTTGTAGTCATGGAATAGGTATTTTGTTTACGAAGTTCGTTGAAGTGATTTACCATCAGGATACCATTCAATACTGCTACCCCGAACAAAGCAATGAATCCTACTCCGGCCGATATGCTAAACGGGAGCCCGCGTAGCCAAAGTGCGGCGATACCACCGATGAGCGATAGGGGGACGGTTGAGAATACCATCAGGGTATAGGTGATGTTCTTGAATGCGAAGAACAGAATCAACAGAATAAGCATTAATGCCACTGGGATGACCACCAGTAAGGTATTGATGGCATTTTGCAAGTTTTCGAACTGGCCGCCGTATTCGAAGTAATATCCCGGCTTCAGTTTGATGTTCTTGTCCAGTGTCTCTTGAATATTGGCGACAACTTGCTGGATGTCTGCGTCACGCACATTGACACCGATGACGATGCGCCGTTTGGTTGCATCCCGATTGATTTGCAGTGGCCCACTGACAAGGTCGATGCTTGCTACCTCTCCAACAGGAATTTGAATTCCTTCCGAAGTGCGTACAAACAACTTATCAAGATTCAAGTCGGCCACTTTCTCCTGGTCAAGCCGTACCACGAGATCGAATCTCCGTTCGTTTTCAAAGACTACACCTGTTGACTCTCCGGCATAGGCAGTTCGGATAATGGTGTTAAGCTCTTGTATGTTGATGCCGTAACGGGCTATTTTGCTACGGTTGTATTTCACTACCAATTGGGGTAATCCCATCGTCTGCTCAACGATGACATCCGCTGCTCCCGGCACTTTTTCTACAAAGGTAGCTGCTTCTTTGGCTCTTTCATATAATTCGTGCGTGTCTTCTCCATATAGTTTGATGGCAATATCTGCTTTTGCTCCCGTCATCAGCTCGTTGAAGCGAAGCTGTATCGGTTGCGAGAAGTTGAATTCGGCACGTTCAGAGAGCGGAGCAAGTGCATCTTTCATTTTATCCACCATTTCTGCACGGCTTCCGGCACTTGTCCATTCTTTGAATGGTTTCATGATAATCATCACATCGGCATCTTCCACTGCCATCGGGTCAGTGGGAACTTCCGCCGTTCCTATTTTGGCTACCACGTGTTTGATTTCAGGGAATTTATCCATTAATGCTTTCTCTGCCAAGCGGGAAACTTCGATACTTTCGGTCAGCGAACTTCCTGCGGGTAGTGTCATTTGCATGGCAAAATCACCTTCGTCCAAAGTGGGAATGAACTCTGCTCCCAGGCGGGTAAAGAGAAAAAGTGAACCGATCAGCGCGGAGAAGGCTATGATGACGGTACGCCATTTGTAACGAAGACAGGCGCGCAGGGTGTGCTGGTAGATCTTGTTCAGTTTCTCGAAGAAGCGGTCGGCAAGGGTGGGTTTCACAACAATGGTATGCTTCAGAAAGAGGGAGGCCATCATAGGAACATAAGTCAGTGAGAGAATTAAGGCTCCGATAATGCAGAACACAAGTGTTTTTGCCATGGGGGTGAAGTATTTCCCTTCAATCCCGTTCAATGTAAGGATGGGGAAGAAGACGATAAGGATAATCAACACTGCAAAAGTGGCCGAACGTGTAACGCCGGAAGCTCCTTTTTCCACTTCTTTGTCCATCTCTTTGCGGGTCAGTGTGCGGCCTCGGAATTGTTTTCCGTAAATGTGGGCGAGGATACCTTCCAATATAACGATAGAGCCATCTACTACAATACCAAAGTCAATGGCGCCAAGACTCATCAGATTGGCGGTGACATTGAATACACGCATCATGATAAAAGCGAAGAGCATTGCCAGCGGGATGACGGATGCTACAATCAGTCCGGCACGGAGGTTGCCGAGGAAGAGGATGAGTACAAGGAAGACGATAACCGCTCCTTCAATCAGGTTGTTGACAACCGTAGAGATGTTCCGGTTTACCAGTTCCGAACGGTTCAAGTAAGGTTCTATACTGACTCCTTCGGGTAATAGCTGCTGTATTTTTTCTACCCGTTTTTCGAGTTCTTGAGTCACTACATTTGCGTTGGCACCTTTCAGCATCATGGCAATTCCGCCGACACACTCGCCCTCACCATCCTTTGTCATGGCACCGAAACGCTTTGGAGAACCGAAGCGGACAACTCCTACATCACTGATATGTACCGGAATCCCATTTCGGTTGGTCACTACAATCTGTTCAATATCCTTGATGCGGGTAATCATACCTTCCGACCGGATATAGTAGGCATTCTTTATCTTCTCAATGTAGCTTCCGCCGGTATTTTGGTTGTTGCTGCTAAGTGCTTCGAACACCTCGCCGATAGTGATATTCAAAGAGAACAGGGCGTCCGGATCAACGGCTACTTCATATTGTTTCAGGTAACCGCCGAAACTATTGATTTCTACTATACCGGGTATACCGGACAACTGACGTTTCACCATCCAATCTTGAATGGTGCGGAGTTCCATTGCGTCATATTTCTTCTCATATCCGGGAGCTACCTTCAATATATACTGGTAAATCTCTCCCAGACCGGTGGTGATGGGCATCATCTCCGGTGTTCCGAGTTCGGAGGGAATCTCGCTTGTTACGCTTTGTATTTGTTCATTTATCAACTGCCGTGCATCGAGTGTGGGGACACTTTCTTTAAAAACGACCGTTACGACCGATAGCCCGAAGCGGCTGACAGAACGGATATCTTCGACATTCATAATATTGCTCATCGCTATTTCGATAGGCATAGTGATGAGTTGTTCCACCTCTTGTGGCGCGAGTGTAGGAGATACGGTCACTATTTGTACCTGATTATTGGTAATGTCGGGCACGGCATCAATAGGTAGTGTCAGCATCGCATAGATACCTCCGATAAACAGGAAGAGAGTAGTGAGTCCTACAAATAGTTTCTTCTTGATTGAAAAACGTACAATAGCTGTAAACATGACTTTCGTTGTATTATTATTTCACGGTACAAAATTACTACCTATCTTTATCCGTTATCACTAAGAATAAATGAAGCGGAAAGATTGTGGGGTGAAGTGACGGATTTGGGAATTGAAAGATGTAAAATCATAGTTCTTGTTTCACTGCTGAACAAACATTTCTTTCAGTTTACTCGTTTAATATAAAAACAAACTAAATGTATATTCAGCATGAAAACATTCGTCTTGATGATGGTAAGCCTGTTGTTTGCAATTTCTTCGGAAGCGCAAAACAAGTCTTTTTATGATTTTACAGTGAAAACTATTGATGGTAAGGACTTTTCTCTTTCTTCACTGAAAGGTAAGAAAGTGCTGGTAGTCAACGTGGCATCTAAGTGTGGGCTGACGCCCCAGTATGCTCAACTGGAGAAACTATATGAGAAATATAAAGAAAAAGACTTTGTTGTTATCGGTTTTCCGGCGAATAACTTTATGGGACAAGAGCCGGGTAGTAATGAGGAAATAGCTAAGTTCTGTTCTTTGAACTACGATGTTACTTTTCCGATGATGGCTAAGATTTCCGTTAAAGGAAAAGATATGGCTCCTCTTTACCAATGGTTGACGGAGAAAAAACAGAATGGGAAAGAAAACGCACCGGTTCAGTGGAACTTTCAGAAGTTTATGATTGACGAGAACGGACGTTGGGCGGGAGTTGTGTCTCCGAAAGAAAGTCCGTTCTCTGAAAAGATTATTACTTGGATAGAGAAGGAATAAGAGATACTTTTTTCAGCTCTTCTTCGAAGTTGGGAGTGAAGATTCCTTTACCCAGATTTTCTTTTATTTCTTCTATCTTCCAAAATCGTCCACCGTCCAGTTCGTCGCTGGGATGGATTTCTTCCTCATAAACGGTTTTGTGGACAAAAACAAGCTCTTTTTCACGGCTGGATTCAAAAACATAACTGGTGAGAAGCTCGGGAGTGAAGTCTGTGATGCCTAATTCTTCACGGACTTCTCTCTTTAGGGCGATTTCTACGCTTTCGCCCAAATCAATATGTCCGCCCACAGCCGTATCCCATTTCCCCGGTTGAATGTCTTTCCATTCGGGGCGTTTCTGTAAGTAGATGTCTCCTTGGGCATTGAATACGTGAAGGTGAACCACCGGATGAAGCAGTTTGCTACCGCTGTGACATTCTCCGCGAGTAGCGGCTCCGGTGATATTTCCCTGTTCGTCTACGATAGGGAACATTTCCTGGTTATTATCGCTTGGCATAGTGTCTTTTATATTGGGTGAAATCTTACGGAGAGGAGAATATCTTATGGTATTAATAAAGAAGAATCTCCATAACTTAGGAATCGGAAATCATGCGCCAGTGCATAATCATAAATTGTGTGCCAATTCCCTTTTACAAAAGCTGAAACCAAAAGCAGCAAGGTACTTTGCGGCTGATGGAAATTAGTAACCATCGCTTTTACTATTTTATAATTGTATCCCGGTGCTATGATAATCTGTGTACTGGTGTGAAGGGTTTCCAAACCATTCCTGTCGAGATATCCTAATATCTTTTGCAACGCAACAACGGGAGGAATCTGGTCGTACTTTTCATAAGGCTGCCATTGTTTGACACGTAGTTCTTCTTCCGTAGCATACGGATTTTCAGCCAATGTAACTCCAATGTGATACAGGCTTTCCAGAGTCCGTACAGAAGTAGTCCCTACTGCAATAGCACAACCGTCATGGTCAATCAGTTTTTTGATGGTACTCCGGTTGACCGATATATATTCCGTGTGCATTTCGTGACCTTCGATTTCTTCACTTTTTACAGGTTTGAATGTGCCTGCTCCTACATGTAGAGTTAATTCTTCAAGATCAATCCCTTTTTCTTGAAGTGCATCCAATACTCGTGGAGTAAAATGTAATCCCGCCGTAGGCGCAGCTACCGAACCTTTAATCTTAGAATAAACAGTTTGATAAGTCTCCTTGTCACTTTCTTCCGTATCCCGGTTTAAGTAAGGAGGAATAGGAAGTTCTCCGAATACTTCAAGGATATCGGCAAACGTCACTTCCGGATTATCCCATGCAAAATCTACCCAATGGCTGGTTCCTTTGCATTCTCCTCGGGTAGCGGTCAGAGTAATAGGGAATCCTTTGACGGTCATTTCGCGTTTCAACTGTCTGTCTTTCCATTTCTTCAGATTGCCGATCATGCAAAGCCAGGCGGCATGTGCTGTCTGTTGGAAATTTAAGACATAATCGTTTGGCTGGATCGGTTCAAGACAAAACACTTCGATCAGTGCTCCCGTCTCTTTTCGAAAATGGAGGCGTGCCTGAATGACTTTTGTATTATTGAATATCATCAGACTGCCTTGCGGCAGATATTCCGGCAAAGAAGTGAAAACATCTTCACTAACTTCTCCACGACGGTATATTAAGAGTTTGGACTGGTCGCGGGTAGGCAACGGGAATTTAGCAATACGTTCATCCGGAAGAGGATAACTGTATTCACTGATATGGATATGTCTAGGATCTTCTTTCATTGTTTTCTAAAATAAAAAGAGGTTAGAACCCATTCGGTTTCTAACCTCTTTAACCAGTCGGGGTGACTGGATTCGAACCAGCGACCACACGCCCCCCAGAGGTATTTTATTATTTTTATTAGTTGATATTACTTTTAATCATTGTTGTACATGGCTGAAAATCAAATAAATAATTTCTATTAGATTTTACTTGTTTTGATTACATGTGTTCCAAATGTGTTCCACTAAAACAAAGAGCTATATACACGTGGTCTTAATATTGAGTGCAAAGATAATGAATAAAATTGTTTCTTGAATCAATTAGTCTGTCTAAAAGTGCGGAACTATTATCAAATGCCTTCTTGAACTCCCTTTTTCCCTGTTTTGTATTTTTAACTTTTATGATATCGTTTTGATTGTTTGTTGTTTATACTTGTAGAGTGCTCGCAAAATAGAACTCTCAATTTTTTCTATCGTATTAGAGAATATAGAGGTATTAATACTTCTCATAACGATATAAAAGACATTGAGTATGATAAGTTTTGTAAAAAGGAATGATGTTGCTAATGCACAAGGATTATATGCTGTTCGTCTAAGAATATGCAAGGAACGACAGCGTAGGTATTTTTCTTTAAACATATTCGCGGATAATGAATACTGGGATGAGGAAAACGAATGTTTCCGTATTCTTAAGAATGTGAGAGATAAAAAGCAGAAAGAAGAAAACGAACAACGTAAACAGTATAATTATTTGCTGAATAGCTATAGGATGCAAGCGCAAGAAATAATAGAAAGCTTTCGAAGAGAGCACATAGATTGGACTTTAAATCAATTTGCAGACGCTTTCCTGAATAAATCGAAGCAAGGGAAAATAAAAGCTTATATGGAGAACCATATTAATACTTTGCGTGAAACTGGGCATATTGGTAATGCTAATTGTTATGCTGCAACTTTAAATATGCTTGAGCATTATGATAGTAGATTGGATCAAAAGGTATTTTCAGAGATTGATATAAAGTTTGTGAATGGATTCGATATTTTCCTTCAAAAGAGAGGATGTAAAGGAAATACAAGAAAGTACTATTTTAAAGCATTGCGCAGCATTTTAAATAAGGCTATTCAAGAAAAAGAAGCAACGGAGAAAACTTATCCTTTTGGTAAAGGTGGTTTTCAAATAGCAAAATTGGATGAAGAAACAGAAAAGCGTTATCTTCCTATGGAATATTGGAAAAAAATAAAAAATACAGTTTCGGAAAAGCCACAACGAGAGTACGCCCGCAAGCTATTTCTATTGTCATTTTATTGCTATGGAATATCATTTATTGATATGGCATATTTGACAAGAAACAATATTGTAAAGTTTAATGGTGGAGAGTATATTGTCTACAAACGCCATAAAATACAACATCAAAAGGGTGTGAAACCTATTAAGATTAAAATAACGAAAGAAATTGAGCGTTTATTAGATAGCCTTAAAGAGAATAGCCCTACAGTGGATGATTTTATTGTGCCAATAGTTTCTATTAGTGGTTATACTGGAGAAAAACTATATAATCACATCCGTTATAGGTATAAAAAATATAATGATTATTTGGCAGAGTTGGCACAAGAACTGCAAATAACTGATATGAAATTGACAACATATGTAAGTCGGCATACTATGGCGATGATGTTACAACGCAATGATGTTTCCCGTGAACATATTTCCCAAATGTTGGGACATGCAGATATGAAAACTACCAATACTTATTTAGATAGCTTTGATACAACTGTAATAGATGAGGCTGCAAAGGTTTTATATGACGTGTAATTTTGAGATAGCGTTTCTGTGGGTATTCGTAACTTATTAAACCGAAGTTAAATAATTTGAAAAAGAAATAGCTTTATTAGGAAAATATTTGCTCAGCATGAAATTATATGTATCTTCGTGACAGACAATACGGGGTGGTTAAATAACAAAGTTGCATTTTGAGTATTTCTTATCCCGTATTCTCCAAACGAGCGGACATATAATATGTGCCGTTTTTGACGCCCAAAGATAGATGTGGGGCAGACACATAAAATTTTATTCATAAATACTTGCCTTTTTTCCTTGGTTAGAGCAAATCAAGACTAACTTAATTATTAACCTGCTATGTAGGGTTGGTAACAACTCTTTATGGCATAAAGAACATGAATATGGAGAAAAATTCATTTTTTCATGACGATGTTCCGTTAATACAGTTGACAGTTGGTCAGATGAAGAATATCATCGAGAGTGTATTTCAAGGAATGTTGTCTTTAAAAGAAGATAGTAAATCACACGTTCTTACTATTGAAGAAGTTTCTGAATTGACTGGTTATAAAAAAGCTACAATTTACAAACTTACGCATGAGAGGAAAATCCCTTTTCATAAACCTGCGCATGGTGGACGAAGAATATTCTTCCAACGGGAAGAGATTGTTCAATGGTTACAGTCCAACAGCATTAAGACTTATCAAATGGATTTTGAGAATTGGAAAGATAGTGACAACTTAAAAAAGGAAAAGTTATGAAAAAGAAAGGTTTTGTTTTTTATGCTTCTTACTATGAAGCAATACAGACTTTAAGTGTGAAGAATAAGCTATTGGCTTATGAAGCGATTACAAGATATGCCTTGTATCAAGATGTAATGCCTAATTTGCCATCTCGTGTATTGGCTATCTTAATGGTTGCAATGCCTACTATTGATTCTAATTTTGAGAAGTATAATAAAAAGGTTGCTAAAACTCAAAAGGGTATGTCAGAATTTGATGAAATTACTAATAAAAAGGTAGATTTACCTTTGAAAGAAGAAGTGCCATCATCTATGCAAGGTTATGATGAATTGAGAGAGGATGATGATAATTGACTTGATTGAGCTAAAAACAGAACCGTTTTGGTTCTGTTTTTAGTATAATTTATTTTTTAACTTATTGATTATTAGTAATATGAAAGGTGGAAAGTATTCCCTAAAAGATAAAGATAATGATAATATTGAAGAAAAAGAAGAAAAGAAAAAAAATAAAAATGTAAATAAAAAAGGGAGTGGCATAATCTTTCCTTCCTTTGATATACCAATGGTTTCGGTGTTTGAAAATTACTTTAGTAAAGAACCGATTAAAAAAGTAAGGCTTGATACGTTTCTACATACAAGAAAATTTAGAGAGCAAGTAGAAAGATATAGAGCAACTACAGATGAAAAACTACGGAAGAAAATAAAGGGAAGCCTCATCTGTATAACTCCGAGTGGAATATTCAGTGAAAGGAGAGAAACAAGCATGATAAAGCATAATGGATTGCTATGTGTAGACATTGATGCAAAAGATAATCCTGAAATAGACTGGCAGCAGGCAAAACATATAATTGGCAAGCATTGTCCGAGCTTGTACTATGCAGGTTTATCTCTTAGTGGTAAAGGATTGTTTCTTATATTTAGAATATCAAACCCCGAGCTTCATAAACAACATTTTGAAGCTCTTGCAGAGTTTATAAGTAAAAAGTTCGAGTTGCAAGTTGATAGAAACGTTAAAAGTCCTGTTAGTCTTAGAGTGGTAAGCTATGATGATAAACCTTATTATAATCCGGAGCCTATCCCGTTTACCTATGTGATGAATACCGAAAAACTATCAGGGAATGTTATAAACACGGTGTCTCAAAGAACAAGGATTTTACAACGTGTGATAAATGCTGTTCACTTTATCCAAGCAAAACGAATTGATATAACTAATCAATACAAGGACTGGTTTAGGATAGGTTGTGCATTAGCTCATGAATTTGGAGAAGAGGGACGGCACTGGTTTCATCTGATTAGTCGTGTCTATGAAGAGTATAATGAGGGTGATTGCGATATTCAATATTCTAAATGTTTGAAATACAGGAAAGACAATGGGATTACAATCGGAACTTTCTTTTTCATCTGCAAGTCTTTTAAGATTGAAGTATAAGGATATGTAATTTCAGAATCAAAAAGAGAAAAAGAGGAAATGTGAATGGCTTTCATGTTTCCTCTTTTTGTATTTTTGTCTCGTATTATAAAAAGAACCCAAAGCAAAGAAAACAATACTCCTTAATTAGAGTGTTTTTAAGTAATTTTACTATCTTTGCAAAGTCACAAATAGTGGCAAATGTAATGGTGAAAGTGTTTCGCTTTTATCCTGTGTAGGAAATCTGACAGTTTCAAAAAAGCAGGGGTAAGCAATGACATTCATCACTTGGGTAGCGTATGTTCAAAAGACATATACTAAACAGGTGTGGAGTATTGTTTATTTGCTTTTGGGTTTTGTCAGAACCTCCTACACAATAAACGAATGGCTCCACACTTTCTTTTTGTCTAATCCTGTCATTAAAGGAGTCGAATGGCGCAACTTTACTAATTACTATGAATGGATTAGATTTTATTAAATCGAAACAACAGAGTTGGGCAAAAAGGAAAGGTTTCAATGTAATAGGTGGAACTATACCTAACAGAGGGGAAGCAAATTATTTACCTAATCTGACGGATAACCTGTTTGAACCATTGTCTAAAGGGAATTTGCTTTCTTACCAAAAGGGGGATGGAAACGAAACAAAAGATTCTAAAACACGATTGGCAAAAATGAAAGCACTTCATTCATCTTCTGCGATTGTGGTTAATCTGTTCCAGTATTGGCAGGGAAAAGATGTTTGTCCGATTCTAAATGTCTGCAAATTGACTTCAAGAACTACTAAGGTAGGCTATCTGATTAAGAATGTCGGTTCTGTTTCTCCTGAAAAAATTCCCATAGTTCCTTCTCCACTTAATTACGAAATTAAATTTGAAGAGCAGTTTGAGATAAGTGGAGATAAATCTCAATTTCCACATTCACCCAATATTGATGTTGTGATTTATACTCCATTGTCTACTATTGGTATTGAGTCTAAATTTACAGAACCATATAGTAGTAGAAAACATGGAGGATTAAAACAAAAGTATGTTGAAAATCTCTCTTTTTGGAACGGATTGCCTAATCTGTATGAATTAGCAAAAGAAATTTCTCCTGATGATACTAAGTTCCAGTATTTAGATGCGGCACAATTAATAAAACACATATTGGGACTGAAAAAGAATAGTGACGAATATAATTCAAATCTTGTTCAAAAGTATCATTTTGTAGAAGGTAAAAGGAATTTGATACTCAAACGCAATTTTCATCTCTTATATCTTTGGTACGATGTAATAGGAAAAGAGGGAAGTAAGCATAGAAAAGAGATAGAGCAGTTTGCAGAAATTGCTAAAAAGGACAATATAAAGTTTAGTCATATAACCTATCAAGAAGTGATAGCGAAACTATCAAAAGAATTTTATAATGGGAATGAATCTTATTGCAATTATCTAACGGATAGGTATTTGTAAAACGTATAAGTAAGTCTAATAAAAGTGTTTGTTCAATTTAAAGATAAAAAAACATGAAAACTATTGTTTTAGGTATGTTATTTGCGTTGTCTTGTAATTATTGTTTTGCACAACTGAAAATAGAAAATTCAACTCCAAAACCAGAGAAAAAAGATGTTTATGATGTATCTCAAGACCTTTATATACGAGAATCACATCGAGGGAGGTTTAATGATTCTTTAGACTATAAATCTTACCACAAATTTATCAATCAACGAATTTTCTGTATCTCGGACGAGGCTTTTGCTCCTTATGGAAACCGCTACGCTTTGAAACGTCAGCTTGTCAATCTTCCTACTCCGATAAAGGGTTGCATTCAGTACAAGAAAAAACAACTGGACTTTTCTATTAATCAAATAGCAACTTACTTGTATCATCCAATCATTAAATCTGTCGATCCTCAATCTTCTAATGTAAAGGTTATTGATGATATGAGAGGGGATAATGCTAATTGGTCCTGTTATGAGAAGGACGATAAAAACCGGAAACCTTATACAATGGTTTTATATAATGCATACGCTCCTGATAATGTTGTAGTAAACGAACATGTTTCTTTGGTAGGAGATTCTTATCTTATTAAGAAAATATTAAGTCTTGATGAAGCCTTGAAACTCCTTGAAGAAGACCCACAAATAAAGCTTATTACAAAAAGTGAAAGTACACATGGTTTGGGTAAAAGAGAAACCTATTATTATGAATCACTTGTTTCAGGGAAAACATTTTTAACCCCATCTGTACAAAATGATATTTTGATTAAGAATAACATAGAATTTGGTGGAAGTAATGATTGCGAATCTCCCATCTTTTTGATGGAAAGTAAAAGCGGAGAACTTTTTCTCACACGGTTGAATGAAGACAAGTTTATATCAGGAATATCAATGAAGGATGGCTCTGCGTTTGCTTATGCAACTTATATTTTAGAGAATCATATAGAATACTTGAAAGAAAAGTTTATAGGAAAACTGTATTCCATACGACATTATCCTAACCCTAACGAGAAAGGTCTGATAGAAGATATTGTACTTCGGGATAATGCATTGAGTGTAAAATACGTAAATGTAGAAACAAAAGAAACAGGATATAGGTCTATGGAATGGGATTCTACAAATAAGCGGTGGGTAGTTGCTGATGCAGGTGAGATTATGCCAAAACAAACTAAATAAATATGCTGAATATTAACCGATTAATATTGATATTATGAAATTTATATGTAACTTCTTATTAGTATTGAATTATATTGTTTATATCATTGCCGATGTTAGTGCATGGGCGACAGATGTAAAATATGGACTTTTGTTTCTATTGCCTTTGATTGTATTTCCAATTGTTGTAAAATTAGCCCATAAGTTTGCGGTTTCACAAGCTGATAAGTTCTTTAAATCGGAATGGGATGTGTTTTTGAAGAAATTGAAATGGGGAAATTCTGTTGTTGTAGCAATCGTTGCTCTTTTTTATTGGCTGTTCTTAAGTCAACCAAATTAATAATTATATGATTGTTACCAAGATTGATACACCGTTTAGAAAGTTTTTGGAAAGTTTGAAAGTTCCGTCTGCACCACGAATGAAAGGCGGAACAATTTTCAACCCTGATGAGATAAACTATCTTGCACGATATTCAATTCCATTGGTTTATGAATTTGTGCAAGAGAATGAAACCGATAGGGATTTTTATGAGAAGTTTGTTAAATGGCTACATGAAGAAATGCCTGTTTATGGGTATGTTGATGTTTATATGGTCGTTTACTTACGTTATGGACAATATTTAAGTAACGATGAATTTGAGTATTTGGAAAGAAATATTCCGGAGTGTTTCGAGAAAGGTCATGTATGGCTCTATGAAATAAACTATCGTAGGCGTTTCCGTTTACGTATTCAATTGATTCGTTGCTTAAAAAAGGACTTTCAAAGAGTTATTCGGAAGGGTATTCATAAAATTGATTCCACAACAGATAGGTTATAATTATGTATTTCAAGAGTATATTTTTAAGTATTATATGTAGTGTAATAGCATTTACTGCTAAGGCTCAAAAGAGTCTTCCTGTATTCCAATCTTGGAATAAGGATAATTATCCCGTGTATGTTTCTCATATAGAACCACTAACTAAGGGAGCTAATAAACTTCCTCAAGAGACTATTCTGGAACTTAAGTCTCAATATTGTGCAGACAATGGCGCAATTCTATCCAAACTCACAAGAAAGGATATTATAACCTCTGATCCTATGGTCACCATAGTCCAGTTAAATGAATCAGAGCATGTAATTATTCCTACTTTGTTTTGGAATGTCAATCATTCTTCTAAAGATTGGTTAGAGATGTTTCAGATAAATGATTTTAAACAGAAGAACTGTGAAGCTGTAGCAATAGTAGATGGCAGTATAACATTCTTTGTTAGGAAAAGTTCTACCGAAGTAACTGTATTTTATTATAAGGATTTGTTCGTATTTATTTCACATAATATGAAAAAGAAAGTTTCTTTGACAGAACCTGGAATAGAAGAATTAATTAAATGGTTGCATTATGTTCCTGTTAAAAACATAACAAAAAGTGTAGAACATATAATCAAGGATATTAAGTCTAAGAAAGGTGATTTCTATTCTTTTGATTTTGATAGTTCTGTTTTTGATAGACAATTGAAAGACTTATGAAACTGAATTAATGTCTAATCATACTACTTTATATTTGTAGTTTGTGTTCCAAATGTGTTCCACTAAAAAATAAATCAGCCACTTACTATTTGTAAATGGCTGATTTTCAATGTCGGGGTGACTGGATTCGAACCAGCGACCACACGCCCCCCAGACGCGTACTCTAACCGGGCTGAGCTACACCCCGAATTGCGGATGCAAAAGTACAGATTAATTTTTAAATAGCAAATAAATAGCGTGAAATTTGTTTCTTTATTAAATGGATTGTTTTACTAATCGTTTGATTTATAGTGAAGTGCGTGTAGGATTATTTGTGCTTTATTATTCCGATAATGGGGTTGGAAGAGCGAGTGTTTCCCCACCCTTATAATTTCTATTAGTATTTATTTACCTCTATAATTTGCTTTTGGTTGTAGTAATTTGGATAATACGTGTAATGAATAAGTAATGATTATGTAATCGATGAAGTAGTGCTGTATGTCTTGATAGTTAATAGTTAAACTATCTTAATAGTGAAAATATTATTACTTTTCATTGTGGTGTAATATGAAAAATGTAAATTTAGTCGTCAAAAATCGTCAAAATTGCATGTCATTACTTTTGCAACTTGCGTATATACTACATAACTAAATAAAAATAGAATATGAAAAATATGAAAATTATGCTCTATAAGAGCAACCAAAAGAGAGATGGAAGTTACCCTGTGTGTTTGCGTATTTCTAAGGATGGAAAACGGAAATATGTCAGTTTGGGGCTATCAGCGCAAGGGGTACAGTGGAATGACGATGCCGACCGTTTTAAGAAAGATAAGCGTGTATGTCCCAATTATGAGAGGGATAATTTGTTTCTGAACTCCTGCGAGGAACGTGCGGGGAAAATTTTGTTGATGTTTGCGGAAAAGGGACAAAATTGGTCGCTAATTCAATTTGAAGAAGAGTTTTGCTGTAAGAATAGGGAAAATAGAATAAATGATATTTTTATTGAACATATAGACCTTTTGAAAGCTACTGGTCATATAGGAAATGCTAAAAAGTTTGAAGGCACTCTTAGAATGTTGGAAAAGTATGATAAGAAAATAAAGGAACGGACTTGTGCGGAAATTGATTTTAAGTATGTGACTGGATTTAATGCGGCATTGGAAAAACGGGGGTGTTGTGGCAATACCCGAAGGATTTATTTGAAACCTTTAAGTGTGATATTAAATAAGGCTATAAAGGAAAAGAAATGCTCTTTAGATACCTATCCGTTTGGGAAAGGTGGTTTTGAACTGGGTAAATTGTCAGAGGTAACGGAAAAAAGATATTTGCTTCCGCAAGAACTGGAACTTATAAAAGAATCACCCCAAGAGGATTTTGTTTTGGAGCGTGCCCGCAGACTTTTTCTGTTTTCCTACTATTGTTTTGGAATGAGTATGGTGGACATGGCGAAATTGACTTCCGCTAATATTAAAGTATTGGCGACGGGTGAACATATTGTATATAAAAGACACAAAACGCAGAATGCCAAAGAAATGAAGCCCATAATAATAAAGATAAATGAACCTATAAAGGAACTGTTGGATTGGTTTAAATCGAACACTCCTTTAATGGGGGACTATCTTCTTCCTTTGATAACCAAAGATTATGGTGAAGAAGAATTATGGTACGAGCATAGACGTACGAGATACAAAAGGATTAATAACAACATGAAGAAACTTGGTGAAAAATTAAATATTGGAATAAAACTGACCACTTATGTTGCCCGTCATACAATGGCAATGCAGTTACAGGGAAAGAATGTTCCACGTGAGGTTATCAGCCAAGTAATGGGTCATGCCAATATTGACACAACGGCTACATACCTCGCAAGTTTTGATACTACCATATTAGACAGAACAGTAAATTTATTATAACTACAAAACAATGAAAAATGATTGTATTATGCCTCTGGGCAGCTTGATAAACAAGTTGCTCCGAGGGGAAGCGGATGAATGGTGTGAAACGGATTTTGGGTTTTATCTTGAAAGTCTGACACATGGAGATAAAAAAGAACTGGAACAGGTACTGAAAACTGTTGATGAGGCTATTGTCAACTGGAAAAGTCTTTCTTTTATTTCCCGTTACGAGGATAAAATAAAAGAATGGGAAGAGGGCAAATGTAGTATGGATGAAGTGGACGAATTGTATTTCGAGGAGGAATCGTGGCGGAAAGAGGGGAAGAGACTGCTAACAGCCGAAATTCTGTATGCTGCTATATCCAGTAAGGGGTTTATAAATGATTATCATCGTGATGCAATGGAGGAGGCGTTCAGTAATAATGATGTCCGATTCTTAAAGATGAATTGGGAAGATATGGTGTTAGCTCAAATAAGGTCGTTACGGGAAACAATTTGTAGTATGCTAGGTTCAGTACCGACGGCTGTCAAAAACGAGCAACAGAAGAACAATAGACCGTTAAAACGGATAGAAGATTATCCGGAGGTGTTTGGTGTAGACCTTTGTTGTGAATTGACAGGCTATGCAAAGCATACGATTTATAAACTGACTTGTGCAAATGAGATACCTTGCTGTCGTTCCGGTAGCAATGGACGTAAATTGAAATTTAGACGTGATGAAATCAAAGAATGGCTGACAGCTCGGAAACAGGAAACGAATGAGGATTTTGTCAAAAGGATGGAAAGTCAGTTGGCGGCACGTTTTCGTAAATAGTAATAAACTCAATTATGTACAAGTTTTTATATACATCTAAATTTAATAGTCATGTATGATAAAGTCAAGTTGGTATTACATGCCCTACCAATAGGGTACAATTGGCAATCAGTCTTAAGCCGTATAGTTGCGTATTCCTACCGTGCTGACGGTACAGGTGGTTTGGGGTGGTGGCATGGTCGTACTATTATAGCTACAGAAACGTGTGTGTCATTCGAGGGTAGTCTTCCTAAGTCTTTATGGGGTCACAATACGCATACTATGTCATTGAATGATGTTGAGTGTTGTATTATGATGTTAAGTGAGGATTTGGGAGTACCTATGTATGATGCAGAGGTGGAGTATGTAGAGTTTGCTCATAACTTTGAAATGTCGCAACCCCCTGTATTTTATTTAAGGAAGTTAAGTGGAATAAAGGGGTTCACTCCTAATGACTGGGCTGAAGGTAAGGGTGGAACTGTATATTTCGACAAAGAGGGTGTACGGGTAAAGTTCTACGATAAAATATCAGAGGCTAAAAAGAAGAAAGAGTTGCCCAAAGTGGGTAGAAGTAGTCTACCGGAGTATTTATTGAGGTATGAAATTACGCTTAAAAAGAAGGAGCTGTTTAAGTTGTTTAGAAGAGAGATTACAGCCGGTGAATTATGGGACAAACGTGTATTTTGGACGTTGGTTGCGGAGTGGTTTGGCTATTATGAAGATATGGAGAAGCTGCCTAATGACTGCTTGGATGTGGATTTTAATATTTTTGAGAGCGCCAAGGACTTTGATAAATGGTGCATTTGTATAGCAAACGCGGGACAAAACTTGAGTTATTATGTGAAAAACGTTCTATTTAAGTTGCGTAAAAATCCGCAGCCCGAAGACAGAGTTCGACACGCTCAGTTCCAAAAAAGAATCCAGGATGCGTCAGAATGGGGGAAAAATCATTTGGTACTCCCCAGCCTAATATTGGAGTTGACCGATAAGATTGAACACTATCTTACTTGGCTGTTGGAAAGTTCGGAAGACGGCATGAGTATAGAAGAGGAGCAACAGCTATTTTATCAAGTCAATTGATCGTCTTATGGAAGCGAATAGAAAGAATTGGGGTGTGATCTATGTTATTGGATATTCCCAATTAATTTATTTCAAATAACAGGATTAAAAACAGGCTCTAATATGAAAAATATATGTAAGAGCACCAATCTTATACGTGATATGCCATGTATATTAGTGCATTCTAGGAAAATATAATTATCAATATTGTGTAATTTTTAAATTAAGAAAATATGAAAACTAATTTAAGTAAAGAAATGGATTCAGAAATGTTGTTTGAATTGGTAAGAAAAGCTGATACGGATAAGGATGCGGCTTTTAAGTTGGGAGTGATGTATCTGAATGGGAATAATGTTTGCCAAGATACACAAAGGGCACTCTTCTATTTTCAACAGGCAAGTGAATTGGGGCATTCGGGTGTTGAAGCTATATATGCTTACCTGTATAAATGTGGTGCTCCTAATTTTGAGCCTAATTTATTTAAAGCGGCTGAATATTTTGAGCTTGCAGGTTTTTCTCATAATGGAGATGAGGTAGTAGATGAAACTTTATTATGGGAAGCTGTGAATATATGGTTTAATGGTGGAATTGCCGGAACCGCTTTAAGTGAGCAAAGAGGGCTTGAACTTTTGGATATTATGGAGGAAAAGGAAATATATTATGCTGCAAAAGTTGTACAAGATTTTCATGCATATCAAGCAGAAAGAAAAACTAGATTAGCAGATTTACCCTTCTAATAATTCTTTTAGGATGAAATAGAAAATTGTAAGCGGAGAGGTTATTTCTCCGCTTATTTTATATAAGTACTGTTTTTAAGTCTATTGTTCAGGTCGAATCTTATGAATAACTCCTCTATTGGAAGTGTATTGCCATTTTCATTCTTCAAAGGTATAATTTACTCGGTAAAGGGACGAAATGGCTAATATCGCCCTAAAACGAGCCTCTATGATTAAGTGTGTGATGAGGCTATTGTTGGGGTATCGATAGGCTATGTAGGGTTCGTTCTTAATTCGTTTTATAGATTTGGGAAAATCTACTCTATGTGACAATATCTTGTAGTAATGTAGCTCTGTAATGGCGATAAATCTTTGCTTTTGTCCATGGATTTGTTATATTTGCATTGTCAAAAGATGGTAGTTTTGCACAAGGAGGGATGGGGGAAATGAACGAAGATGTTAGCCCCAAATATGTGTGCAAAGTACTGCGAGTAGATAATTTACTTATTAAACCAAATATTGTTAAAGATTACGCAATGCATTATGAGTAAAATGACAGAAGAGGTAACTCGGGCGATAGCCACGAAGTTCCTAGACGGAGACGAAGATTTTGAATTGATTAAAGAGGAAAACTACAAAGACTATGTAGTCTATTTTGCGGCTTATAAGCCAGCTAATGGAGATACAAATTATGGACGTCCTATTTTTGTGTTGATTGATGAATTGGGTAAAGCCCGATTTGCCGAACCTGACGAAACTAGTGAATTAATGAGACGTTGGGATGATGAGGAAGAGGACGAGGACGTGGAGTATATAGAATTGCCCGGCTTGTGTAATGGGCAAAATACACTTTTGGATAAGGACGAGGAGGATATAGAATTACCACCTATGTAAGTTGACATCCTAGTTTATAATCTACTTTTTATATTTATTATTAGGTCAAATCTTATATATAACTCCTCTATTGGAAGCGTATTGCCATTTTCATTCTTCAAAGGTATAATTTACTCGGTAAGGGGATAAAGTGGCTAAAACGCTTTAATACGAACTTTTGTGTTTGAGTCTGTGCTGAAGCTAATTGTGAGGTCTCAATAGCAAAAGTGATAAAAAGGACATAGAAAGCCTCATCGAAGCCTCCCTCTATCTAGTGACGCATTGATCTGTCAGTCCTCCTCATTACTACTTTCCAATTCTTCTGATTGGCTGCGTATCAGCAATTCATGTTGCTCGTTGCTATCTGCATAACGGACGGTTCTTAATTTGTCTATTAATACATAAATAGGAAGTCCGACATTTGCATATTCGTCAATTCCTTTTGGAAAAGCCCAAAAGACGGTATTATCTTTCTAATTGTCTAGCGGCATAAGTTCAAATTCGTCATTGTCTTTAAGGAACCTTCAGACTATTGCCTCCACATTCTTTTCCATAATTGTTGTTGGGTATAAATGTTTTTATTACTGGACTATGTCTTTTATCCATTCCAAAGCGTTGTTGTTTGCTTCAAAAACAAATTCTTGCCCTTTGGCTGCGGAAATAAAACAGTCCTCTTTCCAGGAATTTGCGTTATAGCTTATTGGAATTTGCCGGAAAAAATCGGGTAAATTCCATACTCTCCTGCTGCATTTTTCTTTAGTAAGTACAAGCCTGTTTGAAAACTGCAAGCATCCGGCTCCGGGTAGTTGAGGTAAAAATGAAAGTTTGGAAGAAGCCGTATAAATGACATTTGGACTGTTCCATCTTTCCATTTTTGCATGTGGGTGTCCGTTTAACCATGCGGGGATATTGGTAGGAGTGTCAATGATTTCTCCTACTTGAAGATAGCCGTATATAACATGCCAATCCGGAGCGTCTTTTTTATAGCGTAATTGTCCGGCAATATACTCCGTTTGCCTAAACCAACCAAAGAATAAAAACAAGTCACCGATTCCCACTCCCTGTTTTTGTAGGTGTCGTAATGCGGTCTTTTCCTGTCCGAATGTAGGTTTCCACCCTGTTGGTCTATCCTTTATTTCCTCTCTGATATCGGGGTCTAAATGACAGTTATATTCTTCTTTTATTTTGTTGTTGGGACTTAAAGTATGGATGATATCGTAATATGAACTATTGCCATAGTATAAATCTCTGTACTTTGTTTCCATATCTGTTTTTGAGGGTATCGGCAATGACAGTAATGTTCCGTCCGGTAATATTGGACTGGGCATTCCACCATATTGGGAATCAAATCCTTTTCTACTTAGTATAACTTTCATTTGGCGTCAGTGTATTTGCATAGTTCAACATGTTGTTTGACGTAGTTTATAAATTCTGCGGCATCCTTTGTTATTACTCCATAGCTTGTTTGCACTTTAGGAATGTTGGGACGTAACTCAACAGGGATATCCAACGGGGACAAACGACTGAAATAATAAAATTCTTCACAGATAAGAACATATTCCCCTCTCAAATCCTTGTCCATTTTGTCTTTTCCATGGAAGTTGTTTTCTATCTGTATAAATTCTTTGGGGTTAGTCGGGTTTGGTTTATATATGTTGTCTCCATAACGTTGTATAACTTTAGTATCTTCTGTTTTTACAGGGCGTTTTTGTTCATACTTTTCCCAGTATTCAGCAAAAGAAAGTTTTTGTGTCACTTTTGCTAAATAGATAAGTTTTTCTTTTCCAACTTCGGTCGGACTGTCCTTTAGTTGTTTTGAAGTCCATCCCGCAATCCAGTTTCCTATTTTGGTGTTGCGACGCATTGCAGGCTTACATGTTGCAAGTGTCAGTACTCCAAATAAAGGGTTTGGAGCAAAACGGTTGTCATGCTTCATTTTATAACTGTACAGTTTGTAATCTGTAGTTTCCATATTTGTCTGCGTTAAGAGTAAATATTGATATTTAGCTTTTATTTCCGACGAATATATCAAATATTATCTTAAAAAACGATATAAATGGGATATTTTTAATTATATTTGTCGTAATAAGTTTGTGTTGATGCTTCATCTGTGTAGATATGAAGGATAATGGGGAATTTAGTTTAGCAAGTTTATGTATAATCAATGCAATTATATTACTATGGTAGAAAAAGACAAAAACAACATTGAAAAGTCCTACACGCTTACAATTTTCGAAAGCGACAAGGAGTTCAAACGCATGTATCAAGTCGCATCACCCGAAAAGCGGAAAACGATGGGTTACGATGTGCCAAACGATGCTACTGACCGTGACTTGGAAATTACCCGTGCAAAGAACGAATGGTTACGTGATGGTAACCCCGTAGATTAATCTAAAGGAATAACACTATGGCAAAGAATGACAACAACATTGAAAAATCCTACGAATTTGTAATTTTCGAGGGTGACAAAAAGTTTAAACGTAGATATCAAGCGGCTTCACCCAAGGAACAGGCAAAAATGGGGTATGATTTCCCTAACGACGCTGATGCAGAGGATATTGAAATTACCCGTTTGGCGAATGAGTGGCTTGTGGATGGTAATCCAGTAGATTAATCTAAAGGAATTTCACTATGACAAAGAAAGACAACAACATTGACAAATCTTACGATTTTGGTAAAAGTGAGTTTAACCGAAAAATGAAAAAGATATACCAAGAGCGAGAGGCTAAAGGTCTTCCAAATAGTGTGGATATACCAAACGACGCAGATGCGGACGACTTGGCACGCTTAAGAGCTTTTGGGGAATGGTTGAGCGATGGGCAACCCGTAGATTAATCTAAAGGAATAACACTATGGCAAAGAATGACAACAACATTGAAAAGTCCTACGAACTGAAAATTACAGAAAGGGACAAAGAATTTAAGCGTAGATACCAAGCCGCTTCCCCAGAGGAACGCAAGAAGTTTGGTTACGATGTGCCAAACGATGCTGATGACGCAGACTTGGAAATTACCCGTTTGAAGAACGAATGGTTACGTGATGGCAAACCAGTAGATTAAATTGTCTTATGAATCAAAATAAAGCATTGGAGATTGCCTATAAGGCTCATATTGGACAGTTAGACAAAGGTGGTAGTCCGTATATATTGCATCCTGTTAGAGTTGCTTTACACTGTCAAACAGAGGATGAAAAGATAGTAGCATTGTTGCATG